>JGI24721J44947_10007999_pt1 | contig 13916 bp, 13 predicted proteins | sample YelNatPaOPGAMG01_FD_44947 | JGI IMG/M metagenome (IMG submission 44947)
GATGAGGCTCGCGGCGAGGGTCTTCAGGAACATGAGGGACCGGGAGCTGGAGAGGGTCATGGCTGAGGCTCACAGGGCAGGTTTACTGGAGCGGCTTACTTTTTACGATATGGACCTGCAAGGTGGTGTGATCGGGCGATTGGCAAGGTCAAGGCTGGCAAGGCACGCTGTTCTGCCACTCCTCAGGTCATTTTTTGAGGATTAGAAAGCAGGTTGCTCATGGTAGGGATTGGAGGTTTATCCCACTTTAGATGTAATAGAGTTTAAATCCCGCCAAAAAAGTGATGGTAAATTAGTGGAAAAATCGTGCATTCTTGAATTGGACAGCAAAGGGAGGGATGAGTCAAGACTGAATGCCACTGCCTAGAGAACGACGCCACATTCGCATATTTGAACATGTACTACTCTAATCAGCCGTAGACAGCAGTTCCAAAATAGATAGACTTAAATAGACTTAAGTAGTATTTTCTGTTGATGGAGAAGCTCTACACGCTTAAAGAAGCTAAGAAGCTACTGGGAATCACCACTAAGACTATTCAGCGTTGGGATAAAGAAGGGAAGATAAGGGTTGTCAGGACGATTGGTGGGAGGAGGAGGATACCTGAAAGCGAAATTAAGCGCGTTCTTGGGGTGAAGGAAGAGAGGGTTGTAGTTGGTTATGCCAGGGTCTCGTCTACAACCCAAAAAGATGACCTGGAGAGACAGAAGCAACTTATACACAGCTACGCTAAAGACAAGGGTTACGGTGAGATTCAAATACTAAGCGATGTGGGTTCGGGTCTCAACGAGAACAGAAAGAACTTTCTCAAACTCCTAGAGGCGGTTGCTGAGAGAAAAGTCTCCAGGGTAATTGTTGTTTATGAGGATAGGTTGACTAGGTTTGGTTTTGAAAGGCTGAGGAAGATGTTCCAAACTTTTGGAACCACGATAGAGGTGATAAACAGCAAGGAGAAGACCCCTCAAGAGGAGCTTGTTGAAGACTTGATAACTATCGTGTCTCATTTCGCTGGAAAACTCTACGGGATGAGGTCATATAAATATAAGGAGCTCGTTGAAGGTGTCAAGAAGCTCGTATCAGGTTAGAGCCTACAACTTAAAGCATAGCTACGATATCAGCGAGTTTCTCGAAGCATACAGAAGACTTCTTCAAAAAGCTGTGGATGAAATATGGGCTGGAATCAAGTGGATTGAAAAGCACAATAGGAAGAGGAGAAAGAGGCTTATACCAATAATCCCAAAAGACAATAACTACAAAAACCATTATCTAAGAAATTTATTAATGGAAGGCTGGAGCTACTCGAAGCACTATGTCGACTCAGCAATCAAACAGGCATACTCCATGCTGAAATCTTGGAGGAGGAGCTACCTTAAAGGAGAAAGGCGCAGAGAGAAGCCAGTAGTTAGGAAGAGGTTTGTTAGGATTAAGGAGACGCTCTACAGCCTTAGGGATGGAAAGATAAAGGTTAGCATAAAGCCGTATGAGGAACATCTGGAGTTTGATATTTCGAAAGCATGGTTCCTTACCAAGGCAAGGGGCGAGATGGGAGAGCTCATCCTTAACGAGAAATACTTGACAGTAACGTTCAGGTTCAAGAGGAGGGCAGAAACGAAATGGAGGATAGCTTGGGACTGCAATGAGAAGAGCCTAGATGGATTCAGCCCAAAGACTGGATGGATAAGAGCTGACTTAACAATTCTATTCCACATCCATAGGGTTTATGAATTGAAGAGGAAGGGGCTTCAGCAGAAGGCATCAAAGAAGCCCTCTCTTAGAAAGGTTCTTGCAAAATACTCCAAGCGTGAGAAAAACAGAGCTGAAGACTTTATTCATAAGCTGACGACCCATATGGTGAGGAAGTTCGAAGGCTACATTCATGGCTTCGAATACTTAAGTAAGAAAAGAATGCTCAACGGCTCGAAGGAGCATAATAGAAACATTTCAAAGAGCGGTTGGAAGACGATCATAACACTCATTAGCTACAAATCAAGGGTTGTGCTCCTCAACCCAAGGAACTCCACTAGAAGGTGCTCCAGATGTGGGATGGTTAATGCCCCGAAAGGAGCAATATATGAATGCAGATGCGGGTTGAGGACAAATAGACACCTGAACGCCGCGATAAACCTGTACCTTCAGATGGAGGGGCTTTCTCCAGCCCCAAAGCTCTTCGATGAGCTGATGAAGGGTTGGAGTGGGTTCACCCTGACAGGGGAGGAGGCTGATGAGGGCTCCAATGAACTCAAGAGGAGCCCTAGGCTAATGAATCCCAAGAGCTATGTAAGTCTATCAAAGACTACGTAACTCAGAACCCTATAATCCTTCTCCAGATATAGGTAAGGCAAACCCCTATACTGCCTGTGTGATGTCAATGACATGATATAAACCGGACACCTAGACCTCCATAAATCTGAGTCGATGGCTGATGAGGGAGAAACCTAGATTTCCGAAAGGGGATAACTTACGCAAAATCCCCCGAGCAGAGGTTGTGAGAGAGTAGCTAAAATGAGAGGAAAGTGGGATCCCTGGCTTTAGCCGCGGTAGGAAGTCACCGGTGTGAGTACGCTTTGCACTCGCTAAGGAACTTTGCAGGAATTTCAGGGAAAGCTGAATAATGAAGGTGTGTGTACATCCCAACCGCACTCTGGCAGACAGCTCCATCCATGCGGTCCCTGATCCCTTTCCCTCTAAGGACCCTGAATGCAAATTCGCTCGAAATCCCCTGGATAGAAGAATAGTGAAATTCATGACCTCTCAATATCCTTCCCGTGCTTGCGATTGGGCTTGACCGAACTGATTCCAACTCAACATAACTAAGCGCCTGGGGTTCCTGGTGCATTATGACATCGCCGTCGAATATGCCGACCATACTCCTTCTCACCCCAGCCCACTCAATTGATCTGCAGAGGTACATTAGTCCGCCGCACTCACCTATTACGGGCAGCCCGTCCATTATTCTCTCCTTTATCACCCGACGCATCTGCGCGTTTTCCTCCAATTCCTTCGAGAATAGCTCAGGGTAGCCACCGCCTATTATCAAGCCAGAGATCTCATCCTTTATGCTCTGATCGGAAAGACTGTCAATAACTGAGATCTTGGCACCCATTTCCTTGAGTATTGATAGATTTTCGTGATAGTAGAAGGAAAAAGCACCATCCATAAAGACTCCAACCACAATCCCTTCGGCCTCATTGAGGTACACTACTGGCTCCTGCTCTATTGGTGGAGCAGTCTTGGCTATTTCGAGGATTGCCTCGAGTTCCAGATTCTCCTCTAGCAACTCGGCAGCAACTTTAATTTTCTCTGCCACCTCAGGCGTCTCATGAGGCATTGTCAGCCCTATGTGCCGCTTCTTTATCTCCAAGAATGGAGTTCGATAGAGGCAGCCAAGGACTGCAATATTTGTGTAGTGCGAAATTGCGCGCTTCAGCTTCTCTTCGTGCCTGATGTCCTTTACCTTATTGAGGATCACACCAGCTATACTGACTTGGCGGTCCATCGCCTTTAGCCCCATTAGTAACGCAGCTGCGCTCCTCGTCAAGCTATGGCAATTGAGCACTATTATCACTGGAGATTTTATTATCTTAGCGATATGCGCTGTACTCCCTCTATCCCCTACCGGCGACTCCCCCTCATAAAGCCCCCGCACCCCTTCCACAACAGCGATATCAGAAGTTATTGAGCCCGAAACAAAGGATGACAGAACCGTCTTCTCATCCATTATCCATGAGTCAAGNNTCCTGCACGGCCGCCCAGCAGCGAGTTTGAGAAACATGGGGTCAATATAGTCTGGACCTACCTTGAATGGCTGAACTTTGTATCCTCTGCTGCTTAGTATTCTAAGTAGGGCTGCCGTTACTATAGTCTTTCCAGAGTCGCTCCCACCTGCAGATAGGATGATCCTAGGCACTCTCAAGGAACATACACTCCAAATCGTCAGCTGAGATCCACTTCGGAACAGCAGAGAATCTGTTCTCGTATATCGAGTGAGCGAGGGAGACAAGCATGGCAGAAACATTGGAAAAGGGGTTCATCTCTATCAGGGTTTTCCTTCTTGCCTCGGCAATTTTTATTTCCTCTGAGATGGGCACTAAACCCAAAATTGGGAGATCAACTTTTTGTGAAAAGGACGCCACATACCTCATTCCACTCTCGGAAGCCCTGTTGTATACAAGACCACCAACTTTTGCGCCAATGGACATGAAGCCTCTGCACAGATTGTTCGCAGCGTAGAGAGACATGAACTCGTCGGAGGTCACTATCAGTGCGCCTTCAGCATAGCCCTCCTTAACCACCACAGCTAGCCCTCCGCAAACTATGTCTGCCGGCACATCAAAGATCACCAAATCAAATTTTTCAAGATCTAATATCTCGCTTAGATACCTGATTCCAATGATGAGGCCCCGACCAGCACACCCCACTCCGGGTTCCGGTCCNCCTATCTCAACACAGACCACACCATTGAAACCAATTGCGGTAAAGTGCTCCGGGGGCGGTCTCTTTTCATCCCTCATAACCTCTAGCAGCGGTCGTATCCGCCTTCCGAGGAGGTTAATTGTCGAGTCTGCTTTCGGATCGCATCCGATTAAAATAGTTTTTATTCCCTCGCAACTTAAGGCCGCAGCAATATTCGAAGCGAGTGTGGACTTGCCGATGCCCCCTTTTCCGTAGAAAGCGATAGCCCTCATCGACCCATCCCTTTCCGGATAGCCTGCCCTAGTAAGGATTTCTGGATATCCTTGTTCCTACCAAGAGAGAGTTGGTGGGCATCCCTTTCGCCAACAACGTAGTCATAACCTAATAGTTTCAGGTTGGCTACAGCCCTAGCTCCTACACTAACTGCCACCGTCCTAACGACTCTCTCGACCTGAACCGCATGAGGTATACCGGAGATTACAGCCAAATCTGGTGGAGATTGAAGGATCAGATCCTTAGCCCTTTCACCAGCTAGAGGGTACTCATCAAGCCCACCCGTCAGCGAGTCAACGATTACTCCCTCTCTAAAGAACCTTTCCAAGATCTTTTTCGAGTATGAGCGAACCCTAGGTAGCCCAATATCAGGGGCTAGGTTAGCCAANACTTGAACCCGCCCCCCAAGTCTTCGGGATGCTTCATAAACAGCAAGTATAATATCGGCGTAAAGGAATGCCGTCTCTTTCTTCGCGTTTAGGACACATGTCACCTTACCCCCAGCAGATAGAACGTCCAAAATTTTGCGCGCTACTTCCCTCGGTAGGTCGCCTTGTCTGTTCTCTATGTATTCACCCCTAGCGGTGCCTCTTGTACGCTCAAGCATAGTAGCCATCTCAAGCATTTTTTTCTGCCTCTCGAATTCACTTAGGGAAATGAACCCCATCGATGCTGCCTCCCTTAGGGCGATTATGGCACCGATAGTATTATCACCGGACCCACTGTGGACGTCGCAACATATGGTCTTGTGAAGTACACCTGCTTCTCTAGCAGCCTTCTTTAGATCCTCTCCTATTATCATGCTAGCGCAACTACCCACAAGACCGATGAGTTTAGGCTTGAATAACTCATCCACCCGTTTCAGTATCTTTGCGAGCTTGCCCTCGCTCCCGAAAACAAAATCATCCTCAAGAAGTGCACTGGTGACGACCTTAACGCCGTCCTTCTCAAGCAACCTAGCTGGTCTGAAGCAACAACCGGAAGGTCCGTGTATGACTATTACATCCACGTCCAAATCTCGCAAGGTATACATGGCAGCAGCCGTCGGACTCGGCCTTGGGTGCATTATTACTGACGTCTCAACCACGCTCCAGGACTAGGGCTGAGGTTGCCACCGCAGGGCAGGCTTCTGTTGTTCTTTTCCCTTTTATGAATTTTTTAATTGCTTCCCCAAACTCTCCGAAGAGTGCAACCTCTTCAAATGGGCTCGCTTGGATTATCTCTGCAACTTTCTCCGGTGAAACTGAGCCACAAGATGTCTTAAGCTTGCCCCCCACTTCTAAGCGTGCGGGAGGAAAGATCTCTAAGTAATCCCTAATGGACACTTCGATTGATTTCGGACTAATTGATGGACTCTTGTTCAGAACACGAGGTGGTTCCATGCTCTCCAAGACCATTTTTCTTCCAAAGTTTTCTAGACAAAATTCAGCATCGCTCTCGTCCCAGAAGAAGTATGAGGCGATCGCGACTCCGACCAGCATGTTTTCCACGTGCTGCCTCCCAATGGGACCAACAGTGCTCTTGACTTGCCTGGCGCCACTTATTCGGCCTGCTAGTGACCTGAAACCGCTGAAGATAGCTGTAAATTCTATCCCTTTAAAGCAGACCTTTGCATCCAATGCTCTCACTTCAGAGGATTTCCCTGAAGGTGAGAAGCGCTGAACCTCAACCAAACCAGAGAGCTTCTCGTCATCTGCGTTCACTATAACTGTGGATCCCATCTTCCTTTCAGTTATCATTGACATCTTCGCTTTAAGAGCAGAGGAAGTTCCCTTTGCTATTGGATAATCATCATAAACATTTTTAATTATCCCCAAGTCAGCAATTCCAGTTCCTCCAAGTGAGACCTCAAAGATAGCCAAGTCTGGTTCTTCTGGAGAAAGTCTAACTGCTCTAATTACGTTTGCAGGTGTTGTGCTTATGTTCTCTGCAAGTGTCTCACTGTTTTCATCTCTGTAGAAGCATATTCCATTGCTTGTTAGGCTAAGTATTGAAAACTTTTTCCTCAAAAGAGATATGGCACACATAACTGAAGTTGTCTTGCCAAAGCTGCCGGTTATTTCAACCACTGGAAACTTTATCATATCTGAGACTAGCATCTTTACAGCCTGATGGTGTGTAATCAGCCTTTCTTCATACCCCTGGAAAGGTTCAGAAGGGAAGTGGACTGGTTTGACTATCAGGTCGTATTGCGATGGATTGGGTATGTTTCTCTCTACTTGGAAGTTCTTGGAGTATTTTTCCAGATCTTCCTTTTTCATTGTCCTGTGAACATCAATACAGGTGACCTCATCACCCCTGCTTCTAAACTCTTCAGAGATTATGATACCTCCATGTGTTGCATCCACGACCATTACCTTCAATCTTTTTACACCAAGGATTCCCTTATTCTCGTTTTAATTATTTCCAGTATCCGGTCGTCTTTTCCCAAAGGTTCCCCATATTTAATCAAGATCTCTTTTCCAGAGATCTTTATTTTGCAACTTTTAGAACCTCTCGGGATGCCGAGAAGATCTGGAATGTCCGAATCTGTGTGTACCCCCCTTGTCAAAAACACAGGCTGTACCACCAGTATATCTACGCCAGACTTCGCAGCGACCTCGAGTGCATCATGGATTGAGGGCTTGCTGAATTCCATGAATGCGTAATCTACGAACTCATACTCGCCCTTTAGTCGTTCCGCAAAATGTCTGATTGCCTCTTTGTTGTATGGCTCTCTACTGCCATGCCCCACCAGAATTACGCCTATTTTTTGTTGATTCATAAAAGATCACCCCTTAAATGTAAGATTAGTCCATCCATCGAGTGAACCTTTAATACCTCAGCATCCAGCCCTACAGACCTCAGGCTTTTGGCGGTCTCGGGACCCATCGCAATTATTCTCACATTTTTCAGGGTTTCTATGAACCGCCACACTTTGTCACAAGACTTGAGATATTCAATAACAGTTAAAATTGATGAGCTGCTTGTGAATACTGCAGCCCAAACCCCTCTATCAAGCTCATGTAGGAATAAACATATTCCATCGATGTCAGGCACGCCTTTGTAGATTCTGTGCTCCTCGGCGCAGACTCCCGATTTCATTAATCTCTCCGCAAAAGATAAGCCAGCAAAAGAACTTCTCACAATCGCAATTTTGTTGAATGGCGCCTTAGAATTCTCAGAAGCGATGAGGTCTGCAAGGGCTGTGCTCGTATACTCGCTTGGAATTCCGGCGACTCTTAGGTTGTACCTNTCCAAAGACCTCCTTGTTGATGGNCCTAAAGCGTATATTCTCATGGCGGAGAGGACGTTTAACAAAGAGCCATCAGGGTAAAGTATGTCGATCGCTCTCGGGCTCAGGAAGGCAATTGAGTCGAAACGCNTCTCAAGAATGCCTCTTCTGAGTCTACCAACCGCAGATGAGTCGGGGAGTAACTTGACAGTGCTAGCTCTTACTGGTTCATAGCCAAGTGCCTTGAAGGGAGAAGGGTCGAACGGAGAAATCGAAGTTATCAAGAGTTTCCGGATCGTCAACCCATAAATGCCCCCACAACCTCTCCTATAACTACAACCCCAGGACCTTCCCGACGATCCTCCCTTCGGACCAGGTCTCCAACCTTAAAATACTCTTTTTTCAAACTNTTTTTTCTACCAGTGTTCGTTATTACCGCCACAGGTTTATCTGGGCTCATTCCGCCCTCAATCAAGTACTTAGAGATCCGTGACAGATTTGTAAGTGACATAAGGAGGACCATCGTTCCAGGAAAACGTGCATGTTCTTTAAAGTAAGACTCTTCCTCTGGCTCTGATAGATGACCACTCAATATTATTACGGATGACGACAAGCCCCGCATAGTCAACGGAATCCCCGCGAGGGTTGGTATTGCTACAGCCGAGGTTAGACCAGGAACGACTTCAACATCAACGTTGGCTTTCCTCAATGAAAGGAGCTCCTCACCCCCCCTGCCGAACACGAAAGGATCGCCACTCTTGAGGCGGACCACACTCTTACCAGAATTCACATAGTTTATCATCATCTCAGTCACTTCCTTTTGCTTCTGTGGACCTTCTCCTGGCTCTTTCCCGACATACACAACCTCGGCGCCTGGCTTTGCTAAGCCGACAACAGAGGGATCCACAAGTCGGTCGTACAAGATAACGTCTGCCTCAGAAATTATACGGTGGGCGCGAATCGTCAAATTCTCAACTCCCAGCACACCAGCACCTACAAGGTAGACCTTCCCCTTCATCTTCCAACCCTCCAGAAATTCGCGACATCTTGATCATTAATTACCTTTTGAGCTGCCTCAGCACCGCATTCTTCAGGCGACCCTCTCGGGAACTTAAATTTGAAAAGCTTGAACTTTACTCCGTCCTGTGAATATAAACCGCATGAGAGCTTTAGAAGCGCTCCCTCAACAGTTGCAGTGCACCCCACCGGAGAAGAGCAACCACACTGAAGTGTTCTCAAAAATGCCCTTTCTGCGATAACCTCTTCCATAGCCTCTGGTGAGTTTATCTTTGATACAAGAGAGATCATCTCCCGGTCATCTCTTCTGGTTATTATGGCTAACGCTCCTTGCCCTGGACTAGTGGGCACAGTCTCGGTCGAGAAACGTTCTTTTATTACATCTGTCATTCCCATTCTAACAAGAGCGGCTTCTGCGAGCACGATTCCATGAAAGAGACCCTCATTAAGCCGCCTCAGTCGGGTATCGACATTGCCCCTTAAGCTTACAATTTGCAGATCTTGTCTCATAGCTTTGATCTGTGCAGCTCTCCTTAGACTGCTAGTCCCGATAACCCCACCTTTCGGAAGGGACTCAATGCTAACATAGTCATAAGAAACGAAAACATCGTTAGGAGGCAATCTTTGAGGGACCGCTGCGAGGACCAAGTTCTCATCTATGGAGGTCGGAACGTCTTTCATGCTATGCACAGCCAAGTCAATATCCCCTCTTAGCAGCGCTTCGTCGACTTCTTTTTCGAATATGCCAGACCCGATCCTTTGTGAAGAACGAGGATCAGTAATGTCCCCAGAGGTCTTAATCTTGACAATTTCAAACTCAGCGCCACATTTGTCCTTCAGATTATTTATCAAATAGTTTGTCTGAAGGACGGCAAGCTTGCTCCCGCGAGTCCCTACTCTAATCAGCAATACTATGCGCTCCTGGACTTTATACTTTTTATAGAAATTGAGAATGTATCAAGTGTAGTCGAGATATCATCATCAGAATGTGCCGCTGAGAGGAAGCAACACTCAAATTGAGAGGGTGGGAAGAATACGCCATTCCTCAAAAGGGCACTGTGTAGAGAGGAAAATATATCAGATCGAGCTTTCTTCGCGGTCAATTTGTCTTTGACTGGCTGATTTGTGAAGAATATCGTGAAGATTGATCCCAGTCTGTTGATTTGAAAGTCGATTTTCTCATCTTCCAAAATGTCTCTAATTCCTGAGCATAGCTTATCAGTCTGCACATCCAGCTGGTAATAAATCTTCTCATCGAGCCGCTTTAGAACGCTCAGACCTGCAACCATTGTAACAGGGTTACCATTGAAAGTCCCAGCATTGTAAACCCTCCCCTGGGGGGCCACAAGTTCCATTAGCTCCTTCTTCCCGCCGAAAGCGCCCACAGGAAAACCGCCGCCCAAGACTTTCCCGAGGATTGTTAAATCAGGGATAACCCCAAATAATTGCTGTGCCCCACCTTTGGAGACCCTAAAACCGGTTATGACCTCATCGAATATCAAAACTGCTCCAGCATTTGAGCATGCCTTTCTAAGTTCTCTCAAGAACCCCTCCGCTGGAAGGACAAGCCCCACATTGCCCATCACTGGCTCGACTATTACCCCAGCTATATCCTCGTCAATCATATCCAGTGAACTTATATCGTTGAAAGGCAAGACCATAGTCTCATCAACGACAGAGTTTGGTATCCCTTCAGAGACCGCGTACCGATTGGTCCCTAAACCATCCACGAGTAATGGGTCTACTGCACCGTGATAACATCCATCAAACTTCACGATCTTCCTTCTTTTTGTGAATGCCCTAGCAAGCCTGATGGCATTCATTGCAGCCTCGCCCCCTGAGTTAACGAAACGAATCATCGAAATAGACGGGACCGAATGCACAACCTCCTCTGCAAGCTCGACCTCAGCACGGTGCGGGGTGCCATAGACAGTTCCGTCCTGTACTTGCTTTACAATTGTTTCAACCAAGAAATCCGGAGCATGTCCAAATATGAGAGGTCCGTAAGCAAGGCAGTAGTCTATAAGCGACTTCTCGTCTTCTGTGAAGAGCCTCGACCCTTTGGCGTAGGAAGTGAAGAACGGGGCGGGGGCAAAACGCCTGATGGGACTGTTGACCCCGCCGGGCAATAATGTCAACGCATGCCTGAATAGATTTTCAGACCTCAACTCTGAGCCTCCTTTATGTATGAGATCGCCTGGGGGGTAAAGTAAGTGATTATTATATCTGCCCCCGCCCTCCTTATTACGGTCAGCATCTCAAGTACTACGTTGCGCTCAGAAACTTTTGCTCCCTCGCAGTAAGCCCTTATCATTGCGTATTCCCCGCTTACTTGGTAGGCAGCTATTGGGCAAAGTAGCTTATTCCTCAATTCGCTTATCACATCGAGGTTTGTTATTGCAGGCTTTACCATTATTACATCCGCCCCCTCCCTCAAGTCTTCTAAAGCTTCGATTACAGCCTCCCTCCTATTCCGTATATCCATCTGGTAGGCAGACCTGTCACCAAAGGACGGAGATGAGGATGCGACCTCCCTGAAAGGTGCGTAAAGGGAGGATGAATATTTTGCCGAGTAAGACATGATCGCGACGTTCTCAAAGCCAGACTCGTCTAATGCCTGTCTTATGGAAGCGACCTGCCCATCTGCCATTGCCGAGGGAGCCACAATATCTGCCCCGGCTTCTGCATGACTAACGGCAATCTTTGAAAGTGTAGCAAGAGTCTTAATTTTGCTAATTGAGTTGCCCTCTAGGATGCCACAATGCCCATGGTCCGTGTACTGGCAAAGGCAGACGTCTGTCAAAACGGCTAGGTTAGCAAAATTCTCCTTTATCACCCTTATAGCTCGTTGTACTACACCTTTAGAGTCGTAGGCTAAAGAGCCAAGAGGGTCCTTCAGCATGGGGATACCAAACAGCAAAATGGAGCGGACACCAGCGTCCACAAGAGGGGCGAGATATCTCACTAGATGGCTAATGGGAACCTTTTCCATTCCGCCCCATCGAGAACTTTCGATCTCTCCCTCTTCCTTTACAAAGATAGGCATTATGAGTTTATTTGGATTAAGACTAGACTCGCATGAGAGATCTCTCAAAACGCGGCTCTTTCTCAACCTTGAAGTCATTACAATCTCCACTATTAATCCCTCCCATAAACCCCCCCAAACAATGGGATCAGTATATCCCGCATGAAAGCGTAAGAGAATTCATCTAACACTTTAACCTGATCTTCAGAGAACTTGCCCTTCTTCAGCGCGACCAGCAATGCGCTTTTTCTTTTGTCTTCAGCCCACCTCATCATATCTTCGAGTTTTTTCTTCCTGTCTAGAGTACACAGCCTCTCCATAAGCCGTTCAATGGATGGTTCGAGTATTTCTCGGGCCTTAAGAGCTGCATCTTCTCTCTTCTTTATGTTTTCTCTAGCTATTCGGGTGATCTGGTCAAGGTCTACGAATTTCACGTTGTTCAAACTTTTTATGCGTTCATCAACACCCCTAGGGTTTGAGACATCTACTATAAGCGTTTTTCTTCCAACTTCTAGTCCTTGTAAATCATCTGTTTTAAGGATCAGATGGGGTGATGAAGTAGCGCAAATGACAGCATCTGCATCTTTTATAGCTTCTTTCATACTTTCAAAGTGGAGCGCTTTTCCCCCTACCTCGGCTGCTAGTTTCTCGGCACGAGAGTAGGTCCTATTTGCGATAAAAATAGTCAGCGGATCTTTGCGTGGTATGGACTTTGCGATCAGGCTGCCCATCTTGCCAGCACCTATTATGACAAGTTTTTTGCCATTCAATGTTCCGAGCTCGCATGTTATGACCTTCATAACGATGTTGCCTAAAGACACAGATCCTTTTGAAATCGAAGTCTTTCTTCTTACCATCCTCCCGGCGTTTATGGCCCCTCTGAATATGGTTCGTAGGGTCCTGCCTATGCATCCTGCATTCTCAGCAAGTCTCAGAGATTCCTCAACCTGGTGCAGCACTTCATTTTCTCCCAAGATTATTGACTCAAGTCCTGAGGCAAGATAAAAAAGGTGTCTTATCGCATCTTCTCCCTCGTAGAAGTCCTCATAGAGTTCAATAGGACAACAGCTCCCTGAATTTGAAATCAAGAACGCCTTCAGATCATTATGCCCAATGCCAGATCCAACTGCATAAAGCTCCACACGGTGACATGTCTGGATTATAGCACACTCTTCAGCTCCAGAACTCTTCAGCTGCTGAAGTGACGAATAAACGTCTTTCAAAGTGAAACTCTCAAGTACCCTCACCGGAGCTTTCTTGTGGCTGATTGAAAGGCAGAGTATCCGCGGCATCAATTCCTTTTAAAATGCGAACCAATTTATTTGTTTTGTTTCATATGAAACAAATTTCGATTTAACAGTACGGTAACTCATTGGTCAACAACCTTACAGAACACCGATCTATTTCACGAAAGCCGTAGTTATTCTCTGAACTTGGCATCAATTTTCTTGGCCAAGTAGAGAAAAACTGCGGAGAAGCCAACTAAAACAGTTGAGTCGAGCAGGGGGTTGAATGCAGATGCGCCCTCTAGCCCAATCCGCATAAGATCGTTGGCGTAAGTCAAGGGAGAAAAAATCGAGGCTATCTGCCCCCAGTATGGTAAGGTCTCAACGCTTATGAATATCCCACTTATGAATATTAACGGAAGTCTGATGAAGTTGAGAAGAAGCATCACATCACCAGGATTCTCGCGAGGTAACATAGCCAGCATTATCCCNAGCATTGAAAAACAAAAGGATCCAATTATCAATCCAAATAAAAGCGATAACGGATTCAATACCTGCAATTTGAATGTTAAGAGTGAAACCCCAAGAATAATCAAGCCTATCATGATACCAAAGATCCAACCACTTAGAACCTTCCCGATGATTACTGTATAATTTGAAATCGGGGCGGCGATGAGCCGGTCGTAAGCTTTTATCCTCCTTTCGAGTGGGAGCGCTGAGGGACCTATCGATGAGGCACTGAAGAGCAAT
>JGI24721J44947_10008003_pt1 | contig 13906 bp, 15 predicted proteins | sample YelNatPaOPGAMG01_FD_44947 | JGI IMG/M metagenome (IMG submission 44947)
CTTGACGCTCTACGCTAAATAAACAATCCTCTTCACTCTAAACTCAATACCCCTCTTTACGCTTTACGCTCTACGCTATATCAAAGGAACTCTGGAACCCTGGAACCCTGGAACTCTGGAACCCTGGAACCCTGGAACCCTTGCCACTCCTATCTGTACTCCTCAAAGCCCTGTATCGCAGGCAAACCCGGAACAGGAACCGGGAAATTGTGAAACGCTTATTCCATATCATCTTCCTCTGCTTTTTCTTCTCCTGCTTCTCCGTCTTCGCTTTCAAATTCTTCTTCTTCTTCTTCCCCTTCTTTCCCCTGATGCGGATTTTGCCCTCGATAGATAAATGCCAGCAGGAGGCCTGCCATTGCCCCGTAAAGGTGGGATTCCCAGGAAATGTCGGTTTGCACCGGTAAAATGCCCCAGACCATTCCACCGTACAAAAAAGTTACCAGAAGGGAAATAGCCAGCAGAGGTGGGTGTTTTCTTATCATTCCGCTGAAAAACAAAAAAGAAGCAAGGCAATATATGATTCCGCTGGCCCCCACGTGCCATGCATCCGGCCGTGCTCCTATCCATACCCAGAAACCGGTAAGAAACCAGCCTGTCAGCAAAACAGGAAATGCCACATCGTGGTAAAAATAAAATGTGGCCAGCGTCAGGAGAAACAATGGTATTGTGTTATCAATCAAATGATTGATATTGGCATGAACCAGCGGCGAGGTCAGTATTCCGAGCAAACCGTCTATATGACGGGGATGAATCCCGAGTTGCACGAAGGGGAAATCGGAAGCTGAAGAAATAATATACATGCTCACAACCAATGCGCACAGCAGAAACCCGACAAGCAGGCTGTGGATGAATTTACGTTGATCGCTCATCCGTTTGAAAATAAAAGGCGACCAGCATCGTTGAATACTGATCGCCTCAATTTACGAAATTTTTGGTATCAAACCTTGGGCCGAAGTTTTCTCACCTGAGCTCCTGCCTGCCAGAGTTCCGATTCCCGCATTTCTTTCAGTTCGGCATTCAGCTTGTCGCGGTAGTCAGGTCCACTGGTTTTTTCAAGTACTATACGGGTTTCCGTTCCGTTTTTAACGCTTTCATAAAGCTGCTCAAAAACCGGTAAAACGGCTTCACGGAATCTGTGCCTCCAGTCAAGAGCACCCCGCTGGGCTGTTACACTGCAGTTTGCGTACATCCAGTCCATTCCGTTTTCATCAACAAGGCGAATGAGACTTTGCGTGAGTTCTTCAACGGTTTCATTAAAGGCTTCACTTGGGCTGTGACCATTTTTTCTGAGAACCTGGTACTGTGCTTCCATGATGCCGGCCAGTGCGCCCATAAGAACTCCGCGTTCACCGGTAAGATCGGAATAAACTTCCTTTTCAAACGTTGTGGGGAAAAGATATCCTGAGCCGATAGCAATACCCAGGGCCAGTGTCCTTTCAAGCGCCCTGCCGGTATAATCCTGATATACGGCAAAGCTTGAATTGATGCCCGATCCGGCCAGAAAATTCCTGCGTACACTGGTCCCCGAACCCTTGGGAGCTACCAGAATAACATCAATGTCAGGAGGCGGTACAACTCCGGTCTGTTCTTTATAGGTAATGGAAAAACCATGTGAGAAATAAAGGGCTTTTCCTTTTGTAAGGTATTTCTGTAGGGATGGCCAAAGGAGGCGCTGGGCTGCATCAGAAACAAGGTACTGTATAATCGTACCCCGGGAGGCAGCTTCTTCAATGGGGAAAAGGGTTTCGCCCGGTACCCAACCGTCCTTCAGAGCTTTTTCCCAGTCTCCTTTCATTTCAGGAGCCTGGCCAACAATGACCCTGAAACCATTGTCCTTCATATTAAGTGACTGAGCCGGACCCTGAACGCCGTAGCCGATAACTGCAATGGTTTCATTTTTAAGCACTTCGCGTGCTTTTTCCAGTGGAAACTCTTCGCGGGTTACTACTTCTTCAATAACTCCGCCAAAATTGATTTTTGCCATATTACTTTTATTTATTAGGAATTTTGCTCGTTGAGTTTTTCAATTTCTTTGAGATATGCGGTCAGGTATTCGTAATTGGAACGGGTTACTGCAATCCTGCCGCTTCGGGTAAACTGAAGTACTCCAAATTGATCCAGTTCATGAAAAAGTTTCTGCGTATCTTCTTTATGACCGGTTTTTTCAATGACGGTGTACCTGGGCGTCAGTTCCAGTATGCGGGCGTTATGTTCTCTCATGATAGCCTCAAACCGGTTGCTTTGTGTAAGGCTTTCAGTACGAACTTTGTACAATGCTATTTCCTGGTGAATCACTTCATCTTCAGCAAGGTAGAATGCCTTCAGTACTTCAACCAGTTTCTCAATCTGTTTGGTTATCTTTTCTACCTGTTCACGGGTTGTGCGCACAACAATGGTAAACTTGTGCACCCCTTTTATGGCCGATTCACCTACTGTAAGGCTTTCAATATTAAGGTGCCTGCGGGTAAACAGGTTGGTAATTCTGTTCAGGAGCCCGATCTGGTTCTCTGAAAAGGCGGTAATAGTAAATTCCTGAATCATTTTTTTATGATTTTTTCGGTTCGAGCATAATTTCAGAAACAGCGGCACCTGCCGGTACCATAGGAAAAACATTTCCTTCCTTTTCCACAATTACTTCGAGGAGGTATGGTCCCGGATGCGCCAGCATGGCATCAATGGCTTCCGAAAGATTACTGCGTTCACTAACCCTGGTGGCAGGAATCCTGAAACCTTCCGAAAGCTTTATGAAATCAGGATTAATCAGTTCCGTTGAAGCATAACGTTTATCAAAGAACAGTTCCTGCCATTGCCTTACCATGCCAAGGAAGTTATTATTCATAATGACAATTTTAACTGCTGCCCCGGTTTGAAAGATGGTTCCCATTTCCTGCATCGTCATCTGAAAACCGCCATCACCGACGATGGTTATAACAGTCCGGTCGGGGCATCCGATTTTGGCTCCCAGACCGGCCGGAAGGCCAAACCCCATGGTACCAAGTCCTCCGGAGGTTACCAGACTGCGGGTTTTGTTAAAGCGGAAATACCGTGCCCCCATCATCTGGTGCTGTCCTACATCGGTTACAAGAATAGCGTCTCCTTCTGTTTTTTCTGCCAGCAGGTGAATTACTTCCGGCATGGTAATTCCTTTGCTTTCAGGATGAAGCACCTTACTGATAACCTTTTCGTATTCAATTTTATATAATTCCCTGAACTGGTGTATCCATTCGGAATGATTGGCCGGTTTGATACGTTCAGTCAGCAATGGAAGAGTATCTTTTACACTGCCGGGAATTGCCACTTCAGCCTTAACATTTTTGTTGATTTCGGCCGGGTCAATTTCCATATGGATAACTTTAGCCTGGCGTGCAAAGCGCGTAACATCTCCTGTAACACGGTCGTCGAAGCGCATACCCACGGCAATCAGTACATCGCATTCGTCGGTAAGTATGTTGGGGCCGTAATTCCCGTGCATTCCCAGCATACCAACATTCAGCGGATGATTTGTGGGCAGAGCAGAAAGTCCCAGAAGTGTCCAGGCTGCAGGAATATCGCCTTTTTCAATAAACCTTTTAAATTCTTCTTCGGCGTTGGCAAGAATCACACCCTGTCCAAACAGCACGTAGGGTTTTTTTGCATTGTTGATGAGTTCAGCCGCCTGATTAATGGCAGAAATATCCGGTTCAATATGGGGTCGGTAGCTTCGTATAAAGGTACAAGGTTTATAGCTGAACTCCAGTTTCCCGAACTGGGCATTTTTGGTAATATCTACCAGTACCGGGCCAGGTCTGCCGGATCGGGCAATATAAAAAGCCTTTGCAATGGCGGCCGGTATGTCTTCGGCTTTGGTTACCTGAGTATTCCACTTGGTAACCGGCATAGAAATACCTATAATGTCTGTTTCCTGAAACGCATCTGTACCAAGAAGGCCAGCGGCTACCTGACCTGAAATGCACACCACAGGAGTTGAATCCATCATGGCATCGGCAAGACCTGTTGTCAGATTGGTAGACCCGGGCCCTGAGGTAACTATACACACGCCTGCCTTTCCTGTAACACGTGCATATGCCTGTGCGGCATGAATAGCTCCCTGCTCGTGCCGCACCAGTATATGATTCAGTTTATCGTGGTAGTCATAAAGAGCATCATATACAGGCATGATCGAACCTCCAGGGTACCCAAAAATGTCTCTGACACCTTCTTCCAGCAGGCACTTAACAACGGCTTCAGCCCCTGTAATTGTCGGGGTGGTTTGTTTTTCCGATTTTCCCATTTGTTTGGTCTTAGGTTCCATGTATGATTATTTAACAGGTTTTTATTCAACGATGCGGATGGCACCGGTATCTGCCGATGCCACCATGGAGGCATAGGCCCGGAGGGCGGCAGAAACCGGCCGGTTCCTCTGTGCCGGTTTCCAGGCCTGTTTGCCTCTGGCTTCCATTTCCTCCCTTCTGCGATTCAGTTCATCTGCATCTACCAGCAACTGGATGGAGCGGGAAGAAATATCAATTGAGATCAGATCTCCGTCTTTTACGAGACCTATGGTTCCTCCTGCTGCTGCTTCAGGCGAAATATGCCCTATACTGAGGCCGGAAGTGCCTCCGGAAAAACGGCCGTCAGTAATCAGGGCACAGCTTGTCCCGAGCTTTTTAGCTTTAATGTAGGAGGTAGGATATAGCATTTCCTGCATACCGGGCCCTCCTTTTGGGCCTTCATACCTTATTACAACCACATCGCCCGGTTTGACCCTGTCGCCGAGAATTCCNTCACAGGCATCTTCCTGCGATTCAAAAACTTTTGCCGGGCCGGTAAACTTAAATACAGAGGGATCCACTCCTGCTGTTTTCACAATAGATCCTTTTTCGGCCAGGTTTCCATACAATACGGCAAGTCCTCCGTCCCTGAAATAGGCATGTTCAAGATCACGTATGCAGCCGGATATACGGTCAAGGTCGTGTTCCGGGTAATATTTGTTCTGTGACCCAAGGAAGAGATTCCGTCCGCCACCGGGTGCACTCAGATAAAGGTTTCTGGCTTCTTCCGTAACGGTTGGCCGGCGTATGTCGTATGCTGCAAGTGCATCGGNCAGCGACGGGAAGTCAATTCTCCGCACGGTGGTATCAATCAGCCCTGCACGATCAAGTTCACCGAGAATACCCAGGATGCCTCCGGCACGGTTTACATCTTCCACATGATAATGCGAACTGGGAGCAACTTTGCAAAGTACGGGTATTTTCCGCGAAAGCTCGTCAATGTCTTTCATACTGAAGTCCACTTCAGCTTCCTTTGCTATGGCAAGAATGTGCAGAACGGTGTTGGTTGAACCTCCCATGGCTATATCCAGGGCCATGGCGTTCATAAAAGCTGCGCGCGTGGCTATGGAACGCGGAAGGACGCTGTCATCCCCCTCTTCATAGTATTTCTTTGTTATTTTCACTATGGTTCGTGCAGCCTTTTCCATCATTTTCTTCCGGTTCTGGTGGGTAGCTACCACCGTCCCGTTTCCCGGCAACGCCATACCAAGAGCCTCATTCAGACAGTTCATCGAGTTGGCAGTGAACATTCCTGAACAGGACCCGCAGGTGGGGCAGGCCTGTTTTTCCACGGCATCGAGCAGGTTGTCAGGTACAGAAGGATCTGCGCCCATTACAATTGCATCAACCAGGTCATATTTTTTCCCTCCTGTTTCACCCGCTTCCATCGGGCCACCCGAAACAAAAACAGTGGGAATATTAAGCCGCATGGCTGCCATCAGCATGCCCGGGGTAATTTTATCGCAGTTCGATATGCAAATCATGGCATCTACCTGATGGGCATTGCACATGTATTCCACGCTGTCGGCAATGAGATCCCGCGAAGGCAGACTGTACAGCATACCTCCATGCCCCATGGCAATACCATCGTCAATGGCTATTGTATTGAACTCGGCTCCGAAAGCTCCTTCTGAATCAATGATTGACTTGATCATCTGACCGACATCATGCAGATGAACATGACCAGGAACAAATTGCGCAAATGAATTTACAATGGCAATCACCGGCTTGCCAAACTGGTCTTCGCGCATTCCGTTTGCTCTCCAGAGGCTCCTTGCACCTGCCATCTGACGCCCCTTGGTGGTTGTGTAACTGCGCAGCGGATATTTCATACTCAATACATTAAGTTTATAAAATCAGAAGGCCTTCTCTTTTTGCGTGAGAAGGCCCCTTTATTATTTTAAGGTAAATCCCTTTCTCACGCCAGTGATTCGCGGATGACTACTACTACACCGAGGAGAAGGAAACGTACCATATGTTTTACATTTATGTTTTACAACAGCAAATGTAACTATTTCTTTTAAAAATCAAAATTTTTTTAAAAAAGGACAATAAAAAAAGGGTAAGCTCCTTATATCGCACCGCTACAACCGCCTACCCTTGCTTCCTTCCGGACCTGGGGGGGTTCGGCAGGAGCTGGTCGTATAAGACTTACCCTGTGCAAAGATACAACGAAACAATAAACAATTACAAACATTCTTCTATCTTTGTCCATTATTATCCGGAAAACCCTTAAAAACAGCATGCTATGAATCCATCAGTTTCCCTGGGGAAAAATTCTCTCAATTACGGAATAGTTGCGGGGATGGTACTTATCGTCTATTCCCTTTTCCTTTATTTTTTTGATTTAATGTTTTATAAGCCTATTTTACTTAATAATGTTGTAGGTGCGTTGATTGTAATTGTGTTTATGGTCATTGGTACCAAACATCTGCGTGACGCGGTGATGCATGGTTCCATGAGTTACGGAAAAGCTTTTCTCAGTGCTTTTTTGATCGGCCTCTTTGCAATGGCTGTTTCATTAATTTTCAATAATATATTAACTTATCTGATCGATCCGGGAATACGCGATAAGGCATTCCAGTATTCTGCTGAACAGATGCTAAAAAAGGGCAGATTTACTGAAGAGCAGATTGAGGCCATGATCGAACAGCAGAAACAGATGTCGTCAAAATTGTGGGTTGTGCTCATTGGCCAGTTTTTTGCTCTTCTGGGCATAGGTCTCATCAATGCAGTGGTTGCTCTGGTCGCAGCTGCCTTTCTTAAAAAAGAAGGCGACACCTTTGCTGACGTAATGCAGGAGGTATCTCCGGAAGAACAAAAGTAAGAGCAAGTGAGCATCATGGATGTTTCGATAGTTATACCACTTTACAATGAAGAGGAATCACTTCCCGAACTTGTTGCCTGGATCAGGAAGGTTTGTCAGGATCATTCGCTGGAATATGAGGCAATACTTGTGGATGACGGAAGTACCGATCATTCATGGCAGGTAATTGAACGGCTTGCCAAAGAAGATTCCCATATCCGTGCAATCAAATTTCGCCGTAACTACGGGAAATCGGCAGCTCTTCACAAAGGATTTGAGCTGGCAGCGGGCGAAGTAGTAATTACTATGGATGCCGATCTTCAGGACAGTCCCGACGAAATTCCTGAGCTGGTCAGAATGATCAGGGAAGAGGATTATGATATGGTGTCGGGCTGGAAAAAGAAGCGATATGATCCCATCTCCAAGACTATACCAAGTAAGCTTTACAATTTTACTGCCCGGGTTATGACGGGGATTCACCTGCATGATTTTAACTGCGGGCTTAAGGCATATAAGAATAAGGTAGTAAAAAGCATAGAGGTTTATGGAGAAATGCACCGATATATCCCTGTTATTGTACGGAAAGCCGGATTTGCCAAAATAGGGGAGAAGGTGGTGCAGCACAGGAAACGTAAATACGGAACATCCAAGTTCGGACTGGAGCGTTTTATTAACGGGTACCTTGATCTTCTGTCGATAACCTTTATTTCAAAATTCGGAAAACGGCCCATGCATTTGTTTGGCACACTGGGCACGCTCATGTTTATTGTTGGTTTTGTTCTGGCGCCGGTCTGGGTATTCATAAACTCAGCATGCTGAAAAGGGGGTTGGGTGCCCCGCTGGTTACCGACAGCCCTTACTTTTATATTGCCCTTACTGCCATGATTCTGGGAACCCAGCTCTTTGTGGCCGGTTTTCTTGGAGAATTGGTTTCTCGCACTTCTCCAGAGCGAAATGTTTACCTGATTGATAAAGTTATCTGATCATGGTTTGCCTGTTGTATTTTAAGAACGTAACATTATGAAGTATCATCTTGTTTCCGGAGGTTGTGGTTTTGTGGGTCGGAATGTGGTCAAGCGACTTTTGAAAACTACCAGCGATACGATTTTTATTGTTGACGATTTATCCACCGGAATGCACCCGTCGCGTTGGTTTCCTTCCTATACTGTGCGCAAGCTGGGAGAAGCTGAAATAATCGGCCCGGACGAAAGGGTCTATTTTCTGAAGGAAGATTTTCGTGATTTTCTTTTCAGGTTTCGCCATGAGCCTGATTTTATTGCAAAAAACTGGATACCTGATTTTCATACTTTTCACGATGTCTATCATTTTGCAGCGATTGTAGGAGGGAGGGCAAAAATTGAAGGGGATCCGATGATGGTGGCCCTTGATCTTTCCATTGATGCGGAATTTTTCCATTGGGTCTGTACCCATAAGCCGGCCAGGGTGTTGTATCCGAGCTCCAGTGCGGCTTATCCGGTGAACCTGCAGACTTCGCAGGGTGCCGTTGCCCTTAAGGAATCAGATATTGATTTTGAAAAAAACCTGGGTACGCCCGATATGACTTATGGCTGGTCGAAACTTACGGGTGAATTTCTGGCGCGCATTGCAGCCAGGCATTATGGTGTAAAGGTGGTCTGCATCAGACCTTTTTCGGGGTACGGCGAAGACCAGGACCTGACCTACCCTGTGCCAGCCATTGCTGCACGTGCTGCACGAAAGGAAGATCCTTTTGAGGTATGGGGAACCGGTAAACAGGGAAGGGATTTTGTCCACATCGATGATGTGATTGACTGTATTCAGCTTCTGATGGACAATGTTGGGGATGGGTCAGCCTATAATATCGGATCAGGCAAGCTCACATCATTTATCGAACTGATTCAGCTTTTCTGCCGGTTCGCGGGGTATTCACCGGTTATAAAGGCGCTTACTGATAAACCAATGGGAGTTTATTCCCGCTATGCCGATATGTCACTGATGGAAAAGCGCTTCGGCTGGAAACCAAAAATATCCCTCGAAGAAGGCATGCGCCGGGTTTATGAAGCTGCCTGCAGAAGAATTTCAGAGGAATAAAAGGTTAAGGATTGTTCAAAATTCCTGATTCGTTCTTCCATGAATCAGGATTATTTTTTTATTAACTGAAAAGCTTTTGTGAAGGTACTGTTGCAAAATGGTTTATATTTGCCGAAATTTTTTTCAGACTGCTGAATGAAAAGGATTGTCTGTTTTGGACCGGGTCCTATGTTTAAGGGGGGTATTGCCAACTACAATACGTCACTTGCCAAAGCATTGGCCCGTACCGGCGAAGCGGAAGTACATATCGTTTCGTGGACAAGCCAGTATCCGGCTATCATTCCGCGTGATTTTCTTGACCGGAAAAGCAGAACAGAAGCTTTGCTGGAAGGAACCAACATTTCTGTACATTACCTTACCAATTACAACAGACCGTTAAGCTGGTACCGTACCTATCGGTTTATTAAGAAACTGAATCCGCATCTTGTCATTTTCCAATGGGCTATTGCCATTCAGGGACTTCCCATGGGACGAATTGCACGGTGGCTTTGCCGGAACACAAAAGCCGAGGTGATTTTTGATCTTCATTTTGTACAGCAGAAGGAAGGAAGCAGGTTAGACCGGTGGTTTACGCGCATCGGGATTAAACATGCCCATACATATATTGTTCATTCCATAAAAACAGCCCGCGAGCTGGCAGCTTTTTTCCCATCCCGTACCTTTGCCCTGGTTGATAACCGTTCCCAGGAGGTTACCAAAGGAAACCGAAAGGTAATTCGCCTCTTCCATCCTGTTTATGATATGTTCAAACCCGACCCGAATTTTGATGTGGAGGCAGCCAAAAGGCAGATGAATCTGAGAAAATACGTTTTTCTCTTCTTCGGATTCATCAGAAAGTACAAAGGATTGCACAATGCCATACGCGCATTCCATATTCTGGCCAGTGAAAGGGACGATGTCAGCCTGCTGATTGCCGGAGAATCATTCTGGGAAACATTGGATGCACGCAGGTTCACTACCCGCCTCAAAAGGGTAATTTTCGGAGCTCTCAAATCCATGTTCCTGAACAAGGAAAGCGATGAACGGAATTACCGGCCTCTTGAACTCGTGGCAAAACTCGGATTACAGGACCGGGTTACCATTGTCAACGAGTTCATCCCAAATGAGGATGTGCACAAGTATTTCCAGGTTAGTGATGCCATTCTGCTTTTTTATGAGACTGCTACTCCTTCGGGAGTTGAATCCATTGCCTACAATTTCAGAATGCCTATTCTGGCTACCTGCGTAGGGCATTTCCCCGACACGGTTAAGGATGGATACAATGGATATCTTGCGGCACCCAATGATATTGAATCCATGGCCAGTGCCATGCGCAAGGCAATAGAAAAACCCATCCCCCGCGAAAACGTTGCCGAAACATCCCGTAAAATGAGCTGGGATAATTATGCACGGGCTGTGCTGGGAACTAACGGTACTTCTGCCTGAGCAATTCTGCTGCTTTTTTGTCAACCGGAAGCGTTATCATTGCCGGATCAAGATTCTCTATTCTGATCCAGCGAAACGATTGATTTCCTTCTTTCTCTTCCGCAAAATCAAATGGAATGGTGCTGATCCGGAACCGCGGTGGCTCAGGGAATCGTGCCAGATAATAAATGCTTATCAGCTGATGGTGTGGGTAAAAAAAAGCTTCCTGAAAAAAATCGGTTGTATAAAAATGTCCGGTAATTTCTATATCCTGTCCGAATTCTTCCAGAGCTTCCCTGTGGAGGCATTCAATTGTTCCTTCTCCATACTGTAAACCCCCACCGGGAAACTTCGTCATCCGCATTCCCATCTGAAATTCATCACTGAGCAGAATTTCATTCTGCTGATTGATGATCAGAGCATAAACCCTGATGATGAAAGGATTCTTTTCCATATCAGATATTCAATTGGTCTTCAATCAACTGTATGATTGCATGAGGCTCTGAAGGGGAAAACCAGTGGTATTCCCTGTCGTTTCTGAACCAGGTAAGTTGTCTGCGTGCATAGCGTCGTGTATTGCGTTTAATCAGCCGGATGGCTTCGTCTTTATCGTATGTGCCGTCAAAGTATCCGAACAGTTCTTTATAGCCGACGGTATTGAGGGCATTCAGATTCCTGAATGGATAGAGACCACGGGCTTCTTCTTCCAGACCCTGCAGCATCATGGCATCGGTCCGGTCATTGATGCGGCGGTACAATTCTTCGCGTGCCACATCCAGGGCAATCTTCAAAATGCGGAATGGGCGCTTTTTGGCGGTTCCGGTAAGAAAGCTTGAATAGGGCCTTCCTGTTTGACGAAATACTTCCAGTGCTTTGAGTAACCGTTTCGGATTGTGTATATCAGCATTGGAAAAGAAAACGGGATCCACTTTTCTGAGTTCTTCCTGCAGATGTGTCTTCCCTTTCTCTCTGTATTCCTCCAGCAATTCGTTTCTGATTTCTTCCCTGATTGAAGGCAAATCGTCAATTCCCGTGCAGATGGCATCAATATAAAGCCCTGAACCACCCGTCATAATTACCAGAGGATAGGTTTTAAACAGCCTGGAAAGAAGTTGAAGAGCTTCAGTTTCAAATATGCTTGCGTTGTAATAATCATGGATTGAAACGGTTCCAATAAAATGATGCTGAACTTCACTCAACTGCTCCCGGGTAGGNCGGGCTACACCAATGCACAGTTCCTTGTAAATTTGTCGTGAATCGGCTGAAATGATCTCAGTGGAAAAATGATGCGCCAGCCGGATGCACAATGAAGTCTTACCGGAAGCGGTAGGACCGGCCACGACAACCAGCAAAGGCTTGTCGGTTTTTTTCATGCCCCTTTCAGCTGAAGAAGAAACTGCAATGTATCGATTCCATCGGCATAATCCCAGAGTTCAGGGTCCTGGGCTTTTCCGAATGGTACAGAGGGCGATTTATCCCATGTGTCGCTCACTATGCACTGTATCTGTTCTGTTATACCGCTGAGTTTTTCGTGCAGGCGGACCGGGTCTTTGTAGAATTCATAGTACAANACTGCTACTGGCGATGCCAGAGCCGAATCTTCCTTCACCAGCAGAAANCCATTGTCAAGATGAGGAATTTTATTTACAAGGAAGACCGCTTTGTTGTATTCATAATTATTGGCATAGTGATGGTGGTAAATTATTTCACTCCATCCCTGGCAGGCTTCGAAAAAGGCTGAAAAGTCATATCCTTCAGGCACATAGAGTTTGGATACGCTGCGGCATCCGAGTCCGAAATAGGAAAAAACATCATGGGCAAGCCGTTCAAGAGCTTCCCCGGTTTCATTCCCGGTAAGAACGGCAATTCCGTTGCGGTTTTTTCGTATTATGTGGGGCACATCCCGGAAGTAATATTCAAAGTACCTGGCGCTGTTATTGTTTCCGGTGGCAATTACCGCGTGGTAACCCCGCAGGAATTCATCGGTGAAGACGATATTCCCGGTAAAACGTGGTTCTATTGAAAGGAGGATACTGGCCAGAGTTTTGAGCAGTTTGTCATCGCGCGATGAAAGTTTGCCGAGGAACCTGTGGCCGCTGACCAACACGCATAAAAAATCGTGAAATCCTACCAGCGGTATGTTCCCGGCGGTTACAACCCCCACCGTGGCCGGTTTTTGACCGTTGTGATCAGGGAACGGATACGAAGCAGTCCATCGATGTAGATTCTGCTCTTCAAGCTGCCGGCCAATTGATGATAGAGCCATCCGTATATTTTTTTCCGTAAACCAGGGATTGATAATTCCTGCTTCCTCAATGGCATGGTGCAGAAGGGCGTCTGATTCTCTGTCATCGCTCTTTCCTGCTGTTATAAAGGCACGAAGAAAATTACCCAGTTGAACGAAAGCATTCAGTCTTTCTTGCAGAAGCATGTGTTTTCCTTTTTGGCAAATTTAGGATATTTCAATCCCTTTCCCGAATGCCATGTATTTTTCTGACCGAAACCCGATGCGGGAAGGCTGAGGCAAAACCAGTGGACCGGGCAGATGTGAATGCCTTAATGACAGGTGAAGCACACGTAATATCCAGATTCCGCTTTTAATGGGAAAACACTTCCCAGGGCATCTTGGAAAAAAGGGTTCCGAAAGCGAAACCGATGATGGACAAATAAATGATCACAAAAATAATGTACAGACCTGAAAGGCTTGTTCCGATGATGGCACAGACTTTGCCCGCATTCAGGTTTTTAAGCGAATATTCACTAAACTGTGAGGGATTTGCCAGATAGGCTGATTTTCCTCTGGACGCCAATACCAGGGCAATGATACCCAGAATAAGTCCGACAAGACCGTAGCAGAAACACCCAACAATGGACAAAATTCCGAGTACAAGAACTGCTGTTGAATTGGGTACCGGCTGTAAAACAAGTGGCTGATTCTGATTTTCCATAACGAAAGTTTTAGGGTGGGTTAATTTACAGAACAGTTATCAGGAGATAAATGTAGTGAAAAATTACAATGCCTGCTGTGCCGATAAAGGAATATTTGATTACGGCAGCTCCGTTACGGAACTTGAAGATAAGGTGCAGAATCAGAAATGTAAGAAGAAAAAGAAGGGGGATCAATGCCGGATATAACCGGAGGCTCTCCCATAGATGGCCTCTTAAGAGCTCTGTAAAAGCACGCTGTATGCCGCATCCCGGGCAGGGAATACCGAAAAATTTCATGTAGGGGCAGGCAAGACTATGCTGGCTGAGCCAGTCTGCCAGGTTTGCTGTCAGAATAATTGACATGGTTCAAATGTAATAAAAAAAA
>JGI24721J44947_10008023_pt1 | contig 13887 bp, 14 predicted proteins | sample YelNatPaOPGAMG01_FD_44947 | JGI IMG/M metagenome (IMG submission 44947)
CCCGAATGCCAGTATCCATCCCGCACGCTGGGCTCCGTAGTCTACGGAAACGAATCGCCAAACCAAAAATTCAGCAAAAAATCCTCAGGACAAGTCAGTACNAATTTATCNATAAAGATACTAAATGGAACNTGCCGCTGGATCGCTCCTGTCTGAAGCGCTGACGAAGCACTTGATTCNCAGCGTTGCGTAGCCTCCCCGCTGAGACGCAGTGCAGCGAAGCAGGTCCNTGGCTCCTACCTACCCGAAATAGGGTTCCTGTTCCGGTTAGGAAAGAGTGAAGGTTGGGTAAGCAGAATTCATGAACGTTTTCGAGGAGGAAATTGCGAGAGCGGTGGCTCTTACCGAACGGGCAGTGCTGACGCGGGAGCCGCGCCTCATCGCCCGTGTCCTGCGCTCGCTGGGGAAGCTAAGACGGTGCTGGAACGGAAGACTCTTTGAGCATCGTACCAAGAAACTTGAGGCCCTTGTTGCATCTGAAATCATTGCGGTTGATCTCTTTCCAGAGGACGCCGAGGCGCTGAAAGAGGAGCAAAGAAAGAAGCAGCGGGCACGTCAAACGTCCAGTACCGGCGCTGAGCAGACCGGCACCGACTCGACGAAGACGGGTCAGAAAACGGGAACGCCCGACGAAGCATCAGAGACACCAGTCGAAGAGACTAACGGTAAATCCGAACGAGAGCTTGGCGCTGTTCAGCGTTTCGAGTACGCGGTGAAGGACCCGGTGCTCGCTGCACAGCACGCGCATGCCGCACTTCGCCGGCTACTGGAGCGGTTGGAGCAAGGCGACCCGAGCGCACACAACGCAGTCTTGCTCGAAGATGTAGATGCGGCACTAGAACCGCTCTTGTCACGTAACCAACGCGCCGCCGCTGCGGCGAAGGGCCTTGGCGTGGTGCAGCCTTTGGCTGCTACGCGGTCCGAGGCTAGTATGATCTTGTCGAACGGGGTTTCGACGGATTCGCAGCCAAACGAAACAGCTGCTGCTGGACTAACGAAGCAAAATGCAAACGCTCGCCAAATGTCTGGAGTATCGTGGCATGCGCTTCAACCGGAGAGCCTCGTGCTTTTGCATCTGCTTGTCGTCTACTACCTGCTCGACGCACATGGTGACCATAAGCTGCAGCTCCGTGCCGTGGACTGCGCGGATCGCCTGATTTCGCTCTTGGATCGAAGTCCTCGGCGACATACCATGGACGAAATCGCAGCACGCTGCTACTATGCTTTTACGCTGGCCTACGAATGCGTTGGACGTCTTTCGGAATGCCAACCGCGCTTGCTGAAGGCTTATCGCACTGCTTGCGTTCGTCGCGATCACGCTGGTCAAGCCGTGCTCTTGAATCAGCTGCTTCGCTCCTATGTTCTGGAACGGCGCTACGCGCAAGCGGATCAATTGTACAATCGCGCTCCATTTCCCGACATTCGGAGCAACAGTCAGCTGGCTCGCTATTTCTACTACATCGGACGAGTGAAAGCTATTCAACTGGATTACACAGAGGCATTTCGTTGCTTGAATAACGCGCTGCGCAAAGCGCCTCAGCACATGGCGACTGCGTTCCGGATAACGATTCTGCGATTGCTGGTACTGGTCCAGTTGCTCATGGGCGAAATTCCAGAGCTCCAAGTATTTCTTGGAGAGCGCTACGCTCCTGATGCTGCTGTATTTCGGCGAGCCATGTACCCTTACTTGCAGATTGCAAACGCAGTACGTCGCGGTGATCTCCAACGTTTTCAGCAAGTACTTGAGGAGAATGCCACCTGCTATGAACAGGACGGCAATGGCTATCTCGTTCGGCGACTTCGCCACAATGTCATCAAGACTGGACTTGCTCGCATCGTGGCTGCCTACGCCCGCATTCCTCTGAAGGACGTTCAGGAGATTCTGGGCCTGGATGATAGCTCCAGCACCGAGAATGTGGTGGCGAAGGCCATTCGTGATCGGGTCATTCGGGCAAATATTGATCGGGATCAACAGTGTCTCGTGTCGGCGAGCCAAACTGACCAGTACCAAGGTCGCGAGCCGGCACGTATGTTCCATGAACGGATTCAGTTTTGTATGGACCTCCATGAAGAGGTACTTCGCGCGATGCGCTTCCCAGACGACAAAAGAAACGAAGCCAACCTCGAGATCTTGCGCGAGATGCAACGCGATGAGGCCAAGATCGAGCAGGCGCTCGCTGAAGGAGCAGAACCCGGCGACGAGGACGATACCGATGATATCCTCTAATAGCGCTCAGCTATGACGTATAAATGATTTCGCATGGTATTCGAGAAGCACACCAGAGGGTCCTGCATCCATGCCGTGCGAAATGCATGGTGACTTCCGCGTTGACCGCACGCCTATATTCAGAGCAGTGCGGTCTGGAGCACAGCTGCAGTCGCGCGTTTTTGTTGGCTTGGTTTTTTGACGGGCTTTCCGAAGAGAAATCTATCTTCTAGAGTGGAGAAAACTGGCGGAAAGCTTTTAGGGTGTCATTGCTAGCTGGCGAGAAATGGCCTGACTTGCTCAAGCCAGACATTTTACGGTCAGCAACTGGATGAACCAATGTGCTCTTGGTGCCTATTCTGAACGTTGCGTGCCGAAAACGGGGCAAACGGAACCCAGTAAACACATGGCTATCTGCTGATCAATCCATTCCATTGCATACGTAATCTGGGAAACACCACAACAGAACGCATAGTTTGTGATACTTCCGTGCCGTTGGTCCAAAACGATGATGAAATGGTGTGGACGGACAAGAAAGAAAGTACTTTTCTCTTGAGGATCGACGAGATCTGAACAACATATGATCGATTTCGTAGTAAAAACGCAACCGCGTACCACAGGAGGCACTAGTCTTTGTCTTACGTGGCGAGAGTTTATCCGGGAAAAGTGGTAGACCTGCATATGTGTACTGAACTAAAGACAAATCCGATGTTGGCAAAGAAGAGGCAAACGAGCATTCCGATACCATCAGCACCAGTGGCGATGCTATCCTATGGTCGTCAACAAGTCGCCAAAAGGATACGATCGTTCTATAGCGCATGCTTCATCGACGCTTTGTGCGACATTATCTTCGCATACTCCGCTAGTCTGCTCTCAGAGTGCGTATCATTCCGCAACCCAGAAGTATTTGAGGACTATGCTGGTTAGATTGGTGCTCAGCTGATCTCTGTGCCAGGCTATTCGCGATGGAGCACACCGGTCGAAGGCGAGTCCTCCTATGCCGAACGTCCTTTCTATGCTGAAGAATCAATAGACGGGTATTTCGCATTTTATCGAAAGCGAAAGCTACGGGACGCTAGGAATGATCGAGCAGCTTCGTACTCGAGGGAGGCTCATCTGGCATTCCTCGCCTCGACGTAGNTCGCTCAGCAAATATCCGCAGGAGCTCTGGACGCAGCTCTGCAAGCTGTCCAGATTCTTACGGAATTTATCCATCAAACTTTCGTGCTTGAACACAACGCATGTTCGAGACAGAAGATGCAGCACGGCCTGACCGTTGGACCAGAGATTTGCACATGCGCTTCGCGGAAAATTCTCGACGCTCCGCAGTGCGACGTTGCCGGTCGAAGCGTCTCCAGCACAGGTGTCAAAAAGGTTCAAACACGCCTGAAAATCCTAAACTGTATATTGTTCAATGTCGAGGGCATCATGAATTTCGCCTCGTGGGCGTTGCACCCGCAGCACACTGACCCAGATATATGGGCTCTGGAGGAAGGAACTCTTGGCGTGACAACGGGCGCGAATGACGAGCTGTTGCCAAAAGAGATCAAAGAGGTAGCGAGCATCGACGAGATGTTGCAGCCAGAGCGAGCGTCGCTTCAGNTCATCGGATCTTATTGTGTTGCTCTTGATCTCGGAACGATGGNCGTCGTATGCAAAGGACGCTTCAAACATGAGGTCTGCCTTAGGAACATCTCGTGCGATTGCGCTTTGCTGGGCAGTACCTTTAAGACCGGAAAGGAATCCCTCGGAGGATCCTATCGCCCAAGACGCTGCAAGCTTGTATTCGATTCGGTCCCTGTTTCGAATATCAAGGCCCATTATATTCTTTCAAATCAAATGTGTTTGATTCCTCCGCAGCAGTGTATATCCGGAGATCGAAATCACCATGCAGTATACCGTATGGACCGTGGATAAATCGTCTGTAGGATATATATAGTCCTTCATGAAAAGTGCTACGAAGTTTGCATCCCTCGTTCAGGTCAGTCACACGACAGTAGGCAGATGGTTNAGGANCACTGAACAGAAGCAGTATTTGCGCTCCGCGCCAGTAACCGATAGTTCCAGAGACTGCTTGCGTTCAATGTTTGAAAATGACCCGTTGATCTAATTTAACGGAAACCAAAAGCGACAACAGGAGACGCCATGTGGGTCTCTGTTTCTCTACAGCTTGTGCCTATGGTCCGGAAAAAACCGGAACACCATCGCACGTAGAGTTCANTTTCAATCACGGCCATCTTTTACTCGTATCGCAACGAAAGAATTCCTGGAACGTCTCGATCGGTATGAAATAGACCGACGTCGATTTGTTTCTTCAGTCGATGAGACTTGCTTCGGATGAAACGGTCGGAGCGTATCTGGATACTCGAGGTGAAAGAGCCAATTTTATGTACGATCAAATTCGAAGAGAACGATGACATCAGCAGCTCTTCTAGCTGCAGTGGATTCATTCGGCAGCTCCAGTTTCCTNTGTACCGAAGTCTCATATACCAGCACCAACCACTATGTCGCATCACAGAAGACTTTTCCCTGACGTCTGGCGACGTCCTTCCATTAGACAACACGGTATTTTACCAATCCACTCGCGTTCGAGCTGTTGCTGAATCTGTCGAGGACTAGAGCTGCTTTTGTTTCCTACGTAAGCTCTGCGAGTTTCAACGTCATCGAAGGAGTTTCTAGTGTCGAGAATACGAATGCTTGCTCCACTGGGCGAATCGCTGAAGCATTCAACTCACCTTGATACCGGGACAGATTTCGTGTGTCTGCATCGAGTCCACCTCCATCCGGGAAGGTCCTCAATCAAGAGCATATAGGAGTGCGTTCATGTAGAAGGAAAAATCCAAGGAATAGGTACCGACATGCAAGTAGAGGATCCCGGAAGCCCGCTGTGTCTGCGTTCGATGCAAAGGAAAAAACCTCTGCTTGCCGAACATCCAGCGAAGAAGCGCAAGTGTCAAAGAAGAAGGAGAAGAATGCTGATTGGCGAGAAAATCTGGTTGCACGGCGGGAAGTTGACGAGACTGTAGTCGCACATGGGGTTTGGGCACGAATTCGAGACCCCATTGCACTAATGAGATCTACCAGACGCAATAAACGCATGGAGTTCGTGAACCGGGACGTCAACGCCGCCATCAATTTCAGCAGATATGCGGTGCCGCAGAAGAGACCTGCAGAGCTGACGAGATACAAATTTTTGCTGCAGCCTCTCCGACTCGACGTGTGCAAGGAGAAACTGAAAGCCTATAGCAGTCATTCTTTCATAAAAGGCTGAAAGGCGGCTGCGAATGGGTGTATNTGTGCACGATACGGTNGTGAAACGTTTATCGTTTCACAGATCCGATAAACCGGAAAGCGAATGAACCTGCTGAACTTTTCGAGGGCTCGGTACCAACAGGCGCCGGTCGTTTTAGACGCCAGGAGGCGTACGNGCAACNGGGATGACGTCTCCAGGGTTCGTTTANACGCTCTGAGTACCGTGTCGAGCATTGGATGTACTGTAAACGCTCGATTGGGAGAACACCAGAGTATCCAGATGGCTCAAGCCGACGATTCTTTGCTTGAGTACATGAGACAGCGCTGGGAGAGCGACCGGTTTCGGTTNTACGGACCCATGAATCATGCATTCGCCAGGTTCTTTAGTGATTTCGCAACGCANATGGCAGAATTCGTCGAGTCGTTGTGTACAAGTCCATAGCGCTGGACGCGCCGCAGTGCACAAGGGCTGTACTCGTACACCGCCGACGAGAGCATACAACAACTGCGGGAATCGATCCCCATCAGTGTGCTCAGGACAGCACAAACGCTTCATGGGCTTATATTCACGCTGGTACAGGCTCGGGAGAGATGCGCGGAACACATCGGAACGCAGGGCATAGTGTGCGGCAGGGTGAGCAAATATCAGACGACGTAGCCATCGGAGATGACAGACGTGCTATGTTGAGATGGCATGAGCAAAAACGCACAAAAGCTAGTTTCGCACCTCGAATNCACCGCCTAAAATCGACTTCCGGCAACATGTCGTGCCTCTGGAGCCCCCAATACATTCATGTCAAATGAACTTTGCAGGGAATCATTTCGGCCTCAGTACGCGCCTGGTTGTGAGACGCTGCAGACACCCGATGTAAAAAAGTCATTGACCTGGAAAAGAGGATTAGATTCTCGGCTGGAGCAGGAAACAGGCACGGTGCCGATGTGCACCCCAGAAAGGATCGAGCTTCATCTGTATACGTCGAGAACACTATCCATGGGCAACTGAGGATCGATAGTCGCGTTCCGCTGTTCAATATAACTCAGTATACTCGCTTCTCTGACCATGATTTCCACGAACACATAGAGCTCAGGGTCGATGATGATCGTACCCAAGCCAAGTATCGCTCGAATACGAAGCGGGTCGCAGCGGTAACACGACGNGTNTTGCAACAAAGTCCTGGCGNCGGCGAGCGCGGCCACANAGGCAAACCGATGCCGCAGCGTCCGCGGTNCATAGTCAGTTTGACAATCTGCTGCAGAGCGGTGTTCGTTCGTTTTCAGGCTCGCACACTTGGGTTGAAACGCTTCCATCAAGCAGCGCTAGAAGCGCTGTCATGAGGATACGTGGCGTGGAACGTGTCCAGCGCGCTCGGGATCGGATCGCTGACGCTGGCCTGGAACCGGTCCTCCAACTGAACCCCGCGGACTATACTGCCTGGGAGATCGCACGGGAGCTCGGCGAGGACGATTTGGCCAAAGCGGATCAGTGGTGCCGCAGGTTTCCCAAGAACTACCAGGTTTGGCACCACCGGCGTGTGCTTTTGATCAGGCGTCTCACCGAGTGTGAAGCGCTTGAGGCCTCAGCCCTGTCAGCGCTCGGCGCAGAGGAGCTGGATCGGCTCGATGCGCTGCTCACGGACCCGGAAAACGCGAAAAACTATCACTTGTACAGTCATCGGCAGTGGTTNATTCGAAATCCGCAACTTATAAACGAAGATCTGCTCTGGCGAGAGTGGAACAGCACCACTGTTCGCGAACTCGAACGTGACCCGCTGAACAACTCGGCTTGGCAGCACCGCTGGGCGGTGCTCACGGAACTGCGTCGACGGGGATGTTTTCATTTAGAGCGAGATGCATTCGCTGAAGATCTCGTTGAGCGCGTTCGCTGCCAACCGGCAGCAGATTACGTTAGCGCCTGCAGGGCGTGTCTCGCTGAAAAGTGTGCTTCAGCTAGCTTTCCGGAACGGTGCGGATGATGCGCATCTTTAGACGTCTTGCGCGCTTCGACTTGATGTGAAGGACGTTTGCGCGTTTTGCTCGCGCGAGCATCCCGGTAGGTACAAGCAAAACTGGTTACATTCCAATGACCGCGGGCGCGACGCTGAACGGCAACCGCTTGCTTCCGAACGTTTTCTTGAACGAGAACTGCTGCTGGTCACGAGTGACCAGAGCGTAGTGGCATGGATAGAGGCGTTGGACGTGCTCCACGAACATCAGCGCATGCGTTGAATCCGTTGCATGCAGAGTCCTGGACAAATGAACTGCTCGAAGGAAAATAGGAGCGCCGAGAACACCATCGGATAGCCATCCTGCTTCAACGTCCACTGGATGGATGCAGCATCGTGCTGAAGCCAACAAGAGATTCGTAGCGCAAAATCGCCTCTTATGAACCTGCAGCCGATGGTGCAGTGCATTGCAGTGCTTCACGATAGAGACGAGCACTTACTGGCAAAAGCGTTTCCTCTGTGAACCTGCAGACCGAGACGACAATGTCGCAATTGCACAACATTNGAAAGTGACATGTGCATGGTATTGGGTGTTGCGTGGAATGCCCCAGAGCAGGTCGTCGATCTGGGGACCTTTCCGCGCTTTTACGGACGACAGCTTGGATCAACCGTTCCGTGTTCGGATCAAAGGCGCGCTTCGATGACGGCACGCAAGGTATCGGGCATGTTTATCCTTGGTGCTTGCAGAAAACATTGGTCAGATCAGCGGCTCGATGACGTTGTTCCNGTATGCGTCATGGCAGGGATGCAGCTCGGCACCGTGGCACACAACCCCACGCGCAGGTACGCGCCGCATGCGGGAGANATACCTGCCATGATGCCGCTTCCTGTCGACTTATGAACAGAGACGTCGGCGCTCACACGGATGACCTCGTTCACTGCTTTGAGTGACGCCTTCGGCAGGCATAAGCGCTGCTGACTACTCTCATGTACCACGCTTTCGGGCATGCTTTCCAGAGACGATGCGCAAAGTGCATATTCGACACCCTGACAGTTGCCAATATATGCTACGAGAGCGTCCCGCCAAGAGTGGACCTACCAGCTCCTGCGTTCGCATACACGCTAGCGACGGATGCGCACCGCCTGACACCAAGGCGTCGCAACATCTTCGGATTGGACTGCACTGGAGGTTTCGCGTTGCATAGGTGCGCACGGGTGCTGATGCCCGAGCGTTAAGCGCTCCAAGCTATTCCATGGATCACAGTGTTTCTACGAAAGACGCTGCGCAGAGGTGGTGGCAACAATTTCAATAGATGCGGAAATGCATGCTCAAGCATGTACAATAGACCGACTGGTTTCCCGCGCTATGGCGGACTCCAAAAATGGTACCAAAAGCACCACGTACCTGCCTTCGTTACGGAAGCGCCATGTTGTTGTGTCCGTTCTCAGCGGTAACAATGGCAATCGGTGCTAGGTCCTTGCGCTGTCGGAGAATCGTTGCGACTAGGCCGGCACCACCTCCAATCATGAAAACCCAACACCACCATAGGAGCCCAGCTGGTAAACCGAAGCTTGCCCAACACGCTATGACATGAAATGCGAGGAGCGATGTCGTGTAGTCCACGCACTGTCGAGCTCGATCCACAACATAGTAAGTGAGAACGCCGCTCCAAAGTAAAGCCAGGCTGAGTGCCAACGCGTGCGCGATAGCCGGAACGCTCTCCAAACCCAGACTCGCAGCGTTGAAGATGCGCTCGAATACAGAACCTTGGTCTCCTGCGTTACCCAGTACAAACCAGTCCAACAGGTTTAGAACGAGAGCATATCCTACGTAGAAGCCAGACACGACGAAAACGAGCTGAGCGAGCCTCCCCAGCGGCTCAGTGAGCCAGCCTCGGGAACGTATGGAGCTTGCGCAGCCTAGACGCGCAGGCATCGCAGCCGCATTAGAATAGCCGGACAAGCCGATCCAACTCAGTTCGAAACGCAAGTCGCGGGCAGCTCGTTCACCCCGAAAAAGTACGACTTGACGCGTCTGCGTACCAGGGCGGGGTCTTTCATTGACGCAGCAGAAGCAGGCGTCGCACGGCCCGTTCCGAGCAGACGCTCCGTAGCGACTGACAATACCGTATAGCTGGTGTGCGGGCAAACGTTCGCTGAACACTGGAAAGGTCGCTGGATACGCTCATTGTACCCGTTGATCATGAACATGGAACGCTGGTCTGTACGTTCTGTTCCTGTCTTGAGATTTCTCGCGAACCAGTGTTAGATATTCAGGTTCGAGGTTCGACGTGCCGCAATACGAGCATGCGTATTCATGGGTAATTCAAGATTTTCAGTGGGGGTTTTTTCGAGATGACTCGTATCAGCCCTAGCTGCTGGAATCCGTTACGTCACCGTAATGAAGATGATTCGAAAGTACCTGAAGAAGAGTTCGACTATGAACCGATATCCTTAGCCAATTCACATGTACAAGTCGCTAATCGCGTACTTTTGTTCCATATAGTATGCTCACATCACGCATTCTTCAAGAATCTATCATTTTCAGGGCGACTACTGCGCGGTGTCATTAGCGCCGCTGAATGGACGAGAAATATACGCGACTTGTTCCCGTGACGGTATGCTCGTACGCTCAAGTCGAGCTTTCACTAAACTTGCCATGTCCAGTGATCGATTCTGTTCGAAAGAAGAATCCTCCTCGCTTTGTGGCTCTCGACAAAACAGACGATTGCGCTCACGTCGTGCCCAGGTATGCGCCGGAATCCGTTCCGCCCGGGGATTCCCCGAAAGCAAGCATCGATCCCGAGAGCGTTATTCGCGAACACGTGCGGGTATTCTCAAGGTACGAGGTAAGCAGCAGTCGCAGACGTGGACGAAGCGCCCGCTCAAGGATACGCCTGCACAAAAGTCGCGGATGCCTCGAGTCGCCCAGCTGATCCCTGGGCATGACGTGCGCTTTAGCAGAGGAGCCGATAATCGGCAGGCAGCGGGACGCACGATTGTTCGCCGACTGGATTCTGTTTGTGTACCATGAGGCAACCTGACGCCGCCGGACTTTGCACGAAGACTCAAAGCAGGCGCAGAGGCCTCAAGCATGCATCATGATAGCGGATGCTCAGTGATTTTACATACACATTGAAAATACATCTAGATCGATGACTTTTAGACGCAAGCATATGAACGATCACGGATACTGGACTAGGAGTAAATTTTCGATTGGCCGAACTTTTCCCATCATGCCTTGCGAGTCGTGAACATGCACGAACTGAGATGCTGCGCTCATCAAGGTACTGGATGTGCTGCGTGCCCCTGGAGTCATTCTTCCAGGAATTTCGTGGTCGTTTGGGCTGGCAAATTACCAGACCGACGCAAAGCGACTTGTAGCTTGCACTTCTTCGCACGAACCGGTGGCAAGCGATAATGGGTACGGCTGAATCGGGTTCTTGTTCACGTGCCTGCGTGATCCCGATCCTAGTGTTGGCTTTCAATGCATAGGAATGACGGCTGAGCGCGGATCGATGCATACCTCCGCGCACGTGCTTGCGGATGCCATTTCATTGCAGGCATCGCGAAACCGGGCCGAGTTCTTCTCGAATTGCATATGCGTTCACATTCCAAAGTAATATTGCAATGGATACGTCAAAGCTGATATGTGCATTGCACTCAGCAGATGCCGCCGCTTCGCCAAACGATAATCATCGCGTGGCTCGAGCTAGACACCTAATAATGCTTCAACATTGATGCAGCATGGGGAAACATACCACAGTTGCGGTAGAGCACGCTCCCCCCAAAAAGAAAACAACCACCAACCATATGACATCACAGCAGTAGCCTGTGCATTCGACGACGCTGCCGAGTACGTGTGCCCTATGCGAAGGTTTCGGACTTGTCGCACCAATTCTGAATTGCGATGATGCTCAGCGCGCGCTTCATTCGCTTCACGCATTTTCCCGCGCGCATCTCCGTCACCTCATTCACAGGCTCATCAACAACCTGCTCGCGAACATACGCACTAATCACAAGACTCAATGGTTGATGTGGTGCCACCAGGGCCTGTTGCTCAAGCTCAAGTATCAATGCGGTACCACGAAGGATATGCTCGACACCGAAACCAAAAGGTTCGCGTCTCAAATCAGGGACAATATGCTCTGCACGAATGATTCCGAGGTCCTTCTGGGTATCGTTGCGCACCCGTGCAATGATTTCAGACTGAAAATACCCCACTTGGTTTCGCAAAAGAAACGTTAAGGCAGTTCCGGGTCGACCTGCCCGTGCGACGCGTCCAACTCGATGAAGATAAGTTGTTGGATGTGCTGGTACATCGAAATTCACGACATGCGATGCCTCCGCAATGTCCATGCCCCGAGCCATGACATCGGAACAGATCAACCACTGCGTCGTGCCGCGTTGGAAGCGCTCCAACGTCGCCGCACGTGCTGATTCGGAGACCTGTTTGCTTATCTCTTCTGCGAGCAGCCGNGGACCCCGGTCCCGAGTAGATACTGGACTCGGGTAATGCCTCAGCCATAACCAGTTCGAGGCGAGCTGTACGAATCGACAAAGTCGATGGGTCGTTTCAACAGATTTCACAAAAATCAACATACGGTTATGATCTGGGCGACTCGATTGGTCAGACGGATCCCTCAGCGTGGCGAGGATGTCCGGGCCACACACAATGAGACGAAGGAGGAAGCGCAGCTTATCCTCCTCGGAGAGAAACCGCAGCGAGCACAGGGTCAGTCCTGCAGGTACTTGGTCCATGAGCCCCCTGCGCAACTTCGATGGTTGGCGAGCGCCTTCGGTCGACGCGTGACACAGGAGGTAAACAGGGTGATGAAGGCGCAGCGCAGCCAAATGGGTTGCATCCCTCGTTTGCGTGGCGGAGAAAAGCAGCTTTCTGAGACGCCTTAAAGGTGGATCTAGCACCCGCCGTGCACAGTCTATTCGTTGNAGTAGCCGCTCTAACCAGTTTTGGTACGACTGACGAAATAGCCGATCAGCCTCGTCGATGACCAGCCATCGCAAGTCGGCAAGANGGAGCTCATGCCGATCCAACGCTTCCACAAGCCGCCCTGGTGTTGTAATGCATACTGCTTGCCTGTTCAAGAGATCGCTCGGAGGGACACGCTCCCTCAGAAGTGATAAAACGGCCACGCGAGCGGACAGTTTTGCAGAAGCCGTCAAAGTCCTAAAGATGCCTTCAACTTGGCGGGCGAGTTCCCGCGTAGGTAAGACCACCAGTGCCCGCACGCAGAACAGCGATGCAGAGCTATACAAGTCCAGAAGAACTGCGAGTGCGTAGATAAGTGTCTTGCCACTGCCAGTGGGAGCGCCAAGCAGCACGTCCCCCGAGTGCGTCAGCGCGGTGCTTCGGATATACGCAAGCACCTCTTTCTGAAATGGAAAGAGGTGCGTGATGGCGTAATCGCGCTCCAAGGTGTCAGCAAGTTCTTGGGGCACTCCAGGAACACTTTGAATGCGTAAGTCCGCGGTTGCGAAGCGAGCCTGATCATCCGTTGCGAGGTAAACCACAGGTATGCCGTGCAACTGAGCGGACGTCGCTGACTCGTTACCACCAACCGCAGCTGAGCNATNCTGNTCCATGATGTGACCGCCATTCTCCTCTGAGGTGGCACCGCTACACATGACATACACTAAAGTTATGAATCGTCGCCGAGCAGTATCCAAGGAAACGCCACAGTGCGAAACTTTCACAACGACGACGATGCATGGTAATCCAGGGGCGCCCGTTGGCTTTTCGATTTTCCATTGACAAAACGTTTACTTAGGCCAGCGTTCTCCGATTATGCGCATTTTTCTTTTCTTATTTGTTGGCTTTTCGATGAATCGCGCGTCCTTGTACAGAAGGCGCCATGGCGTGCACCTGGTTTCCTGTGGGGTTGCACTTTTGCTCAGCTGGTACATGCGGCACCCATGAAGGTGTCGGAATCGACAGCGTTGCGTATGCAGCAACATCCGTTCGAGGAGTATGGCTAGAAAGGGGTCTGCTNTGGACGCCTGACATGCTGGTGCTGCACTTGATCGCACTGCAGTACTCGTTTCGGATGAAAACGAAACGCTAAACTGCTGGCTCTGTTCATGCCTTGAGAATAAAATCCGACGTTTTTCTAGATGTACGGACTTGACATGCCAAGGACAGGAAGANAGGCTTACGGATTCATTTGTAGGTGAACAATACTNGGTGTTGTGNTCGGATTGACGTTNTGGACGCGGTGTTGCTGACATGCTTTACGTCATGGGAATCGAAACGAAATGTGACGCCCTGTAGCGAAGGATTTGTAAAGTAATATATATCACTGTACAGTACTTGTGTGCGAACCTCCAAAGTTCAGCTTCCCTTACTTGTGGCATGCTCGAATCACGTTCACCCCACGATTTCGATCATTGTATTCGGGGGCAACTCGAGGACGCTGCGATTCGCTCCGTTGGATGAACGACAAAAAATGCTCAACCTTGGCGGTTGAC
>JGI24721J44947_10008026_pt1 | contig 13885 bp, 10 predicted proteins | sample YelNatPaOPGAMG01_FD_44947 | JGI IMG/M metagenome (IMG submission 44947)
TTAGAAAGAGAACTTGGATTCGATTCTAACGGAACATAAACGGTGAAGCCGTAGCCGTCAAACTTGTTAAGACCGGATTCAGTGCCAAACCAGAGAAACCCGAACTGGTCACGGGCGATGGAAAGAATTGAATTCTGAGAAAGGCCTTTTTCTATGGAGATGTTGCGGAAAAAAAGATGCGGATGAAGAGGCGGATGAAGAGGCGGGTTAAGAGGAGCGGCGTGGGACGGCGGGCAGAAGAGGGGAAAAACGATAGAAAAGATAAAAAGGATAAAGGAGAGAAAATGGAGAAAAAAGCTTGAAAATAGAGGTGCGGCGGAGTGACGCGGGAGCCGGAGTGGGGAATGAAGCTGAGCGCAGCGAGGGGAAGACGGCGAAGATGGAATAATTGGTGGGGATGGTGGAGGCGCTGGAGGCGGTGAAAACGGCACGGGTGAAATGAAAACTGGCAAATAAAAGGTATGAAAACAACCCTTTTTCTTTTCGCCCTTCTTTTCCAGCCTTTCTGCCCGGTCAGCATTCATTAATTTATTGCCGATTCTTAAAATTTCCCGGATATTTATAAACTTTTTTCAGAATATAAATACATATGGGCAGGCTGTCAAGAAAAAATTTTGGTTCATTCGACAGTGACGCTTTTGGCCAGGTTGCGGGGCTGGTCAACGTCAGTGCCCTTCAGGTCGGCTACAAAGTAGGCAAAAAGCTGAAGCGGGACGGTGTTGACGAAAGGTTGAAAGTATTCGCCCACATCTTCAACTTCCAGGGCATAATCGAGCAGGGCTGCAGTCTCGCTGTCTCCCCTGCTGATAAGACCGACGATAATTCCGCCGCGGGACTTAGCTTCGAGCAGATTGGAGATAATTTTTTTGAGCTGGCTGCCTCGGTTGGCCAGAGCCATAACCGGCACCTGTTCATCAATGAGAGCAATGGGCCCATGCTTCATCTCGCCAGCGGGATAACCTTCAGCATGGATATATGAAATTTCTTTCAACTTTAGCGCGCCCTCCAGAGCCACGGGATAATTGATGCCGCGGCCCATATAAATAAAATCATGCGCATGGACAAAACGGGATGCCAGTTGCTTAATGACCTCTTCGGCTTCCAGCTGCTTTTCAATGAGCTTTGGAATCTGATAAATCTGGTCGAGGTAAGCTTTAAGCTCATTCTCCGCCAGACAGCCTTTCTCCGCAGCCAGATAAAGGGCCAGAAGGAGCAACACTTCCACCTGGGCAATAAAAGCTTTGGTGGAAGCCACCCCAATTTCCAGACCGGCTCTGGTATAGATGACATGTTCAGCCGCCCGGGCAATGGATGAATCCATAACGTTGCAGATGGCCAGCGTTTTAACCCCGCGGGAGCGGACCTCTTTGAGCGCGGCCAGCGTATCGGCCGTCTCACCCGATTGGGAGATAAAAATAGCCAGATCCCCGGGCAGGAAGAGGGTGCGGCGGTATCTGAATTCGCTGGCGTACTCAACGACCGTGGGCAAGTCGCTGATTTCCTCAAAGTAATGCCGGCCGATTAATCCCGCGTGATAGGAAGTTCCACAGGCAATTATTAGCAACCGTTTGATTTCATCACTGCCAAATTCCATTCCCAGTTCTTCAAACACGACCCGGGGCTCATCTCTTTTCAGGCGACCGAGGAAGGTTTCAGTGAATATTCTCGGAGTTTCAAAAATTTCCTTGTGCATGAAATGCTTGTGGCCGGCCTTTTCCGCCGATTGCAGGCTCAGAGTTATGGTTTGGGGAGGTGAAGATACAGGCTGGCCAGTTCGCAGGTCAAAAAGCTCTACCCGGTCGCGGGAGATACGGGCAATTTCAAATTCCTTCATAGTTATGATGGAATTAGTGAAAGGAAGAAGAGCGGGAATATCGGAGGCTACGAAATTTTCTCCCTGGCCAAGCCCGATGATCAGGGGCGAGAAATTTTTGGCTGCGACAAAATAATCGGGATGGCTCTCGCTAATAACGGCAATGGCGTAGGAACCCTCCACGGCCGTGAGAGCGCGGCGCACAGCCTCGAAGAGGTCGGAAGTTTTCTGGAGCTCAAGGTCAATGAGGTGCGAGATAACTTCAGTATCAGTCTCGGAGGTAAAGGTCCGTCCCTGAGAGAGGAGCCAGGATTTAAGTTCGGCATAATTTTCTATGATGCCGTTGTGGACCACGGCGACGCCGTTGACCACGTGGGGATGAGCATTGTTTTCTGAGGGACGGCCGTGAGTGGCCCAGCGGGTGTGGCCAATGCCGAAAGTTCCTTCAAGATTGGTGGAGGCGGCGAGCTGGATGAGCGCTGAGATTTTCCCTACTGTGCGGAGGACTTTAAGGCCCGATAGCGTATGGATAGCCAGACCGGCCGAGTCATAACCGCGATATTCCAAGCGGCGCAGACCTTCAAGAAGAACAGGCGCAGCCTGCTGGTGACCGATATAGCCAACAATGCCACACATATTCCTTCCCCTTTTTTAAGCTGGGTTTATTTTAACATACAAAATTGGGGGCACAAAGCATATTTCCTAATTTCCTATTTTCCAAAATGGGAGACGCTGCTGATTCTCTAAAAAATGGAAATATAGAAGGTGTCCCCATTTTTCTACCCCATTTTTNTATTTTTCCATTTTTTAAAACATCCATAATGGTATAAAATGGAATGGATCAAAATTGAAAAGGAGCCAATAATGCTTAANAAAGCCCGTATCCTGTTTTTATCTTTNCTGGCGGTCCTTCTGTCCATCAACCTGTTCGCCCAGTACCCGAACGCTCGCCACACTGGAGAAGAGGTCCTCTACGAAGCTCTGCTCGGAGCCAGAGGACTTTTCATCGTGGTGGAAAGTAACGGCTGCACCCAAAAGGAATCTTTTAAAATAAAAGCCACCAAAAAAGTCAACCCGGACGGAACCACAAGCTATGTACTCACCGTCCTCAGAAAAACGCCGGATGAATGCAAGAGGCTTCCGGAACAGATAGTGCTCTACTTTGACCTGGAAAAAGACCTCGGCCTTACTGGCAAATTCACTTATTCGCTGTCCAATAAAATTTTCCCTGCAGCCATCCCTGATTCTCCCACTTCCATCGTGGAAAAATATTTCACCTTAGAGAAGGCTAAAACCGCAAAACCAGAGGAAGCCGAACCAGCTACTGGAACAGTGAAAACCGAAGCCTCGTTTCCGCCATCCCTGAAAGAAGAGCTGGAACATAATACTACCCTCGTCCGCTCCGAGCTCAAAAATGCCCTGCTCTTTGCCATCCAGTCTGAGATTAACCGCTACCGTCAGCGGGGCGACCAGAAGAAAGTTCAGGAGCTTTCCCAGCAGTTAGAACATTTTCGTTCCCTCTCCGAAAAAGAAATTCCTCTCCCCAGTGAAGAAACTGAGGCCGAAGCTATTCTGTCGCTTTCTTCCGGCCCAATTCTCCCCCCTCAAGTCAGAACTGCCGAGGTCATAGTCAAGGAACCGCTCCAGGTCGGTTCAGTTCTTGAGGTTAAGGGTATGACCAGGTCTGGACCTTTTTATCATCTGGCCGGAAGCCGCAGCGACCTTCTTGCGAAACTTCAGCCGGGGAAAATCTACCAGGTTTATCTCTGCCTGATTTACAAGAGAGAATATTTTGGCTTTATCCCCGACTACTATGTTTACCTGGCCGGCTTAAAAAGTGACTAAAAATTTACCCAAAAAATTTAATTTGAAAGGAATGCCAGGATGATAGGACTGAGTGAATTAATTGTTCTGTTTTTGATACTGCCCTTTCCCCTGTTCATCATCGCTCTTTTAGACATCCTGCGAAACGATTTTCCCGGGCAGGAGAAAATTGTCTGGTTACTGGTAGTTATTTTTCTTCCGCTCCTTGGACCAATCCTTTATTTCTTCATAGGTCGGAAAAAAGAATTAAGCCGTAGGAAATTTTGGGGCGCTATCTCTTTCCCCTCACCCAGGCAAGAAGGGAACCAGCCCGCCGATTCTCACGCTCCCCCGTACGCTTCCCGGCTCTATGGTCAGAGCCGCTTTTCATAAAATTCATCCATAAGCTTATCTAACAACGTGTCCATGGGCCAAGCCAAGTTTTGTTCGCGATTTAGCTATTGCAAACATTCCCTTCTTAGCTCCTAATTAGCCACCTGCTCTTTTAATTTTAAGAGCGAGCCAACAAATCATTGACCTGAAGCCAGGCAAAGCCGACCACCTATCTTCTGCTACTGGAAATTCTTAACAAAAGTTAAAATTTTTTATTTTCCAGCGTTCTTTTCCGGTCTGTAGAAAATGAAATAAAGCAAAATTATTATCGCGGAAAATAACAGGAAAACATTGCCCAGCAAAAGGTAACCAAAAAATAAGCGCCCCAGCATAGCCAAAAGCAGAGCGCATAAACCCAGCAGCAACCACAACAGGTAAAATATTTTTTCTCTGCTCTGGGAGGGGGATTTAAGGAGTTTTACCAGAGCTACCAGCCACAGCCCAAGAAGCAAGAGGAACACCACTGGCCACATCCCCATGCGGTTTGCTCCCCCGGGCTTTCGGCCATCAACTTTCAGAATCTCTCGTTCCGGCGAGTTATATTTTTTAAGAACGCCGATGTTTTCAAACCTGATTATGCCGGCATTCCCGGTAAACATCACGTAAAGGTTTCCCTCGCTCAAAAATATCTCTGGACGCCACACCGACTTCAAAAATTCCAGACCAGCATTTTTAGCCGCCAGGCCGACTGAATCAAAAGTGCCGTAGACCAGTCCCGCTTCCCGGCTGAATTCCAGGGCCATGATTTGCTGCCCCTCCGGATGGCGGTACACAAGAACCGGTTCCGCTGCACCTGGCTCAAGCTCATAGATGGAATCGTCCGCCGCATAAAAGGTTCGCTCTCCGTCGCCGGTAACAGCCCGAATCTGGTTCTGGTCTGCCTCTTCCAGGCTAACCGGTTCGGTTATAAGCACCGGAGCAAAAACCAGGGCTTTGGCCATTTTTTCCGTCAAGCCTTCCTCCCTTTGCTCTTGTTCCTCTCCGGCTTCTGTTTCTGCCTTTCTTTCCTCATCGGCGGAGGTCTGGCTTGATGAATAAACAACTTTCCCGTTTACCACCACCGTCGTCTGACTGGTGGAAGAAGAGTCCGCTCCCTCCGAATCGGCCCCTGGTTCGCTCCCGCTGGCTGTCTCTGGGGCAGTGAGGGGCTCCCCTTTCAGACAGTAAATTACTTGTTGAACCTGCTCCGGGTTTGAATTCTGATAGACCCGCGTGATTTTAAAATACAAACAATTTTCCCCTCGGAACATGGTGCGCTCTGTAACTATGTAATCATCAGCTGGGTTACTCTCAGGCATCAGGGCGATGGGCTGGTAAGGTAATACCGGCAGGCCGGTTTCCCGGTCGTTCTCCAGGCGACTCACCGGTGGAATAAAGCCGAAATCTTCAAAAGTTGAGAAAAGAAGCAAATTATCGCCGACGTGGAATAAATTCTGAAAGGGTTCAGAAAGAAGGCCACGGTATCCTTTAACCGGGTTGAGTATCAACCTGTCTCCCAGGCCGATAACTGGAGTGCCGTCATGGTCAACGGAAAATTTTACCCGGTAAAATTCCGTGCCTTCTATTTTATACTTTTCCAGTAGAGACGGTTCTACCGGAGGCATTACCCAATCAACTTTTACCTGAGCCCTGGCAGGCAGGCAGACGATTATCCCCTTTAATACCTCTACTTCCTGCTCTTGAGAACGGGCTGGTGTCCAGAGACTGACCATAATGGCCAGACCCGCAGCCAGCAACCTCAGGAAAATTTTACTTTTTTGTTTTCTTTTATTCTCTTTGCCAGGATGGCTTCTTTCGGTCCTTACTTTCATTATTTTTTTCTCTATCTCTTTATCTCTTTTTTCGCTTCTTTTCTTTTCTGATGTTTGGTTTTTTACTTCTTTTATGAAATTTCAGTCCTTATGGAATTCAGTCCTTATTCTTCTTTTCTTCTTTAATTTTGTCTTTCATCAGGTCTCCCCAGCCAGTCCATTCGGACACCGTCTTTTTGCCCGTGTTCATGTCCCTGTCAAATTCTTCATAATTAAACTCCACTTTTCGTCCGGTAAGCGTCTGCATGGCCTCGTCAGTTTCCTTGAAAAATTTTTCCAGCGAACCAAAAATCACCTTGCTGTACACCGACTTAAACACGCTGACGTTCATGGAGGCAATGGGAGCCACCACCTTAGCAGCAATAAAATCCACTGTTTCTGAAATCGCNCCGGGNATGTCCTTCTGCTTGAGCTTCATGGTAATTTTGCTTACGCCGACTAAATTTTCTGCGTTTAACATACCACGGTCCAGACCGCTGTAGTTAATCTTTTCGGTGGCTACTTTCCCGAACTCATCCACCGCCTGCTGAGCTCCTGTCTCCACGTAGGCACCGGCTACCAGCGTGGAGTAGTTGGCGGGGAATGGCGTGGGCGGCGGCGGTTCGCGAAAAGAAAGTTTGCCGGCAGGATTTTTAACTTGCCACCTGGGCGTCTCTTCGCTGACCGGCTTTTCCGGTACCGGCAACCTGAGTTTCTTGCGCTCGGAAGGCCCTAGACCCGAACGGGAAACGGCTTTCTCCCAGAGAGCATTGCGAGCTTTCAGGGCTTCAAAAAACCTGATGGATTCTTCGTTGTCCAGTGGAACTCTGGCATAAAGATCCTCAATTTCCTGCTGCCAAGATTTGAACTCTTCCCACTCGCTATCAGTAAGGCCGGCTATCCGGCCTGAAGCTGCGGGTCTGGGCGCTGTTCCGCTCGTAACAGGAGTTGTGGGTCTGGGTGTTTGGACTGGTGAATTGGGAGGGAAGTTTTGATTGCCCGAGGCCGGGTTAGAAACAGGAGGTGGGCTGGTGGTGTTCTGAGGCGACTGGGTCACCGGAGGAGGTGGAGTTATTGCCTGGCTGGCCTGGGCTTTTAGAATTTCAATCCTTCTTCTCAGGTCGCGGGCTTTTTCTTCCATCCCCAGCGCGATGCGCTCGGCCTCTGTCCAGGAAACTCTGGTACCCAGCCAGGAAATGTCAATAAAGCAATCCGGGGACTGTGGTGAAATGCTGCGGCGACAATTTTCCACAGCCGTTCTGAGCCGGGCTGCTCTACCTTCCAGTTCCTCGGCTTCCCGGGTAAGCCGGGAAATTTCCTCAGTTTGAATTAGAGACGGCCTGGTCAGGGCCACAAGCGAAGCAGAAAAGGAGCCAAAAACGAGAAAAAAGACCACCGCGAGCAGCTTTAGGAGCTGGCAAGAAAAGCGTTGGGCTGGCATGTTCAATAAAAGACCGGTCAAGTGTTTTCCTGGCCAGCCCTGTTGACGTGTTCCACGTTTGTATGAGGCACGTCGGTATGAGCCGTGTCCTGATGAGGAACATCAACATGAGTTTGAACGGGCGTATCCGTATGAACCGTCGTGTTAGTATGTTCAAAACCCTGAGGAGCATAGTCCACATGTTTGCTTTCGTTCACATGGCTGTTCTGGTGCTTATCAGTATGAGGAACGTTGGAATGAGGGGTGTTGTTGTGAGGAATGTTGGTGTGCAAAATTTCCTGGCCAATAATCCTGGCCGCCTGTCTGGCTGTCAGATTATCCGGGTCAGCTGCTTTCTGGCCCACCAGTTCTTTCAACCGGTTAGCCCGGGCTTCTTTGCTCAGAAGTGGCCAGACGGCTAAAAAAGCAGCGCCGCCAACCAGCAGTTTTAGAGTTTGCCGCCGGCTGCGGGTTGAAGTTTCGGTTAGCTCCACCGGGGCGGAGGGCAAATTTCTCCCCAGTTCTTCCAGATTGATTTCTCGGCTTAAGCTGGCCTCCTTTTTCCTTCTTAAAATTTTCATTTTTCCTCCTGAAATGGTCAAAACCTTAAAGCAAAAAGGCCAAGGCTGAGATAATGACTGCCCCTGGTCTTTCCCTCACAGCCATTCCTCTTCTATTCTTATATACTTTTTGTAATAACTAATCAAGTTTTTTAATTCCCGGTTTTCTGATAATCTCCAGAGCAATTCCTCAAAAACGGTGCGGTAAAAATAACACATCGGGTCGCGGTGCGCGGTGTCGCCGAAGTATTCATATGATTTATTCAAACAGCCAGCACCGTGGAAATGCCGCCAGGGACAATCAGCGCAGGCCGGAACGTTATCTACATACCGGTTTCTGGCCAGCGTGGCCAGAAGTTCGGACTCAGAGAGAAGCCGGTCGAGCGGCGTGGGGTCGTCTATATGTCCCAGGCAGAATTCCTCCTTGCCGACCAGTTCCTCGCAGGGGTAAATTCTTCCGTCATGTCCAAAGCCAAGGATTGAATTGCCCGCTCCGCAGGGTGAACGGTAACACATATGCGGTCGCTGCTTGGCTATAAGATGAGCAACAAAAAGGTTCAGGTCGTCTATACTCAGCCAGGTTCCTGTGCGGCCGAATTCTTCCTGGGCAAAATCAACGAGTTTAAGCCAGTGCTGGGCAAAATCAGCCGCTCGCTGGAGGTCAAAAGATAACTCTTTTTTTGCCCGGCCCTCGTAGCAGCTGTAATTCAGGCGGAAGGACCTGGCCTGGAGTTTTTCCACCAGAAAGCGGGCCACGGTCAGGTAATCCTCAGGTTCATGAATAACGGCCAGAAAACCGGGGTTNAGCCCNGATTTCCGGGCGGCTTCAATTCCAGCCATTACNTCCTCAAACGAGCCGCGGCCNGAGCGNAAGATGCGCAGCCGGTTGTGAATCTCCTTCGGGCCATCTATGCTCACACCCACATCAACCTGGAGCTCTTTCAGCAGCCGGCTGTACTGGCCAAGAAGCAAGCCGTTGGTTTGAAGGGAGAGAGACAGCTCTTTACCGGCAGAGGCAGCCACCTCTCTGGCGTAGCGGCTTCCTTCCACCACCGCCTTGATGTTGAGCAGAGGCTCACCGCCGTGAAAGCCGATGATGCATTTCTGACCAGGAATTTCTTCCAGCACCCGCTTTATTATTTTTTTACAGGTTTCTACCGACATCATCATCGGGTCAGGATTGTTGTGGTCAACCCGGCAGTACCGGCAGGCTAAGTTGCAGGACTCGGTCAGGTGAAGGTTGAAATAATGCGGGTATTTCTGAACCTGCCAGAGAGAAGACGGCTGATAGTAGGAATAGCCGTTGACGACCACCATGTTTCTGAGGAAAAGACGGTAAAGGAGGCGGAGGAGATGGTCGGCAGGAGATGGCGAGGCGGGGGCGGGGCCGGAGGCAGAGTAAGATTCAGGTCCACAACTCTTCTGAAGGTGCGCTCGTTGGAACCGGGGTTTACCAGGCCAGTGGACACGAGGAAAGAGAAGTCAGCTTGCGGGAGAACAATCCAAGAGGCTGATTCGGGTTCAACTATCAGAACCCTGTCGCGACGGGAAGAAAAATACAGGCCGGGGACGGAAAAGATTAAGTCGTCCGGAGCCAAGCTCTCTTTGAATTTTTCCAAGGTGAGGTCAGGAGCAAATTTTTCCATTTTCGTTTTCCGAGCCTATTATTCTTCCAGTCTTATGTATCCTTTAAGGAAAAGCCCGCAGATAAAACTCAGGGCTTTAGCTCCGAATTTTTTCTTAAACCAGCGAAGGTTATGACGGCCGTCAATGGAGCCAGCGAGGCGGGCCCCCTTGGGAGAAAGAACCAGGCTATCGTAGCCATGGACCAGCGTGCCGCCCCAGTTGCGGTGGAGGAGCTGGAAAAGAGGAACTGGCCTCAAGCTGGAATCAAGCCTGACCGGTGTAAGGAGATGGAGAGACGAGGAAAAGGCAGAGGCAAAAGAGGAAGCGAGCTGAGGGGAGGGAAGAGAGGGAGCAGAGGGGGCAGAGGACGAATAGGGCGAAGAAAGTGGCTGAGGTGCCGAGGAGCCATAGGGGGTAGAAGGTGAAAAGGGGGCTGAGAGAGTAGAGGCGGTGGAGGCCGCGAAGGGGGCCGAAGGAGCAGAGGGTGAAGATGGTGCAGACGACCCAGAGGCTGGTTCAGGTTGAGCACTCCAGAGGCGTGCCGACTCCAAAAGACAATAATGACGGTCAGAAAAAATGAAAGAAGAAAAGATATCTTTAAGTGGCTTCTGTTTCAGGTCTCCGATGATGTTTTCCGAGAGGCGGCAGGGTTTAAGCAGCCCCTGCCGGTCAATGAAACAGGAACCAAAGGCCTGGCGGCAGTTAGGGATAAACCCGTTCGGGAAATTATTGAGGGTAAGATTAGGGCTGAGGTTTAAATCCGTGGTCAGTCCGGGGGTGGGGCGGCTATCAGGGGCAGCTGAACCTAAGGGAAAACATTCTTCAAAGGAGAGAACCAGGCCCCGGGCTTTGAGTTCATTAACCCAGGATAAAAAACCGGCGGAGATGGAGGCGGAGAGGACGGTGGCCGCGGTGGTTTCGTGCTCGCTGGCTTTATCGGGAGGAATCGGGCGCGAGTGAGTGGTGGAAGGGAGCAAGGGACGGAGTGCAACTTCCAGGGCGCCAGCTTTGACGGCCAGGGTGACCAGGTCTTCCAAGGCTAAAAATTGAGGGGTGGAGAGGGAAGCCAGTTCGGTCGGGGCTAATTCAAGAAGGAGTCCGGTTTTCACCCCGGCTGAGGAAAAAGCACCAAGGATAGCCAGTAGCTGGGCTCTCAGGCTAGTATCCAGGGCCTGACTGATACTGGCCAGAAACATGACGGTGGTAGATTTTTTCAGTCTGGAAAGTGGCCTGACATAGGAAGAAAGCGAGGAAGAATAATTTTTTTGGGCCGAAGGGAGAACCAGCCGGATTTTTATTTCTTGCGGGTGCCGGTCCAGGTCCTGCACGATTTGCAGAAGCCCATCTCCTGGACTTTCAACCGCTTCCAGCTGAACGATGGTGGAAAACTCAAGCATCTGATTAAGAGCTGACCTGGTCCAGCTGGCTTCCGGGTTTATTTCCAGGCGGAAGACAAAAGGCTCCGGCCTTTGCGGCAGCAAATCTACTTTACGTCTGAGTATGCTTTTCACTTTAAACACGCTGCTATTTTACCACACAAATTTAATATGGCGGGCGATAAAGCAAGGATTAAAATCGTTAAACATGCTGCAATTTTATCACACAAACCCAAACGATGTTCCCCGCTGTTTGGGAAGAAATTTGTTGCCAGGAGCGTCAAAAAATGTAATATATTAGTCTATTCTACATTATAAAAAGGTGAACAAATGAGCGCCAAATCCTTCAAGGCTCAAGCAAAAATTTCATTCTTCAATCCAGCTTTCTTATTTATTTTTGTTATTTTCGTCAGTTTGCTGATGTTTGGTCAGGGGCTGGCCCTCACGCCCGATGGTTCGGGCTCAGCCGGTCCAGAAAAAATCAAAACAGCCAGAGCTTCAAGCGAAGCCACGGCGGCTTCCGAAAACCCGGCTCGAACGCAGACTCAGACGCAGACTCAAACGCAGGCTGAAGAAGGAACAGTCTCCACCACCTCACCCACCCAAACTTCTGAGGAAAAGGAAGAAAACAAAGCTGTCATTGACCGTTACGAAATCCTGGTCACTGCCCCGCGCCTGGAAATTCCACTCAAGCAGAACCCGGCGGCTACTTCGGTTGTTGAAAGCGAGGTATTATCCACTCTCCCCCGCACCATTGCTATTGATGAGGTGATGAAACTCGTGCCAGGAGTGAAGGTTGACAACCAGGCCGACGGTGAGCGCGTTCATATTTCTATTAGAGGCGAAGGTATTCTGACCGAACGCTGTACCCGCGGCATAAGGGCCATGGTGGATGGCATCCCCCTGGATGACCCTTCTGGCTACATTTCTGATTTCTATGACGTGGATTGGAGCACCGTGCGGCGGATTGAGGTGCTGCGCGGCCCGGCCGCTGCCTTCTACGGAAGCAGTTCCTCGGGTGGCATCATCAACATTTTCACCCGCGACGGAGGACCTGACCCCTTTTCCGGCGCGGCCACTCTCGTGCGCGGCGCCTATGGCCTGAAAAAGGGCCAGGCTGAAATGGGCGGGACCCTGGGAAAAATGAATTACCACCTGAGCGGCTCTACCCTGAGCGGCGATGGTTACCGCGACCAGTCGGCTTACAAGGGAGATAACACCTGGGGTAAATTCCATTTCACTCTGAGTCCGAAAGTGAAAATTACCGCTGTGCTGGGCTGGACCAATTTCTTCAACCAGAATCCTGAAGGCCTGAACCTGGCCTGGTTCATGGACGACCCGAAGACGCTCAGGCGGAAGGCTAATCCTGATTCTTATACTTTCAATGAATACCAGAAAACTAAAAGAGTTACCAGCGGAGTAACGGCAGCCATCGGGCTGAGCGATAACCTGGACCTGAACCTCGCCGCTTATTACCGCCACACCAATTACCGCGAGGCTGTGCCCTCATCAGTAATTCACCGGGCTATGGACACGCCAGGCTTTACTCTGCAGTTCAACCACAAGACGAGCTTCGGCCAGGTGAAGAATTTCCTGAGCTTTGGCCTTGATTATGCTTATCAGGCCATGGATGAATACAAGCATCCCAACCTGGGCGGAGCTGTGGAAGGTCCCGAATATTTGGCGGACCAGAATATGTACCAGAATGGCACAGGAGCTTTTTTGCTGGAGCGGATGGAGTTCAGCGAGCAGTGGGGCTGGTCAGGCATCCTGCGGTATGACCGGGTGTCCAACAGGCTGGCTGACCATCTGATGGCCGGTGGCGTGGACCTTTCTGGCAAAGTTGCCTATGAGCGAGTAACAGGTCGCGTTGGCTTGACCTGGAATCCGCGGACTGATTTCGGGCTTTATGCTAGCTGGGGCACTGGCTTTCTGCCGCCAGGCACTGAAGAGCTGGTGAATAACCCGTATGCTTACGGCGGTTACAACACGCAACTGGTAGCGGCCACTTCGGTGGGTGAAGAAATTGGCGCGAGGGGAACCCTGGGTCACAAGTTGAGTTACGACGTGGCTCTTTTCCACCTGGACACCAAGAATGACTTTGGCCGGTACCGGATTGCCAGCCGGCCGCTGGAAACATTTTACGGGAATGTTGGCTCTACCAGGCGGAATGGAGTGGAAACTTCCATAAACTGGGTGCCTGTTGATGACCTGGTACTGCGCCTGGCTTATACTTATTACAATTTTAAATACAAAAAGGTGGACACGCTGACAGGCGAGACGCTGGAAGGGACCTGGGTGCCGAACATCCCGCAGCATCAGCTTTACGCCGATGCCGAGTATCGCCTGACCGAGAAACTGAAAGTCGGCGCAGCCGTTGAGCATGTAAGCTCGTGGTACATTGATTCCACCAACAGAATTTTACCCAACGGTTATGGCAAGACTGACCCCTACACGCTGGTGCACGTGAGGGCTGCTTACCGGTTTGAATGGAACGGAACGCCGTTTGAGCTGCGGCTGGCCGGTCGGAATATCTTCAACGTACTGTACTACGGGTTCACCGAGCCCGACCCGGACGGGAACTCCTACCAGCCAGCGCCGACGGCTGAGTGGTCGCTGAGCGTCCGCCTCGGCTTTTAAAAAATTGGGACACCATCTATATTTCCGATTTTCCCGAGGGGTTGTTTTGCCCAACGGTGCATTGCTTTAAGCGCATCTTGAAAATTTACAATGTGAATAAGTAAAACAAAAGTAGGGGCTCAAACTAAATAAATCGGATAAAAAATGGGGACATAAACTATATTTCCCATTTTTCAATTTTTATTTTGCTTAGCACTGCGAGTCTCTCGGGGACAAAACTTTGAGCAGGGCAAATAAAAAACCGAAATAATGTGTCCGCATTTTCTCTGTCCTACGTTTCTCGGGCAAAAAAAAATGGAAATATAGAAGGTGTTTTAGAGGCCGCGGCGCCGCAGCATGGGCTCCACTTTGGGTTCGCGACCACGGAACTTCACGTACAACACCATCGGGTCTTCGCTTCCGCCCTTCGCCAGGATGTTTTCCCGGAAAGCCCGGGCTGTGGCCTGGTCAAACAGCCCTCTCTC
>JGI24721J44947_10008056_pt1 | contig 13858 bp, 12 predicted proteins | sample YelNatPaOPGAMG01_FD_44947 | JGI IMG/M metagenome (IMG submission 44947)
CACTGATGCCATCAAAAAGGGTACTGTTGATAGATAGCGATGTAGAGTATCAAGCACTGGTAACAAATGCATTAGAACCTGCGAATTACAGGGTCATTACCTCTATAGATGGGGAGGGTGGATTTCAACTTGCCAAAAAGGAAAAACCTGATCTTGTGATCATAGCTATAGAACTGCAGGANTCAAATGGTTATGTCGTTTCAAAAAGATTTAGAGAGGACGAGAAGCTAAAGAATATTCCTATTATCTTGATCTCACGCGATGCAAAACCTAAAGATTTTGAACAACACAGAAAGCTAAAAATAAGGGCTGATGAATATTTATTAAAACCGTTTAGCGAGGAAGTGATTTTATCAAAGGTACAAAATCTTATTGGATTTCATATAACAGAAAAAGAGTTTGAGCTTATGCAGGAACATCTTAATTCCATGATCCAGGAAAAGATATTGCTTGATGATAGAATAAACACACTTGAAAAGGAGAATGAAGAATTAAAGTCAAGGTTTGATGAGTTTCAGAAGGCGCTTAACCAGAGCAAAGAAAAAGAAGCAGATCTGATAAAACAATTGGCTGAAAACAAGGAACATACAAAGGTAATAGATAAGTGGTTAACAGAGGCAAATGAAGTAAAGTCCAGGCTGCAAAAGGACAATGATAAACTTACAAAGGAAAATACCAGCATGAAANTGGAGATTGAACAACTTCACAAACAGCTCAATGAACTTAATAGCGCATTAAATGCATTAAAAACACAGATAGATGTGAACAACGCCAATATGGAGAAGGTAAAGAATTTACTCGGTCAGGCAATGATGATCCTCACAAAAGGTTAACCCCAAAAACACAATAAAAACTGGCTTGGGTTGTCATCAACTTATTCTTGCAATTTTCGGGCTAAGCAGGATATATAAGAAATATGCCTGTAACTATGAATAAAAAATTGAAACTCGGGGTACTTGCTTCAGGGAATGGGAGCAACCTGCAAGCCATTGTAGATCGAATAAATGAGGGCAGGCTCAATGCCAAAGTAGAGGTTGTTGTATCTGACAACAAAAATGCCTATGCAATAGAAAGGGCAAAGCATAACAATATACCTGTTTATACAGTGGATTATAAATCGTATTCTAAAAGAGAGGACGCTGAGGCATACATTATAACAATACTGAAGCAGTACAATGTAGAGCTGGTTGTGCTTGCCGGGTTTATGAAGCTCGTCACAAAGAAATTTATTGACGCATTTCCTTTCAGGATAATGAATATACATCCAGCATTGCTCCCATCATTCCCTGGCATAAATGGTATAAAAAAGGCAATAGAGTACGGTGTAAAGTTTACCGGCTGTACAGTTCATTTTATAGATGAGGGAACCGACACAGGACCCATCATTATTCAGGCAGTGGTGCCAATAAGGGATGACGATACAGAGGAAACCCTTGCTGAAAGGATTCATGAGAAGGAACACATTATATACCCTATAGCCATACAGCTTTTTTCAGAAGACAGACTAATAATAAAGGGTAGACGGGTGTATGTGAAAGGCTATGTCTATTCTGAACAGCAAGCTTTTATAAATCCTTTCTATCCACTTGGATGATTTACTGTCATGAATGAGAGAGATTTTGATGTTGCTGTTATAACGGAGGGAATAAATGGTTTGCTTTCGGCATTTGAGGTTGCCAGGAATGGTGGATCCGTAATCGTTATAGACAATTATAATCCTTCTTTTGAAATAGATGGTTATATATTTGATTATTATCCTGAGCACTTATTTTCATATGCTGATTTGCCCCGGGTATTTAGAGATTTGAATATATCTTTTGAAACCTATACAAACCCAGCATTCTATTTAGTCTTGCCAGATAGAAGGGTTGATATTTATTCCCATATAGAGAGGGCTATTGCAGAAATAAAAAAAAGGTTTAAGGAACATTCCACAGATATTATAACCTACCTGCTAAAAGAACAGGATATAATAGAGTTATTATTAAAAGCCCCTATATCAACATCCGAACACTTCAATCTTAAAAATGCTGTTAATAAATTGAATACAGGACGACTCCTGAGAAAAGAAAGGCAATATGCGAACAAAATACTTAAGGATTTATGGGAGAATGATTTAATGTATGCCTTTACAAAGGCAATAGCAACCCACATGTTTCCATGGCATTACACAAGCAAAACTTTAGGTAGTGTACCATTTATACTCCAAAAAAGTTTTTACCCTGTTGGAGGCAGGAGCAGTATAAAAAATGCTATAATGAATGAACTTACAGGACTGCATGTAAAGGTAATCCATAACAAAAGAATTAAACATATAGAACATAAAAGGCATTTCATCATAAACTTAGAGGATGAACAATCAATAAAATCAAAGGCTCTTATTATGGAACCTTTGTACGAAGATACCCTGTTAAAGCTACCGTTAAATGCCTTCAAGCGGATTAAAAAACAATTTTATGTAGACAACATATTTATAGGGCTACACCGCTTATGTTTACCCGAGGTTTACAATCGGGTAAACCATGCTGTTATAGTGTCTGATCACAAAAAGGAACTCTTTAATGACAATCTTATATTTATATTTAATAACCCTATTAGTGATATAAGAAGGGCAAAAAATGACATGACAGCACTTACTGTATGTACATTGATTCAAGAGACAGATATAGCCAAATTATCATTAATAAGAAATGCAACCCTAAAACATCTTAAGGACTTTATGCCATTTTTTGACGAGTATGTTGAGAAGATATATTTTACAGAGCCATATGTTTTATGGGGAAACAAGGCAGTACCAGTATATACAAATCGTGTTTTACTGGTAAATGATGAATTTACGAAGGGGTATACTTTTGATGAAAAATATGCATATATAAAAACACAGTTGAAAAGACATATCTTTAATGCATAAGGAGGTTATATGTCTGGTAAAGAAATAACAAGAACAATAGAAATACAAAGCACCCCTGATAGATGTTATAAAAAGATATGCGATTTTGAAAGTTATCCTGAATGGCAATCGGCAGTTCAACACGCAAAGGTTTTAAAAAAAGACAAAAATGGCAAACCAAAAGATGTAGAGTTTAAGATCTCCGTGCTCGGCAAGGAGATACGGTATGTTTTGAGCTATAAATATGATGATAAAAACCATAAGCTAACATGGACCTATGTTGAGGGAGATGTTAAAGATGTAAAAGGTAGTTACACATTTGAGAAGATAGATAAGGATAAAACCCTTGCTACATTTACAGCTTATGTTGATCCCGGATTTTGGGTGCCGGGTCCTATTATAAACACTTTGAATAATGTCGCTATGAAGAAATCTATGGAAGAGCTTCGTGATGCGGTTGAAGGATCAAAATAAAACCACCAAACCTGTGCTGGTATATACAACTGTAGAGAAAAGGAAAGATGCTGAAAGTATAGCAGAGAAAATCGTTAAAGAGGGCTTATCAGCTTGTGTAAACATAATACCAGGGCTTACATCTGTGTATACATGGAAAGGAAGGTTGCTGAAAGCAAAAGAGTATATGCTCTTGATAAAAACCAGAGAAGCACTTATTCCATTACTTGAAAAGACAATTGGTTCCCTGCATCCCTATGAGTTGCCTGAATTTATAACAACCAATATTAATTATAGCAGTAAAGCATATCTATCATGGCTTTATAAAAATACAAAAAGGATAGAAAGGAGAAACACATGAGAAAGCGAGGCTATGGTCTTGCTACATTATTTTTTTATGGTGCAATTGCACTGGCTGGAGGCTGTGGAAGAGAAACAAAAAACAATATGCGATAGGGCATCTACCTGGTCCACAATTCACGCTTGTTACATCAACTACTACTTTGGTTGAGATACTCGTACCTGTTGAACCAGCTGAAAATCCAGTTGATCCAAACAATATACCACCTGATAAACTTCAAAACTTTGGTAAGTTTCTAACAGGTCCTGGTGAAGACTTTACCTTTAGAAACGATCTGGGTATAACAGGGGCAACACAAACTGTTTCAACAACAGCGCATTCTGTTATATACTTCCCGGTGATCACTGATATACACATTATGGATACAAAATCGCCATTGAGGTTTTGCGATGTTGATATGATAGGTGCGGTTCAGGGTGCCTATAGACCTCAGGACAGGTATACAACTCAGGTGCTTGATGCAATGATAAGAACACTGAATGATTTCAGCAAAACAAGGCACTACAATTTTTTAATGGCATTAGGTGATACAATTGACAACACCTCTACAGATGAAGCAAGGTGGTTCATTGGAGTGCTGGATGGCACTGTAATAATCCCGGATAGTGGCAAACATATAGATGTTGTGCCCGGTCCATTAAATGATCCACATGATCCATTTTTACCCTGGGGGCTTGATAAAAAGGTACCCTGGTACACAACTGTAGGTAACCATGATGGACTTGTTAACGGCAACTTCCCTGTTACAGATCAATACCGTTCTATAGCCACAGGGGATGAGGTGTACCTTGGTTCTGAAGATGATTATGGTAACATAATCCCGGCGGGTACAAAGATAACACCGGATGTAAACAGGGCACTGTTAGGACCTGTTGGATATATGCAACAGTTCTTTACAACAACAACCCTGCCTGTTGGTCACGGCTTCAGTACAACAAACATAACCACTGGATATGGCGATTATGCATTTGATCCGGATCCATCCATACCTTTAAGGGTTATTGTTCTTGACTGGGAGTGTAGAAACGGAGGTGATAATGGCTGTATTAGATCAGATGAGGTCAACAATTTTCTGATACCGGAGCTGAACAATGCTTATGCACAGAACAAACTTGTTATTGTTGTAAGCCACCAGTATCCTGATGCGCTTGATCCACATACAGAGATCACAGGCACTACATTTATTAATATACTCACAAGCTATCCGAATGTTATTCTACACCTTGTCGGTCATGGGCATGACAACAGGGTAACTCCACATGCAGGGTTATCTGCGACACAACCAGGCTATTGGGAGATAGAAACCTCAAGCCTTATTGATTATCCCCAACAATCAAGAATTATAGAAGTTGTTGATAATGGGGATGGCACTGGTTACATCTTTGCAACCATGGTTAATCATAACTCTCCGGATGGCTCTATGTCAGCGATAGCAAGGTCTTTATCCTTAAAGGACATACAGCTCGGGGATAATACCAGTGGTGCAGAAGGCACACCACAGGACCGTAATGTCCAGCTTGCAATCAGGATCCCGGATAATATAGAAAACGCATTGAAGAAAGCAAATCTTCCTCAAAAGATAGAATCACTTACAACCTTAAAAGGCTTATAAAGAGCTTTGGCTATTATAGATCAGATTGCGCAATGGGCTTTTGAACTTAAATATGAGGATATACCTGCCAGGATTATAGAAAAGGCAAGATTACAGATCCTCAATACGCTCTCTGCTGTACTATCAGGTAAGTACTTTGGCAGGTTAGATAATATAGCTTCCCTTTGGCTTCCTGATGGTACAGCTACTGTTATACCCTCGGGGCAAAAAACGGATGCAGGACACGCTGCCTTCGTTAATGCCATGTATTCAATGAGTTTTGATTTTGACGATTATCTTTTTATGGGACATACGGGCCATTCCTCAGTACTCGCTACTCTTGCAATGGCAGAAGAAAATGGGCTTACATTAAGAGATGTTATCACAGCTCAGGTCATCGCAAATGAGGTTGAAGGAAGGCTTGGTGCGTCGGTTCTGCTCGGGCAACATAATGGACAGATGTGGTCTTACATACATTCAGCAGGCAGTGCTATTGCCATATCAAGGTTGCTTGGTTTATCAAGGGAACACATGGCACACGCCATTGCTCTATCGCTTTATCAACCCAATTATCCACTGGCACCAGGCTTTATGACCAGTGACTCAAAGCTCTTAACAGCATCAATACCAATATTTAATGGTATCATCTGTGCGAGACTTGCACAGATCGGGTTCACGGGAAACACAGGCATACTTGAAGCTGAAAATGGATTTTTATCTCGCTTCGCTTATCTTCCTTTACCGCATATACTTTCAGGGTTTGGAAAATGGTGGGTAACAGATACCATTGCCTTTAAGCCTTATCCAGGATGTGCCTACATAGATACAGCTGTAGATAGCGTTTACAAGATCATGAATGATTATAAGGATAAAACAGGTAGGGTATTAGATCATTCACATATAAGACAAATAGAAGTCTTTGCTAACATCCTTACCATAGGTATGAATGAACTTTCAAAGATGTATGATAATAACACGCTGCATCCTGTGAATATAAACTTCTCTATACCGAAAAGCATTGCAATTACGCTGATAAATCATTCACTTTATCCCGAGCATCTTTCCCTGGAAATGCTTTCAAGGTGTAAAAATGAGATAGAATCATTGTCACAAAGGATTAAACTCCATCATGACTGGCTATATACACTGAAGATGCAGGCAGCATTCTATGAGTCTATTGGAGGCAGGTTTTTGCTCAATAACATCAGTGTATTTGCCCTGTTAAAGGCGTTCCACAACATCAAGAAAGCCCTGCCTTCTATACCACTGGGTCTCACAGGGCTGTTAAAGGCATGGATTAGCTTGTCTGATAAAGAAAAGAAGGCTATAAGGGATGGTTTAAAACGGAAAAAGGATTATGTAAAAATGGATAGCTTCACATTTTCATTTGGCACAAAGGTGAAGATAGAAATGGATGACGGTAGTATGTATGAGGCTGAGGCAATTGTACCGAAAGGCGCTTCCAGTAAAGATCAAACAGATGTTGTTATGAACAAACTTAACTATAGCATTGGAGAACAACAAAGGGCAAAGGCTCTGTATGAGTTGTTAATTCCGACAACGCCTGCAAAAAAGTTTATGGAAAGCATTGTTATGTATACTCGGGACAATCCATCTTAAAAACATGAAAATTAGGCAGCCAGATATAATCAAGATCATCAGGCGTTTGAAGGCAGTATACAAACAGTGGAATGTTCCTATTGTAACATTGATAAGCGATAGGAGTCATGACCCCTTCAGGATCCTGATAGCCACTGTTCTCAGCCAAAGAACAAAGGATAATGTTACTGCAAAGGCTTCAGAAAGGCTTTTTCACATTGCTCCAACACCAGATAGAATGGCAAATATGAGTGTAAAAGAGCTGCAGGGTATCATATATCCAGTTGGATTTTACAGGGTCAAGGCAGGCTGGATCAAGACTATCGCTCAAACAATAATGGATAAGTATAACGGTGTTGTTCCAGACACTATTGAAGAGCTTTTAAAACTCCCCGGGGTTGGAAGAAAGACTGCAAATCTTGTTGTTGGGCTTGGTTACAAAAAGCCTGCAATATGCGTTGATACGCATGTACACAGAATCTCAAACAGATTTGGGTATGTTAAAACAAAGACGCCTTTTGAGACAGAGATGTTATTAAGGAAGAAATTACCCAGACGATACTGGATTATTTATAATGATCTGCTTGTAGCCCTTGGTCAGGCGATCTGTCGTCCTGTATCCCCAAAATGTACTATCTGCCCTGTTTCAATGTATTGCAGGAAGGTTGGTGTATAGACCAACCCAAAAATGCATTTGCAAAAACTGTCCCAGAGAATACGGGGATAAGATAGTATGTAGCGGTTTGATTTATCAAACAAAGACACCGTCGCGTAAATACTACCGCTTTTTTTAGCTCCAGAGTTCTGTAGTTCAGAGTCCATTATAATCCTAATTTTTCTTAAGACTAATCAACAACCGCTCTTTCATACCAATAAGTGTCAGCCCTACCACTTCGCCTGTATCTTCCTTATATCTAACTATTGCCCCTTCTCCAATATCTACTCCAACTGCCTTCTCAGGCTCGCCAATACTAATATATAAAACATCAGCCTCTTCATCATACTCCCAATTGAGATTCTCTTTCTTGTCAAGTATCCTTATAGCTTCCATATTATTTTCCTCCTTTCTGAAGGTTTAGCAGTAAAGTATGCTGTTATCACAAATCCATCTATGCTGCTAACCTCTTTATATATAACAACCAAATATTTTGATGTAAGAGGGTTTTCTCATAAAACCTGATCGCAATAAGTTCACCAAAATCACCTTGCTGGATTACATACGGGTTACCAATGGTCTCTAATACATGTTCTTTTTGATCCAGCATCTCAGGATGTCTTGTAACAATATGTTTCCACCTTTCGGTCGTAAGCCGTATAGATACATTATTCTTTGACTTAACAATTACCATAAATAGCTCTTTTGCTATGATATCTTCTCACTTTATCTACAAGTATAATTCATGGATAAAAACATACCACTCAGGCTTTTGTATTACAACTGTATCGTTAAAATCATTTGATATATGTAATCCACCCTATAAAGATTTCAAAAACCAAAAGTGTAAAATTGCCTGCCACATCCATCACCCCATAAGGGCTTCTATCTGCAGTAATGGGTGAGCGAGTAGAACTGNTCTGTTGAATGGCTTGCCTGTTCTTGATGTCATTCCCGTGAAAACGGGAATCCAGATGCTTTACTTAAATTCCTCACTTGGCAGTCTGCCCTAAAATGGTCACTCTGGCACAGCCGAAGAATTTACTCTTCCTTGTCATTCTGAGCCGCAGGCGAAGAATCTACTTACCTTGAAATTCTTCGTTATGGCTTGAAAAGCCATTCCTCAGATTGACACTCCCAAAATCTTTTGAGTACATGAGTTCTGGAATGCAGAGTAAGGACGGGGTTAAAACTTCATAACTTCACAACCTTTTTTAAACTCCCTCACAAACAGAATTGGCAATAGCACCATTTCACATTGTAACAGGCTGACCCTATCACCTCCCAATTATGCGAATTGGGGCATGTAAATCTAATAAAAAGCCCTTATGTCATGCGCCAATTTGTGTGCATTATTTACATCAGATTTCAGGTTTAGATGTGATTCAAGCCCCATTGTCGCTGGAGCGAAGCTGGGGCTGGTTTGGATTTAAATATATATAGGTGTACCCTTTAATTTAAAGACCGCCATTTCATATAAAGTCCAGGGTATAAAAGAGGTTTTGCAAAACAAAAATTTAAGTAAGTATTGTAGAGTACAAATTTTTTATGCTGTGTTAGCTGAAGTAATGGTTTCATTCTTTTCGTGTCTCTAAAATTGAAAATGAACAGGGACATCCGAAAGATTGGTTATCTTTTTTCTATCAAGACCTTTGGCTAAATATATCAATTCAACCCTGAATATTTTTTCTCCATGCCTCTTTGATAAAAGTTTAAAAAGGGGCGAGGCTGAATAATTGTAACGAAAATCTTTAGCCTTAGTGTAACCGCCTTTACCACTTTTAAAAATATTTTTTTTATAATGCTTATAAAGCTGCCCATTAGGAATACATGCTAATTTAAGAGCTTTAATATCTGCCTTAGCATGTTCATGAACTATTTGAATAATATAAGTTAAACAAGGCTTCTCCTCCTGGGAAGCATGATAATACTGAGGGAGGTTAGGAGAAAATACACTGTTTACTGCATAGGAAGTTTGATTAATTCCAATGTTGATCTTGCCTTTATAATCTGCTGGATTCTCTATAAGAGCAGTTTTAATTTCAATATGTATGAAGGCATCGGGCAGTTCAAACATTAAATCCGAACCAATAGGTGAAGAATTAGGAAATCGCAAAATCGAGGCAAAAAAATGATGGAAAATCCTTTCTGCGCCGGTATCTAAATCAGAGGCATTATAGCCACTTCTTGCTGTCTTTATGAAATTATCATGCCAATCTTTTAAGATTTTTATTCGTGAATTTAATCCATTGATCAGGCTCTTTAAGTCTTGCTTCAAGTGCAATAAAATTAATTTAAAATAATCCCTTTCTATCTGTTCAAGTTCAAAATCATCTAACATAAATAATCTCCTTTATATTTGAACATCTTTTCTTAATAATATTAAGGTATTCAGGAACTAATTCTATCAAAATAGCACTTCTTCCCAAATCATGAGCAACTTTACCCGTTGTCCCTGAACCAGCAAATGGATCTAATACAACTCCTTCTTCAGGACAACCAGCTTCAATACATTTTTTCACAAGGTCTTCAGGAAAAGTTGCAAAATGAGCCTCAGGAAGAGGTTGGAGTTTTATACTCCAAACATCACCAGGATTCTTACCTTTCGGATTTGCTCTAACCGTCTGGAGAACCAAGTGTGTTTCAGTAACCCATCTATCATAGAGAGAATCAAATTTTAGTATTTCTTTTAGTTTAAACCAATCATCTGGCAAGGGAATAGAACCTCCTCTTCCCCAACTACCTGTATCTTTCCTAAACCAATGTCCTGCCGTATCACTATAACCTAATAATTCATCAATTTTTTTTGTGGTAATACCCCTCTTTTCTCTCCAAAATCTTAGATACTCAGCTATTATTGGTTGAAAAATTTTGTATCTTCTTTGTAACACCAAATACTCACCAAAAAGAGATTTTCTTGCACCTGGCGAAGCACCTCTGTTCTCAGGACTCAATTTAAACTTACCATTATAAAAATGTGTTTTATTCTGTCCTGGTAGGGAATCAAAAGAAAATAATGTAGATTTCAACTCTATTCTATTATTAAAATCTAATTTTGAAGGCAATATAGGTTCAGGAAACCCTTTACAGTTAGAATGGTTATTTATATCAATTTCGTGTTTAATAGTTTTTCCACAATCCCTACAAATCAATTCAACTGATAATTGAGATTCTTTATCAAAACCCTGCACAATTTCAATAGTAGTTTTACCATTTTCCCAAGCTACTTGAGCAAATATATCATCTTTAGGACTTTTAAAAACCTTTAAAACATACCCTTTATTCTTACTATCTTTTAATAAAGAATTTTCTACATCAAACCCTACAATATCTTCAGGACTTTTATTGTTTGTAAAGTTACTAACTGGTAGTCTTAATTTATCTAATGATAGATAATAATTATACTTGCTCTCTTCTTTTACAAATAAAAATACTGGCTCATAGACATTCGAAAATCTACTATCTAACGAAGATGGCATCGCATTAGGTTTGAACCATATAATTTTATTTAGAAGTGTCCAGCCATTTTTTTGGAGTTCAATTGCTAACAATTCTGGTATAAGTAATAACTCTTTACTTTGATATTTATATCCTATATTTAGGAAGAAAGTACCTGTAGGCTTTAATACCCGTTTCATTTCGGTAAAAATATTAACAAGTCTTTCAATATATTCAGAATAGGAACCCTCCTGACCAATCTGTTGAGGGTTCTTATAATCTCTTTGCTGCCAATAAGGTGGTGAAGTTATAACACAATCAACAATACTATCAGGCAATAAATTAAGAGCCTTATTTACATCCCCTATATACACGACAACATTTTTTCCTTTCATAGTTTAACTACTTCTATAATGTCTATAAAAATGCTAATTGCTCTTTAACACAAGTCCTTTCTGAAATTGCTATAATGCATTCTTTTATTTTTTTTCATAATTTTTCCTTAAAACCATCATGTTTTACAACGTTTATGACTATACTAAGTTGCTCAAAGTACAAAATATGGCAATTAAGGTGAAGTAACCAAAGGGTACTAAACCACATAGCAACTTGTTATATGTATACGCTGTTTCATTAATCATTTTAATTTTAACTGATATTGATCTTCTAAAAATCTAATCATTTCTTCTCTTCTTTTATTGATAAACTCTATCGGTTTATCCCATATCGATGCAGACAGATCTTTGCTCGGGATAAAATCATAATCAGCCAAATATTTCTGCCCTTCCTTACTCAAAAAAAATTCCCTTGGATGGCGTCTTTTTTTATAATTGTTTATCTCACCTTTAATGGGTTGCATATTCCAGATTATATCTACTGCATTATAATATTCTTCCATTTGGTCTTTTAAATTCATAGGGAAAATATGGTCAATTTCTGGATTAAATCTGCCCTTTTCATTGGGCTCAAATTGATAGATTCTATCAGGTATTAAAATTTTCAACGAAAACCATTGATAATCAACAAAATTAGTCTCATTTAGTTCTGTAAATCTAACTTTCTTCTCATTTAACCAATCAATAAATCGTTGTAAAGGAAACTCAAACATTTCCTGAGATTTAGATTTTGAGCTTTCTTCACTGATTATTCTAGAAAAATTATCCGTTATACTTTGTAAATTCCAATCATTTATTTGCGATAATATAAAATATTGTTTTATTTTTAGCAGATTATTTATATCGATTTTTTCAAAGTTGAATTTTTTACGATATATTTCGTAAAAATATACCATCAAGGGTAATAAAGCTAATTTCTTGGGAATAATAGCATTATTGTTGATTTTAAACTGTCCCCAAATGAAATCTGAAAAAAAATCAAAGAGAGGCTTTTGCAAGTTATTCCAAATATTATTATACTCATTTAAATCGCTTTCTTTTGTTTTATCTGAATCAATGCGAATAGTACTTTTTACAAGTAAATTAATTAGTTGCAAAATACTATATGAATCAAAAAAATATCCGCTTCCAGTAGCATCAAAAATTTTCTTTGAAAATCCTTGTAAATTTTCTTCAAAATCATAATTTTTTTCTTTAATTCTTGAAAATAACAAATCAGCTTGAGAAAGTGGAACACTGCCGGTATTTAGTCTTTGAAATACCTCATTCACTATGCTTTCATCATTAGATTGAATAGGAAAATAGACAATAGATTTTGTATCTGTCTTTACGAAAATATCCCATAATTTATTTATATTGTTCTCTATAATGTCTTTTCTATTTTCATCCAATCCTTGGCATTGATTAAAGAATAGTTTTATGAAAGAAGTTTTTTCATCTGGTTTTTTAGTGAAAAGTTCATTCATTCTTATAAANTAAGAAGGAATGCTTGCATTTTTTTCCACAAAAGAAAATGGGGTTTCATTTGGATCTTCTGGTATAGAAGCTAAATCAAAAAGGGTATTAAAAACCAAAATTTTCCCATTAAGGGTATACTTTAGACAAGAATATAAAGTTTGTAATCTCTGCTGTCCATCATAAACAAGCCATTTATCTGCCCTGTTCCATAAACCCCTGTCTACAAAGGAAGGAATATCTCCGATTTTGTAATCTCGTAAAAATTCTCTATATGGAATTTCTTTATCTGTGTTCCAAATTATTATTTCCCCGATTGGATAACCTCTTAAAATAGAATCAAATAACTTACAAATATATTTCTCGCTTTCATATCTACTACCCCATACAAATGGCCTTTGTGTGGGAGGTAAAAACCATCCATTTACATTTCCGTTAATGTTATTTACTGCTTCCTTCACTGAAATACTTTGATATGACATATTAACCTCCGATATATTCTGCTATTTGTAAAATGGAGTATAACTTGTTATTAGACAAATTGAAAGTACAACATCAACCTTTTTTCATATTATACGACCTTAATGTTTAATAATTAATAATAATAATTTGCTAATTTTATAGTGGACACAATTGCAAAGACAAAAGTCTACATTCGTTAAGACGCTTTTTTGAGCCTTTATTTGCATTCTTAGAAGTAACATATATCTTCTTGCGAAAACTTGTCAAGTTCTTGTTTAAGTTCTCTGTAAGGTTGTCACTACGAAAAATGACATGACGAAGCAATCTCATCCCCCAACTCCTCAACTCCTTAACTCCAAAACTTTATTTCCTTTTAACAAGAGGGGTGTCCCGAAGGGATGGGGTGTGTCTTCTCCTTGTCGTTGCGAGCCGCCTTCGGCGGCGAAGCAGCCTCATTCCTCCAGCGTCATTCCCGTGAAAACGGGAATCCAGATGCTTGCCTTCGCTAAAACTGGATTCCGCATCAAGTGCGGAATGACGATATGAAGATGTTTGCTTC
>JGI24721J44947_10008061_pt1 | contig 13855 bp, 13 predicted proteins | sample YelNatPaOPGAMG01_FD_44947 | JGI IMG/M metagenome (IMG submission 44947)
GCAGCGTTTGTTGTGAACGAAGCCAGCGTGAGGATTAATTTTATTTTCGTTCCTCATAATTTATGGTAATATACAATTAATTTCAATTATTCCTTAAAAAGGATAACACCATGAATGAAACCACATCATCGCCATCCCCTGCACCAATTGGGACGACCTCCGCTGATGATCTGACCAGCCAGCTGCGCCAGGATTATGAGCAATTACAAGATTTATTTGCCATTCAACCAGTTATTATCCAACGATTTTTAGAAAATCAAGCTGCATCGCTTGCCGACGCTGTTGTTCAAAATGCTTCGCAAGTGCGTTTTAATTTACCGGATCGAGTCATTTGCGATGCATCTCCTGGTCATCACGGACGGGCAACGCCAATCCCAGCGAACATGCGTGAGCAAATGGCGGGCGGATTGATGGATCGGCTGATGCGGGTGGATTTGCGCACAGCTTTACGACAAAGATTAGCGGAATTGGAACAATCCGAATTTGTCTCCGTGGCTGTTGCTGCACGTTTGCTTCGTCATACAACCGCTTACTACATGGTGCACAATATGCTCCCAGCTGGTCGAACAGTAAACTATCGTCCCGCCGAGGGAGAGGAAATCCCGACTATTCCCGTTGTAGAAGAAAGCGAAGCGGAGTCGGCGATTACGGCTACAACGGATGCAATTGTTGAAGAAAGCGAAAAAGAAACCCGGCGGGGTGANCTGCTCGTGCCCTATGTGCCTTATGCACGGCGTTTCTTTCTGCCGCAATGGGTAGCGTTCGACGACAAAGGCAATTTGTTATTGTCCAGCGTCAATGAAGCAGAAGCAAGTATCGCCTCTATGCAGCGTTATTTGAGCGTTCTCCATTATGCTGTGTCGTTATCCCCCTGTATCGTTGTCGATAAAGTGTATCAACAAAAACGTTATGGAATGTTGGGCCAATTGGTGAATCAAGGGCGGGCGTTAGCGCTTTATCATACCAAAGAAATTATTCAAACCATCAAACGCCGGGCAGCCTCACAAGACCTTAACCGGGGCCTGAGCATTAGCCTGCCCTATTTTGATGACCAAGATTTGGTGATGAGGACACGCGATTTCGTCGTGATTCCAGCCGGGCGGATTATGTTTGTACCCGCATTTGTGGTACGGGCTGCCCGGGAAGAAGCAGTGAAAATTGCTCAAGACACTCGTCTGAGTCATTCAACCCGCAAGCATTTATTAATTCAATTGCGTATGCTGGAAAAAGCATTTGAGTCGCCGGATGATTGAGCGGATTTTATCTTAAGCCTCTTGCAATTGAAAGGTAGCCAATATGTTATTCTCCATTGCCCTTCTTATCGTCATTTTCTCCATTTCGTTTAAATTCGCGCCGCGCGAGAAACAGGAAGATGTGCATGTCCATGGCGCTGGCCAGGTTGGGATGCTGGCAGCACTCGCCCTTTTTGGAGTGGATTATTTCACTTCTTATTACTATGCCACCGGTGAGTTGATGAGCGCATTGCACCCTTATGGTTTGCAGCGCTACGCCTATGTTGCCGTAGCTGTGATCGCCCTGGCAAATTTTGTCTTCGGTGCGTTATATATGTTCTCATTAGGGGTTTTCAATGAAGGGGGAGGATCGTTCACAGCAGCCATGCGTTATTTAGGACCTTCGCTCAGCTTGATTGTCGCCGTTGTGCTTATCCAAGACTATGTGTTGACCATTGTCGTCTCAACTTTATCTGGCAGCGACCAGTTGCTATCCATCATCGGTGGTTACAGTGTGCATTGGTTTTGGCACTTTATGATTGGCGCCAGCTTGGCAATGGTTACCTGGTATTTGACCATCCGTGGACGTGGCGAATCTGCCCAGGTAGTCTTTACCCTGTTAGGTATTTTTGGCGGGTTGACGGTCACGATGCTAATTGGGTTGATTTTTGCTTCAACGCATGGCGTTCCACCGGTTCCGAGCCAGCCCGCCATCCCTGTCACGGTAACCCAGGCGCTTTACCATTTACTAACGGCATCCATGAAAGGAATGGTTGCTTTGAGTGGTTTGGAAGCGATGTCTAATGGTATTCAATTTGTGATTGACGAAGATTACGCGTTGATTAAATGGGGAAAAAAGAATCTGCCGCGCTTGAACTGGTTGTGGAATTTCTATAGCGGAAAAGCCGGCATCGGCCGAACCGTGCAAACCGCATTCCTTTTCTATGGTGGTTTAACCACTTTCTTCTTGACCTTTTTCTCCNTGCGCTTCAATGTTTTTGATGGCACATTGGGAAGAACATTAGTTGGCAATTTGGCGTATATTGGTTTTACGCAATTGCCCGGTGGCACTATTCTCTACTGGTTTTATCAATTCCTGGCAGTTGCTTTGCTTTCGGCAGCCTCTATGACCGCCTATCAGGATTTGCAGTCGATGACCTGGCGTAACGTTGCCATTGGGGAAATACCGGAGATCGTTGTCTACCGCAATCCGAAAGGCACATTCACCCGCCCGGTAACGGCGGCAGTGATTGCAGCAATCATCATTCAACTTCTCGTGCGCGGGAATACTGGTTTAGCGGTACCGTATTATGGAGTGGGCGTATTCNTGCCGATCACGGCTATGGGATTAGCAATGCGTAAGCATATTTTGCTCAACTTCAGCGGTCGGGCACGGCGCTTGGGTGTCCTGGGAACCAATATTTCCATTGCCCTCTCTACCACTGTCTTCGCCGGGCAAATCATTGGGAAATGGGAAGAGGGTGGCTGGGTTGTATTAATTTCCTTGAGCGTCTTAATCCTTATGGCGCATGCAATCCTCATTTCTCCAATTGGTTATCGCAATCCCGATCAAGTGTACCGGATTGTCAGGGTGAAATCGCGCATCCAAGGGCCGATGGGCGCAATCGTGGAATGGCAATCCCTGAAAGTTCAGGAATATCGCTATCAAATATTAGTGGCAATCGCCCGTTTTTGGGAATTATTCGGTGTTCGCCGTCCGATACGTTTCGAACCGCCACCTCCGGCTGGTGATTATGAAGAAGCGGTAAACGCCGGTCATACTTCGGAAACCTATTTGACTCCCTATCTCAATTCCGAGCAGACACCCAAAAACACCAAGCCAACGACCCCTGTGGAGAAACCGGCTGCAAATAACAAATGATTTCCACCCCGATCTATAGTTTACGCGTTTCGGAGGTTTACCGCGCTCTGGAAACCTCCCCCAAGGGTTTAACCGCGGAGGAGGTTGCGGAGCGCTTATCGCTATATGGGCCTAACGTGCTCAGTGAACCGCCGGCACCACCCTGGTGGCGTAAAGTGATTATGCAATTTATTCATCCGATGGCGGTTTTACTATGGACTTCGGGTTTAATCGCCATCCTCATTAATGAGATTGTGCTAGGGTTTGTCATCTGGGTGGTGGTGATCGTGAATGCCATTTTTTCATTTTGGCGGGAACATCGCGCCAGCCAGGCCGTGCAGGCGCTCAAAAGCCTTCTCCCCGCTTATGCAAGAGTATTAAGAGACGGGGTTGAAGTTCAAATTCCAGCCAGTGAAATTGTACCGGGCGATATCCTCATCTTAGCCGAAGGCGATAATATCTCTGCGGATGCGCGTGTGGTGGAAGAATATGGTCTGCGAACCAATAATACCACCCTGACAGGCGAAGCAATTCCAGCCCGCAGGACCGCTGATCCATCCATCCGAGAGGGGATCAGCGATTTAGAGCGACCCAACCTGGTTTTTGCTGGGACTTCTGTGGTTTCAGGCACAGCCAAGGCGGTTGTCTATGCCACGGGGATGCTCACTCAATTTGGCCGGATTGCCAATCTCACTCAGGCTGTGCCAGAAAGTCCATCCCCATTGCAAGTCGAAATTCGCCGATTGACCCGCCGCTTGTCGTTTATTGGTTTGGGAATTGCATTGATTATCTTCGTTGTTGGCGCCTTTGATACCCAAACGATGGTTTTTGGAGAGGAAAAGAGGTTGGTCAAATCTTTTATCTTCGCCTTAGGGGTATTGGTGGCAACAATTCCAGAAGGTCTACCAGCTACCTTGACCCTCTCATTGGCAATGGCAGTGCAACGTCTGGCGCAACGGGGAGTCTTGGTCAAAAAATTGGCAATGGTAGAGACGTTGGGCAATATTTCGGTAATTTGTACCGATAAGAGCGGGACGTTAACCCAAAACCAAATGACAGTACGTGAGATTTGGGTGAGTGGCAGGCGCTTGAAAGTGAGTGGCGTGGGATATGACCCGCAAGGGAGTTTCTCGCCAGAACCAGATTCCGAAGATTTCCGTTATGCTTTCCGTTTATTATTAGAAGCAGCTCAAGCGTGTAATAATTCCCGTTTAAACCCGCCCTCCGAAGAACATCCGCTCTGGACAGCGCTCGGTGATCAAACCGAAGCTGCCTTGCGGGTTGTTGCCCGTAAAGGGGGTGTCATGGAAGAACATGTTCAGCGTCGCTACCCGCGCATTCATGAACTCCCATTCGATGCCCGGCGAAAGCGGATGACCACGATTCACCATAGCCATCACGGAGAAACCGCTTTTGTCAAAGGTGCGCCGCGCGAAATCTTACAGATTTGCACCCATTGGCAGAATGGCAGCACGGTCCTTCCACTAGACGAAAAAACGCGTTCGGATATCCTCAAAGCCAATGANGATTACGCTCGCAATGCTTTACGGGTNTTGGCACTCGCATACCGCAATTTGCCTCCCCGCTCACGCTCCTTTAGTGAAGACACCGTCGAGCGCGAACTGATCTTTTTGGGGTTAACAGCCATGATGGACCCACCCCGCCCAGAAGTCGCCCAGGCCGTTGAAACATGCCATCAGGCGGGCATCCGTTGGGTGATGGTGACAGGGGACTATGGTTTAACGGCCGAGACACTCGCCCGCCGCATTGGTATGCTGCGCTCTGCTCAGCCGCGTATCATCACCGGTGCTGAAATGGAACAGCTCGATGATATCCAACTAAATCAACTCTTACAGCAAGAAATTATCTTTGCCCGTATGGCGCCGGAGCATAAATTACGCTTGGTTTCTGCTTTTCAATCACTTGGTCATGTGGTCGCGGTAACTGGTGATGGGGTAAATGACGCACCCGCTTTACGCAAAGCCGATGTTGGAGTAGTGATGGGGATTGTCGGGACGGATGTCGCTCGAGAAGCGGCTGACATCATTCTGACAAATGACAATTTCAGCACCATCATCAATGCCATTGAAGAGGGCCGCGCGGTTTATGATAATATTCGTAAATTCATCACCTATATTTTTTCCAGTAACGTCCCGGAATTAATCCCATTTCTCATGTCGGCCATGACGCGCATTCCGTTGGCGCTTACCGTNCGGCAAATATTGGCAATTGATATGGGCACGGATTTACTGCCAGCGCTGGCTTTAGGTTCAGAAAAACCAGAACCTAATGTGATGCAACGCCCGCCTCGTCCACGTGGGCAACCCATCATTGACCGGAATTTGATTTTGCGTGCCATTTTCTGGTTGGGCGCGATTGAAGCCTTATTATGTTACGTCGGNTTTTTCATGGTCTATGGCGGTGTAGGGAATATCGCTATCTGGAAAATTTCNCTCAAACATTTCGATGAATTACCCCGTCTTCTTCATAGCGCGCCAAAAGAAGTCTATTTGCTGGCTGTGACCGCTTTTCATGCCGGGGTAGTGATGGCGCAAATTGGCAACCTTTTCGCCTGCCGTTCCGAAAGATTACGCCTTCGCCAGGTGGGGTTATTCAGCAATCCCTTAATTTGGATTGGTATCTTTGCGGAAATAGCGATAATATTAAGTTTGATTTATATCCCATTTTTAGCCAGTATCTTTGAGCATCTTCCCTTGCCACTGTGGTATTGGCCATTGTTGTTTTTATATGCACCGATCTTATACGGGTTAGACCGCTTCCGTAAGCAATTCGTTAGGTGGTGGAGGAACTTCCGAAACGTTGAATAGTTGATATTCGTTATAAAACCATAGACAGGAGGATTAAAATGAAGTTAATCGTGATGGGTTGTGGTAGGGTGGGTGAGCAATTTGCCCGCTTGATGGATGCAGAAGGGCATTCGGTCACCATCGTGGATACCGACGAAGCGACGCTGGAAAAGATGCGTTACGGCTTTCGCGGGAAAGTCATCATTGGTATCGGATTCGACCAAAAAACATTAATCGAGGCAGGGATCAAAGATGCCGAAGCGTTTGCTGCCACCAGTAATTCGGATAATGCCAATATCATTGCTGCCCGGATTGCGCGCAATATATTCCATGTACCCAAGGTAGTTGCCAGCCTTTATGATCCCCGCCGGGCTGAAATTTACCGCCGTTTGGGTTTGTTAACCTTTTCATCAACTGAATTGGGTGCCGAGCGGGTAAGGCAGCTGTTGTTATACCAGGAGTTAGATCCGATTTTAACTTTTGGCACCGGTGAAGTGGCGGTATTGTCGATCGAAGTACTTCCCCATCTGGCAGGGAAACAAGTGCGCGATCTCATTGTTCCGGGGGAAATTCAGGTTAGTGCGATTACGAGGCAAGGGAAAGCCTTTGTGCCTATTCAGGGGACTATTCTTATGGAGGGCGATATCCTCCATGTCACCACGTTGACAGCTGCGCTGAGTCGATTAAAAGCACTTTTAGGGTATATGGAAGGAGAATAACTATGTTCGTGATTATCGTCGGTGGTGGAAAAACAGGCTCGTTTTTAGCGGAGCAACTCCTTCGTCAGGGGCATAAAGTTCGTTTGATTGAAATTCGTCCGCAAATTGTGGAACGCCTGCGGCAGGAAATCTCAAAGGAAGTGGTTATTGAAGGGGATGGCAGCTCTCCATCTATATTGGAAGAAGCAGGCATCCTGCAAGCGATGTCTTGGCAGCCGTTACCGGAGAGGATGAAACTAATTTAGTGATAACTACTTTAGGGAGATTTGAATTCCATGTACCACGCACCATTGCCCGGGTGAATAACCCGAAAAATGCCTGGCTGTTCAGCGATGAAATGGGCGTGGATATTGCAGTCGATCAAACCGACATCCTGGCAAAGTTGATCGTCGAGGAAATGTCGCTGGGCGATATGATGGTGCTGCTTAAATTGCGCAGTGGTGAATACTCTATTGTGGAAGAGAGGGTGCATCCCGAATCAATTGCGATTCGAAAAATGGTAAGAGAGCTCAATCTGCCTTCCGAATGCACACTCGTTGCAATCATTCGCGAGGAACGGTTGATTATTCCTAAAGGAGATACCGTATTGCAACCATTCGATGAAGTGATTGCATTAATCCATACCCAGCAAATTCCACAGTTGGCTGCGCTGTTTGGTATAAACGAATAAAAATAATTTTTTTACTTTTTCTTGTCTCTGTTGCGTCGCGAGGCAAAAAACAATCGCGAATAAGATCACGAAAATTTGCATGGCGCCCATACCTGCATACTGGGAGGTATTTGCGGATGGTGCTTGTCTTCCCTATTTCGTTGGTCACCTTAGGGAAAAGGGCAAAGCAAACTGTCCCTGTGAGATACGGATAAAGTTTGACAGAAGCTTTCCTGAAAGGGCATATCAAAACCATGATAACCTTACCCCTAAAAACAGGATTATTATCCATTGCTCAAACTATTAATATGGGATAAGCTAAATTTATTGGTTCAAAATTTCACAATCAGGAGAGTGGGAAAATGCGACTATATGTTGATAGCTCCAGGTGTTCTGGTTGTAAAGCCTGCCTGGTGGCTTGTTCATTAAACCTCTTTCACGAGAACAATCCCAAAAAAGCAGCTCTGGTCATCCTCCCGCACTTCCCGGTACCGGGAACCTATGAGGTAAAGGTCTGCACCCAATGTGGGGATTGTGCCAAGGTATGTCCAACCGAAGCAATCAAAGTCAATGAACGGGGCGCTTACTATGTCGATATGGATGAGTGCAATCTCTGCGAGGCTTGTGTGTCAGAGTGCCCAGAAGGGGTGATGTTTGTGCGCACCGAACTGGCAGACACGGCTTGGAAATGCGATCTCTGTGGAGATTGTGTAACCGTGTGCGGCACCAGCGCACTTTGGATTGCGGAAGTCGAAGCGGCAGCAGCATAGGAGGAGCGAAAATGAACGGCTATGGCGGAAGCATACTAAGAGTCAATTTAAAAACTGGGCAAATTCAAAAGCAACCAACACCACCGGATGTTGCCCGTGATTTTCTGGACGCGGATTTGGGATTTACTTCTTAACCAAAGAAGTACCGGCAAAGGCAGATCCGTTTGGTCCGGAAAACAAAATGATCATCTCCACTGGGCCTTTCTCTGGGTTATTAATCCCTGGGGGCGGGAAATGTGATTGGACGACCAAATCGCCTTTAACCGGTGGCTATGCATCAGCCTCTATGGGGGGGCATTTCACCGCAGAAATGAAATATGCCGGTCTGGACAGCATCATTCTTGAAGGGATTAGTCCCAAGCCGGTCTATCTCTTCATCGACGACAATAAAGTGGAATTGAGAGATGCATCTCATTTATGGGGGAAAAGCAGTATCACCGTCGAAAAAGAGCTCAAAGAGCAATTTGGTGAAGAATATCAAATCGCTACCATCGGTCCAGCAGGTGAAAACGGAGTTTTATTTGCCCATATCAACCATGATTATGGAAGGCAGGCTGGAAGAGGGGGTGTGGGTGCGGTTTTAGGCACGAAAAAAGTCAAGGCTATTGTCTTGCATGGCACAAAATCAATTCCCATAGCGGACCTCCAAGGCTATAAACAAGCCGGGATGGATCTCTTTAAAGCTTGTAAAGAGGCAGAAATACTCAAAGAATGGCAGAGTTACGGCACTACCATGGTTGTCAGCTGGTGCGATGAGGTGGGTGCCCTTCCTACCCGTAATTTCACGGCTGGCTCATTTGAGTTGGGAAAGAACCTTTATGCGCCCGTAATGCGAAAAACGATCGTGGTGACCGATAAAGGCTGTTTTGGTTGCCCTTCCCCATGCGGGAAATACAGCCACATGCGTCGGTATAACACGTATGTCGAGGGTCCGGAATATGAGACCATCGGGATGCTCGGTTCTGATCTTGGTTTAGGTAACATCGAAGATGTCGCACAGGCAAACCTGCTATGTGATGATTTAGGCATTGACACAATCAGCACTGGCGGCGTGATTGCCTGGGCAATGGAATGTTACGAAAAAGGTATCTTTACCAAGAAAGACACCGATGGATTGGACTTNAAGTTTGGCAATGCAGAAGCTGTTTTTGCGCTTATTGAAAAGATTGCCCGTAAGGAAGGCATTGGAGCTTTGTTAGCAGAAGGAGTAAAACGGGCCTCTCAAAAAGTTGGAAAAGGCAGTGAAAAATTTGCCATCCATGTCAAAGGGATGGAGCAATCCGCCTATGCGACCCATAATGCCACNGCAATGCTGCTGGCGTATATGACCTGTGATGTGGGGGCGCATCATAACCGCGCTTGGGCAATAACCTATGATTTGCAAGTTGGGCGCGAGAAAGTGGTTCCAGAAAAAGTTGCGCGCGTCATTTGGCTGCAAAATTTCCGACCGATGTTTGATGTGCTCGGGGCTTGCCGTTTGCAATGGGTGGAATTAAGCATCGATCGCAACCTTTATCTNCCCGCTCTGGAAGCGATTACGGGCATTAAGCGCAGTTGGGAAGACCTCGAAACCGTTGGCGAGCGTATTTGGAATCTNACCCGCTTATACTGGATGCGGGAAATTGATGGATTTGGCAGAGAATGGGACCTGCCTGCACCCCGCTTTTATGAAGAACCGCCCAAAACCGGAGCAACCGCTGGACAAATCACCCGCTATGAAGACGTCCAAAAATTGCTCGACTATTACTATGAACAACGCGGGTGGTCTCAAAATGGCACACCGACTGCTGAAACGATTGCACGGCTGAATTTGGAACAATTTGTCAACTAAGTTCGACATAAACAATAGACCCTAAAGAGACACTCCTCTTTAGGGTCTCCCTTTATCCTATGACTGCCATACTTAAACCATTTGGAATTTTGAAGGAATATATTCAAGGGGCAAGCATGGTATCTGTTCCTTCCAANATCACGGTTCGTGAGGCAATTACTACCCTGAATATTCCCCCCGAGATTGTGGCATTGGTGGTGGTAAATGGCGCACAGCAATCCAAAGACTATCTCATCCAGGAGGGNGATGAAATTAAATTGCTCGCCGTAGTGGGAGGCGGAGCATGAAGTGCATCCCACGCCGCCTTTTTATTCATGGTCTCGAAGGAAGCAGCCAGGGTTTTAAAGCTAGCCACTTGCGACAAGTCTTTAGCGATATCCTCACCCCAGATTTTAGCGGTGGCTTAGAAGAACGCATGGCTCAATTAACTGCTCTGATTGGGCGCAAACATGGCTGGCGAATCGTCGGTTCCAGTTTAGGCGGATTGATGGCAACCTACTATGCTTGCTGGCATCCTCGTCAGGTAGAAAAATTGGTTTTACTGGCGCCGGCGCTCACGTTTCCNGATTTTATAAACTCTCCTCCCCCTCCGATAACCATTCCGGTAATCATTTATCATGGCCGCCAGGACACCCTCATACCCGTAGAGGAAGTAAAACACGTAGCTCGGCAGGTATTCCGNACCCTGGAATTTCATGTCGTCGATGACGANCACAGTTTACAAAANACATTTTTAACGATAAATTGGAAGGAGTTAATCTAAAACATTTCAAAATGTTCTACTTCGAACGAGAAGGCTGTAGCACCACCGATTTCGATGGGCATCATCGTCGGNGCTGCTGCGCTTCCTAAATCTAACGGATTGGTAATAACTTCCACCCGCTTGCGGCAATTCTTTTCCAATTCCCTGACGACAACATTTTCTTTCTCTAAGCGATATCCAATCAAAAGGGTAATGTTCTTGCGCTTGAGAAAGCCTCCCTTGCTGATGAAGTAGGTTATGGAGACCCCTAATCTAGTTAACCCATTGATAACATTTTCAAAATCTGTTTCCTGGATCACTGCGATCAACAGACGATCTACTTTAATCTGATGATTCGAAGCATCACTCAATAATTCCGTCCAACCGCTGCTGTTTTCTATGAGGGCAGTATCTATTTCCGCAGCCAGTTGTTCATATATCTCATCGCTGATGACGCCATCCCGGCGTAAAGAATTGAGGGTGCTCCGTTTCGCCCGTAAATATTCTCGCCGGGAAATATTCAATTCCTCTTCTTCAAGAGCCGGTTCTTGGATGAGAATTTCTTTCACGGCTTTTGAAAGCGCTTGGGTGCGTTGTTCTAAAATCGGGGAGAGAGTCAACCAGACATGTTCCGAGATGAGGCCTTGGCGGTAACGCCGTTCAAGGTGGGTATAAGCGGTGCGGGCAGTAACTGCGCGGGCGTGACGGCGCTCGTATTCGTCCTGTAGTTCATTGCGCTGCATGATTTTCAATTTATGCACCAGCGTTTCCATGCTCAACCCTTGAACTAGCAGGGTGAACAAAACCACTCCAAACGCCATCACCTGAATGGTGGAACGAGTGCTACCGAGGGACTCTGGTAAACTTAATGCCAGGGCCAGGCAGATTGCGCCGCGCAATCCGCCCCAATTCAAGACGTGCAACCAGCTGCGCGGCAGGGGAAATTTAAAACGCGGTAGGGTATAAACCGTGAGGGCACGTGTGACCAGAACCGCGCTGATTGCCCAAAATATATAGGTCCAATTTTGCAAAAGCAATGGCAGGTTGATTTGTAAGCCAATGAGCAAGAACACAAAAGTGTTGGCGATGAAGGCAATGTANTCCCAGAAGTTCAATACGACGATGTGTGTTGTCGGAGACATCCCGCGCGGGCCAATGTTTCCATTGATCAGACCAGCTACAACAACCGCTAAGACACCGCTGACCCCAAAATACTCCCCAATTAAATATGCCCCATAAGCCAGAATGGTGGTTAACGTTGTTTCGATGAGATAATCATCAATGCGGGCGATGATTTCTGATATCAAATAGCCTAGGACAGCCCCGATTACAATCCCACCACCGGCGACTTTGAGAAAATTGAATAATGTAGGGAAAAAGGATAACGAGCTTTCACTGGCAACAGCAGCCGCCACTATGAGATGAAAGACCACAATGGCAGTGCCATCATTGAATAAACTCTCTCCTTCGATGAGGATGCGCAGGCGGTTCGGAACCCCCAAACGGCGGAATAACGCCACCACGGATACTGGGTCCGTTGCCGCCACAACTGCACCAAAAACTAATGCGCTGGCGAGACTCATGCCGGTACCCCAATGGACGATGAATCCAGCCAGCCAGGTTGTCAAAATTACTCCTGGTACTGCCAGGGTGACGATATGGGCGAGGTTTTCTCGTAATTCTTCATATTTGAGGTGAAAAGCTGCTTCGAATATCAGCGGTGGCACCAGCACCGCTAAGATGACGTTGGGGGCGATATGCAAACGTGCTCGCACACCCAAGGCAAGCATTAACCCCATCATGACCAGTCCGATGGTGTACGGTACCCGCAAGCGATGTGCCAAAATTCCAACGATCACCGCTGCCAGCAGCAAGCCAATAATCACTTCTTCTACTAAGAATAATTGCTCATCTGTATCGGTAGCTGAACTAATTTGTCCGCAGGCACTTAATAGCAAAGCTGCAATGATAAAAATTGCCAGGAAAAATAGAAAGCGGATTTGGAATGGGCGTCGCATCGTTCGTTATTATCCCATGAGGATATCTGGATTTTGCCAGGCCGGTCTATAAGCCGCATTCTGTCCGGCAGACACGTGGGAAACCGGTATCGGTTCCCCATGGTTTGCTTGGGCGATCATCTCTCTCTGGGGGCGTATTTCTACGCACCCGACGCGGCCTACCCGGGACTCGGATAAATCAGGAGACGAGCAGCCTCCCCGCTTACGCGCTTGTCCCTGTTTGGCCTTGCTCCCGGCGGGGGTTACCTGGCAAGTTACATTACTGTAACTTCCGGTGGTCTCTTACACCACCATTTCACCCTTACTGCGCTAACAGGTTAGCACAGCGTATTGTTTCTGTGGCCCGATCCGACAGGTTGCCCCGCCCCGGATACTACCCGGCGCCGTGCTCTTTGGAGTGCGGACTTTCCTCAGCCCTGCTGATGCAGAGCCGCGATCACCCGACCGACCTGGATATTTTCATCATAACTTGCACCATTAAGCTTGTCAATAGGTAATCGGGGGGTTAGTGAAGGAAAAAAGTTCTTACAATTTTCATTTTACCTGTTCTAACCTTGATAAAACCGTTTTTAGCAAATACCTGAATCCTTATTGAGCCTATCTTAATGTTGCATGTTAATTACCCGCGTTTATACTTGACAAAATAGATTATATTAGTATAATATATATTAATATATTCAATATTGACTATTTAAAATGGATAATCATAAACTTTTACTACTTGGACTTTTGCGGCATCAGAAAATGCATGGCTATCAGCTCTTTTGAATTTATTGAGCGTAATTTAGCCACTTGTACGGATCTAAAGAAACCCACTGCTTATTTCCTGCTCCATCAAATGGAAAAAGATGGATGGGTGAGAATTGAACATGCTCAGGAAACCGCCCACCGCGCAAAATTTTTATTCTTACCGAGGCTGGCGAAAAGGCTTTTTGGCAATTGCTCTCAGAAAACCTCTCCCATTATTTTCCAGTTGCTTTCCCTTCGGATATTGGATTGGCATTTATAGACCAGTTAAGACCGTCAGAAGCCATCCAATTGCTACAAATTCGCAGGCAATTACTCATCGAAGCATTAGACACGGTCAAAGATATTCCGACTCACTCTGGAAGTACGCAATTATTGATTGAACACCAAAAAGCTTTCTTAGAGTTTGAGCTAAATTGGCTTGAAGCCCTGCTCAATTCACTCGTTAATTCCAATTGATTTTCAATATATTTTACAAA
>JGI24721J44947_10008064_pt1 | contig 13853 bp, 10 predicted proteins | sample YelNatPaOPGAMG01_FD_44947 | JGI IMG/M metagenome (IMG submission 44947)
AGAAAGATGGAAGTTTCGTCCTATTCCATAAACAACGATTTCGTTCAGAGTAAAAAGGTCGATCGCGAAAAACAAGTCAATTACATCAAAGAAAGTATTGATATAGCCTGCGATCTCGGTGCTAAAAACATAAGGGTTTTCAGTGGAGAAGAAAAGGAAGGTATCGCCTTTGAAGATGCAAAACAATGGATAATAGACGGATTCAAAGCGGTCGTACCTTACGCGGAAGAAAACGACATCACGCTGGTGATAGAAAATCATGGCCTTTTCGTCGGAAAAAGCAGCCAGGTTAAGGATCTCATAAATGCCGTGAACTCTCTCAACTTCAAATCAAATGCCGATGTCGCGAATTTTTTGCTTGCCGATGAAAAGCCTCTCGATGCAATTAAAAATCTCAAGGATCACATAAGGTTCGTTCATTTCAAAGATTTCAAGCAAGTATCTTCGGGCAAAAACGGTTACAGATCTTTGAGCGGCAAAATGTACGAAGGCACTGTTTTGGGAAAAGGAGAAGTGCCTTTGAAAGAAATCGTCGAATTTCTGCATGCAAATAGTTACGATGGTTTTCTTTCCATCGAGTACGAAGGAACCGGAGATCCGATAATCGACACCGAAGAAAGCATAGAATACGTAAGGTCAATAATCTTGTGATCTGGCAATTTTACCTTTTAGAACTTCTCATATACATACCAAGAGCATTTTTTTCATTCATAGGAAATTACTTCAACGAATTGCACTTTTCAGATCTCCAAAATGGAATCCTTGGAAGTGTTGCTGCGATAATAGTTTTGGCTTCTAATCCTTTCTGGATGCGTCTGGCAGATAAAAGGATCAAAAATAAGGTGCTTGCATTTGTGGCGCTTGCAAGCACCATTTTGATCTGGGGAGTTTACGCTTTTAAGGGTTTTTTGCCAGTTTTGATTATGACTTTCGCTGTAGGCTTTGTCTGGACTGCAATACTTCCTCTGGCCGAATCTATCTCGATCGAGCAACTGAACAGACACGGTTCTTCTTTTGGAAAGGCCAGAATGATGGGCTCAATAGGGTTTGCACTTGCGATGATCTTTTTTGGCTATTTGAAAAGCAATCTTATCTTTTTTGCCATAGGATCACTTGCTTTTTTATCAATTGGCCTTTCTGCAATATTTTTGATCCCTAAAACTCAGGGGTATAATGTAAAAAAGGTGAGAAATAAATTTTCTTTTAAAAATTTGCCAGGCGAATTTTATCTCATGCTTTTGCTTGAAACGCTTGTCATCTCTTCGGGAAATTTTGGCCTTTACTTTTTTCCAATTCTCATGAAATCAAGGGGAGAATCCGTCGCCTATGCAGGAATTGCCATAGCGGTTCACGCGTTGTCCGAAGTTCCATTTTTGTTTTTTGCGGATCGTATCGTGACAAAACTGGGCGTCAAGAAAATACTTGTCATCGCATCTTTTGCTTACGGAATAAGATGGATCCTTACATGGTCTATAACCGATCCGGTTCTTGTCATAGCATTTCAGGCCTTTGAATTTTTCAATTTTATAGCCATATATTACGCCATCTGGCATTACGTCAGTTTGAATATCAAGCCTGAGCACAGATCGGACGCTCAGGCCATATTCTGGGTTGTAACGATAGGAATTTCTGCGATCTTTGGATACATCGTGGGTGGCTTGGTTTCAAATCTTTTCGGTGTTGCAAATGGATATCTTTTCTTCGGAGTGCTTTCGATGATCACAGGAATCGCTTACTGGATATACGAATATTCGAAAAGTGTGAGAAAATTGAAGATGTCATAAACAAAAATTNCAAAAACCATTCGAAATTCAATGTGAATTGGGAGGTCGATTTTGGAAAAAATCAAAAGTGAGAAACATTTTTTCTCGTTTTCATCAAAAAACACTCCTGCTTTGAGTGTTGCTTCGGGAAACGTTGTGGAAATCGAGACAATGGATTGTTTTTCAAATCAAATTCAAAACCCATCCGATACCGTTGAAATGATTGACTGGTCAAAGATTAACCCTGCAACCGGCCCGATTTTAGTCGAAGGTGCCGAAGCAGGTGATACTTTAAAAGTTGAAATTCTTGATATTTCCGTTGCAAAAAAAGGAGTCATGGTTGCGGGTAAAGATGAAGGCACGCTCGGGCATTTACTCGAAGGGGTACATACCAAAGTGATACCCATAAAGGGAAGCGTGGCCATATTCGATTCAAAACTTTCGATTCCGCTTAACAAGATGATAGGAGTCATAGGTGTTGCGCCAAAAGCAGGAGAAGTCAGTTGCGGTACGCCGGGATCGCATGGTGGAAATATGGACAACCTTATGATAACGACAGATTCCACACTTTACCTACCTGTTTTTGTAAAAGGTGCTCTCTTTGGCCTTGGCGATTTGCATGCGGCTATGGGTGACGGAGAAATAGGTGTGACTGGCGTAGAAGTTGCGGGCAGCGTAAAATTGCGATTAGAAGTTGTAAAAAACTTGAAAATCAGCGATCCGATATTGTCAAACGGTGATTATTTTACAACCATTGCGTCGGAAAAAACAGTTGATGATGCGATCACCAAGGCAACGGAGAATATGGCTTTCATTTTAAAAGATAGGATCCCTTTGAATTTGCATGAAATAGCCATGATCATGAGTGCGACCGGTCAAGCGCAAATATGTCAGATGGTAGATCCTCTCAAGACGGCGAGATTCGCGATGCCAAAATGGGTTCTTGACGCATACAAATTTGAATTGTATTGATATATGTTTGCTGAAATTCGAATCGATTCGATACGTTAATCATAAGTGAACATTTGTGATCTGATGTGTTAGACGTGATATATCGGACCATTCCTTTGACGTTGTGCGTGGAAACCCTCTTACAGTATACTCTCGGTCATTTTACTCCTTCGCAAGTTTGACGGCAGTTCCGTAAGCAAGGATTTCGGCTGTGCCCTTCATTATCTCACTTGTCGTAAGCCTTACCATTATAATTGCGTCAGCCCCTAATTTTTCGGCTTCGGAAACCATTCTTTCAATGGCCTTTTCTCTTGATTTAGTGAGAAGCTCTTGATATCCCTTTATTTCGCCACCCACAAGCGTTTTTAAAGATGCGGCTATGTCTACTCCTACATTCCTTGACATTACCGTATTACCTCTCACAAGGCCTAAGATGCTTTCTACCTTTCTGTTTGGAATATTTTCTGTAGTCGTAAGAATCATCTTACCATCCTCCTATATGTCCATATTTTTGAATTTGAAATATGTAAATCCAAGCAACAAAAAACTCAAAAGTGATAAGATTATAATTTGAATTACGCCGNCTCCCGATCCACTCAATACATCTATTGAGCCCATGTAATCGAAAACTCCAAGAAAACGCGTTTGTTCGAATATGCCAAGCACGTAAATTCCAACAAATACGGCCATATCTGCCAGAATAGCCCTTACCTGATCTTTTAGAATCAAAGAGAAAAAGACACCTATCGAATANAAAAATATNGTTCCAAAAATAGTTCTAACGGTCCAGATCACGTCTTGTGAAAGTGGAAGGTTGTATTTAAAAATACCGGCAANTACCAAATAAACAAGACCACCGGCAAGAANGGATATTACAGAGGCAATGATNCCCCAAAAAATCTTGGCCGAAAACATTTCAGATCTCGTCGTTCTTCCGTGAAGAATGTAAAGTGTTCTATCCTCTATCTCTTTTGAAAATGCAGAGAATGAAAAGATTACAGCTAAAACGGCAGCAATTTCTATAAATGTTTTGTCGAACCATTGAGAATATGAGTAATAGGAAAAATCCGAAATTTTTTGAATCTCAGATTGGAGACCTTTTGGTATATTTTTGAGTTGTTCCTGAACTGTCGGCGTGTTGATTAGATTTACGAGAATATCTTTAATGGAAACGGTCAAGACTGCAAGCCCTATCATTATAATTATCATGACGATCCAGCGCGNNTTTATAAATNNCAATTCTTTTTTGTAAAGGATCATTTTTTCTCACCGTCTTCCATCAAATTTAGAAATGCATTCGAAAGATCGTTGCCTGTTTTGTCCTTGAGATCATCAACCGTTCCGGAGTAGACGATCCTGCCAGATTTGAGAATTATCATCCCATCACAAACCTCTTCTACCTCTGAAAGAATGTGAGAAGAATATACGACAGTTTTTCCATCTATTGCAAGTTCCTTTATCGTATCCAGAACATTCCTTCTCATTACAGGGTCGAGTCCCCATGTAGGCTCGTCAAGGACATAAAGAGAAACATTCTGAGAAAAAGCCAAAGATATGTAAAGTTTAGTTTTGTTGCCTTGAGAGAGTTCTCCGATCTTTCTATCCATCGTAAGTTCAAATTTATCGGCAAATTTTTTGAANTTNTCNATCGAAAAATGTGGTGCAAAAGATGAAAATATATCTACCATCTTTGAAACCGTTATCCATTGATACAATTCTTTTTCTTCCGGTACAAATGAGGCGTCTCTTACTCCATCTGGAAAAGGCTCGACGCCAAGTGTCATAACCTTTCCAGAAGTAGGCTTTATAAGTCCAAGGATGGATTTAAGCGTAGTTGTCTTTCCGGCTCCGTTTGGCCCGAGAATTGCAAATATACTTCCGACAGGNATANCNAATGAAATNCCATCAAGTGCTCTGACTTTNTCATCATATATCTTTGTCAATTCATGAACTTCAACTGCTTTTTCCATCGTACACCTCCTCGATGAGTTTGTTTATTTTCTCGGCGACATCTTCACTCGACAGATTAAAACTCTTCAACTTTAAAATCAGCATTTTCATTTCATCCCTCAACTCATCCAATCTCTTCTCCACAGATGAAGATGGTGGCTTTACCACATAATTTCCAACGCCTGCTTTCGAGTCTATAAAGCCATTGGACTGTAATATGAGGAAGGCCTTTGCCACAGTGTTGGGATTGACATTCAACTCAAGCGCCAGTGTCCTTACAGAGGGCAAAAAATCACCTACCTTAAGCTCACCGGAGATTATCATGTCTTCAAACTCATAAACTATCTGTTTGTAAACCGGAACATTCGAATGATAATCTATCTTTATGTTTTCACCTCCATACTGTATTAGTATTATAGTACAGTAAGTTTGAGATGTCAATCATTAAGAAAATTGGTAATCAATTTGAAAATTTGATGTTATAAAAAGTGATATAATTTGTTTAAGAATCAGACAATAGAGTACAGTTCTTAAAACTTAAGGAGGTATTTTTTTTGAAAAAAACTTTGTCAACTCATCTTGAACATTCATTTGATCAACTCAGGTATGTTCAATTCGTCATGCAAAGAATTCTCGATGGATTGAAAATAGATGAGATAAAAAAGGAATTCATCTATAAAAATCCTTTTGCAATAAGATCAGAAAATGCGAGAAAAACTTACATAAATTGGATTATGAAAGATTACGTAAAAAGTTTCAAAGCCGAAGAACTTATAACCTTTGCAAGAATTATAGCAGATGAGAATATAAATCCTCAGGTAAAGAGAGAAATACTTTTTTGGAAAAATTGTCTTTCTGATGAACTTATGCGTTCGATTACCACAAATTTTATTTTTGAAAGGTATCAAATGAATAGATTATTCAAAAAGCAAGAACTAAGCGATTTTGTTTCAGAGAGAGTAACGCTAAAACCAGTAACAGCACATAAATGTGTAACGGGATATATTGCCTTGGTTGAAAAAATTGGCTTTCTCGCTTCAAAAGATGAAATTTGTCAATTCAACTTTTACCATCCCTACATTGAATCAATTATATTTTTGGTTTTTTATCTTTTAAATTCAAAGAAAACACCATTGCAAATCATCAAAGCAGAAGATTTTAAATATCTTTTGCTCTCAGAAAAACAGATTATTCAATCACTTAAAGAAATTCAATCAAGAGGACTTATTTCCTTTGCAATATCTGGTGATATTATAAGGATAGACCCCAAAATAGAGTTTGAGGTNATTGTAGATGCGATCAGATCCTGATATAACTCTAAAAGATAAAATACATCTACTCGAAGATTTATTCAAACGGCCCGATGAGATAAAGAGCAAAACAGAGGGCTCAAAGGTAATAATCCTGACAGTTGATCCAAAGGAAGAAACAAAAGCACTCGAAGAATTGCAGAAAACTTTTGACAGTATGAATCATATAGACATTTCTGAAGTACTTTTAAGAATAACTGATGAGTATGGACTTGAAAATCTTAAAGAAGACAGAGAATTCTACGGAAATAATTACAAAGAAAATTTTCTGAGAAAATTTCTTAATCTTATAATCGAAGAAATAATCAATAAATCCAGTGATAAAATAGTCGTTGTTTACAGAATAGGTATATTAAATGGTCTTTTGAGGATTAATCAAATAATCGAATCGATTACAGGGAACCTAAACTATCCGGTTATAATGATCTATCCAGGAAAAAGAAAGGGAGAAGAACTCCACTTTTTGAAAAATAGACATGTTACTTCTGTTTATCGTGCAGAGATAATTTGAGGGGTGATGAAATGCCAAAATTAAANGACCTTTTCTCACTTAATATTGAGCAAGACATAAATCTTGTTATCAAGGCTGATGAACAAAATAGCGCGCTGGCGGAAAAAGAAATAGATGAATACATAGTTACTGAAGAGATAGAGGACTTACTTGAAAAATTTCTTCAATCTTATGTTATCGATTCAACAGAAAAAACAAATGTATGGATATCAGGCTTTTTTGGATCGGGAAAATCCTATTTTGCAAAAATACTCGGTTATCTTATAGAAAACCCTATCCTTCCGACAGGATTAACAGTTCATGATAAATTTAAGGAAAGACTGAATGCATCAAATAAAAAAGAGTTCATTGAAGGTCGTCTGTCACACATTGAAAAGATTAAAGCTAAAGTTGTTATCTTTGAAATAATTAAGGATAGTTCTTATTCAGAAAATGAGAAAATACAAAAAATAATGTTAAAAAAATTATTTGAAAAGTTTGGATATGCCAGAGATCTTAACGTTTCGTCGATAGAATATGATCTTGAAAAACAAGGATACNATAATGATTTCAAAGATTATCTTCGTCAAAAAAACGTTGATCCTGAAATAGTAAGAGAAAATCAGGGGGTATTCAGAAGATATCTGATGGATTATCTTACAAACAAACAGAATTTTTCTTCAGAAGATGCAATAAATTTTTCAAAATCAGCTATACATAATTACTTAGATGATTTGACACCGGCTTCTTTCACAAAAATTTGTCTTGAGATATCTGAAAAAATGAAGGAGAGGATTGTTTTTATAATAGATGAGATGGGATCATTTGTAACTTCTCAAAAAGATAATGACGGATATCTTGCCCAATTACAAGGTATTGCTGAATCATTTGCAAAAGATGGAAGAGGGAAACTTTGGCTTATAGTTACTTCTCAAGAAAAACTTGATCAAGTAACTCATCTTATCGAGAAGAAAAATAATCTTTCCAAGATCATCGATAGATTTCCGATAAGACTCGATATAACCTCGAAAAACGTAGATGAGATAGTAAGAAAAAGGATGCTTCAAAAAAAGACAGAAAAAATCCCAGATATTGAAAAGATATTTAATGCAAAAAAAGGAAATATTCAGGCAATTACAGACATAGGAACCTATCCTAAAACGGAAAATTTAGATAGTTTCAAGAATTATTATCCTTTCTTTGAATATCATATTCAGAGATTGATTCCTGATCTTATTCAATCACCGACAGGTAGTGTCTATGCACAGGCCAATGAAAGAAAATTGATATCAATAGTCGAGACGATACTTAAAAGTTTAAAGGATGAAGAATATACAAGATGTGTTAGTTTTGTTGATATCTTTGACAGTCTTGGTGTTTTTTTTGGTTCTGGCAGAATTGAACATATCTTCAATNTTGATAGAAAATTTGAATGTTCAAACAGCACGATTAAACCATCTGAAGTCATGAAGGCACTCGAAATAATGAGAAATGTCAAAATGAATTCGAATGAAGACGTTATAACAAAAGTTTTAATCTCTGATCTCAATCAGGATATTTACAAACTCAAAGAGTATGTTCATAATTGTGTTGAACTTCTCGAACAGGATCAACAAGTAACAGTTTATGATGGAAAAATAGAAATAGTTAGTGATATTGAGAAAGAATTCATATCCTACAAAGAACAACAAAGTATAACTTTGCCTGATAAAAAAAAGAAGATCGAAGAAATCCTTCGAGAGTCTCTAAATCTGTCTTTTACATACAAAGAAGAGGGACCATCAATACCTATTGAATGGTCTTATGACGAAAATAAACGGGGCAGATCAGGTGGTATTTTGATAAAGATAGAGAGTCTTCTTAAAGATGCGGGCGAGCAGAATATTGAAGATGTAGAATTTGAATCTGCGAATCACAAAGAAACTATTTACGTGATTCCAAAACAAATGGATGAAATTGAAGAAAAAGTAGACGAGATTGAAAAAATAAATAAAGCAATAAATACATTTCAAAACCAGAATATCGAACATTTCAATGATATAAGAACAAAATATGAAACCATACTCAAAGAAAAATCCAATGAACTTAAAAAAGAAATAAGGTCTACACTTGACAATGGAATAATTATTTACTACTACAACAAAAAATATGTAAATGGAAAATTGGAAGATTCTATAAAAGAAATAATAAATTCCCATGTTATAAGCACTTATTATCCGAATATAACTTCTTACAAAGCAAAAATCGAAGATGTCAAAAAAATTTTGACAGAACCAAAAAACAAACTTTATCTTATAAGAACAGACAGTGATCATGCTGTTTTCAATAAAGATGGTGAATTGTTAGAAGGCCACAAACTTATAAATAATATATCACAGTTTATTAAGAAAAATACAAGAGGATCTGATATAATCGAAAACTTCAGCAAATCACCTTATGGTTGGACNCAGGAAACGATAATGTATGCCGTTGCTGCAATGGTAAGAAGTGGAAAAATCAGGGTAAATGAAAGTGATGACTACACCAATGATCAAACAATCTCGATTCTGACAACACCTAAAAATTTTAAAGATGCCAATTTCTCTTTAAATTATTCTATACCAGTTGAGGAAAAAGAAACCATCTTGAAATTTTTCAATGAAATTGCAAAGGAAGATAAACTCGAAATCGGAGATCCAAACAGTAAATTTTTAAAAGTAGGCGAGAAAGTCTTTAGAAAATTGGTAGAAGATTCAAAGTATGTAAATGAAACAATTCAAGTACTCAATGTAGACGAAAACCTTCCAACAGAAAGTCTTGATGTGAATGATTTAAATATCTTCTTACCAAAAATTGAAAATGGAGATTTGCAAGTTCTTAGAGATATCTATTCAAACNTAAAAAGATTTCGTGAATTGAGTATCAAAATCTCTGAAGACAAAGAATTCATCAAGAACAATTCAGATAGTTTAAAGCAAAAAAAAGATTTTGTAAATCAAGTATTTGATGAGATCAGAAAGGTATCTTCGATAAACAAGGATGAAATAGAAAAAAATATACAGCAGTTCAAAAATATGATCTTATATCCTTTAACAAATAAAGAAAAAATCAATGAACTCTTTGAAAAAATAAGGAATGAATACAAAATAATTTTTAAGCCATTTCACGATGAAAAAGAAAAAATCTTAAAAGAATTTTCAGAACTCCTTGAAAACTCATCCCAGAAAAAGAACGAACTTGGAGAAATTGTCAGAGAACAAAAATGGTTTTCTGACTACCAACGAGAAATAAAAGATCATGAATGTACAGAATTAAAAATCACTTTTTCCTTTAAATGTGACAATTGCAGATTAGGACTTTACGAAACTCAATTGTTATCAACTAAAATGGAAAGTGATCTGAAAGAATTTCAAGAAGAACTTGACAAATTCATGAAGAAATCTTATGAAATTGCCAAAAATGTGCCTGTTGAGAAAACAACTATCATAAAACTCAAAAAGAAAATTAAGTACGGAGATCTCAAAAAAAAGATTTCTAACATTTCAACAGATGATGGTACCGTTATAGAAATAGAATTGGAGGATCAATGATGGAGAAAAACTTTCTGGAGATAGCGAAAAGAAATCTCGAAATCCTTCAAAAAACAAGTGCAACAGAACAGGATGTAAAAAGGCTTATCGTTGAACCTATTATGTTGTGGGCAGGTATTGATATTTACGATCCTAATGTTCTTCGAGAAGAATATCCAATTCAACAGATAAACAATTCAACAAGGGTCGATTATGCAATTCTTCTTAATGAGACACCACAAATAGCCATAGAGGCAAAAAATATCAGTGAAGATCTTAATGGAAGTTTAAGGCAACTTATAGGCTACTGTAATTTCGGAAACATNAGATTTGGTCTGATAACAAANGGTAGAGAATGGTGGTTTATAGATGAAACATGGCAAAATTCACAAGATCGTGTATTTTTAAGAATTGAACTTGGTTCTGNNTANANAGAACTTATAAAACTCATGAATCCTTATTTTTCGGACATTCTTGAAGCTTTCGCAGAAGACTATCGAAAAATTCAAAATGGAAGAATCTTGAATCGACAATTGCTTTGCGAAGAAACGATAAAAAAGATAAAAGAGAGAGAAGATCAAAAAAGATCACAACCAGAAAATCCAGAACTTCTGTCATCTTCGATGGAAAAGTTTAATGTGACACTTTCAGAATTTCTCGATTTCGTGTTGCAAAAAAATATGACAAATTTAAAGTTTCCGACAACAAGTATAATTTTAAATAATAAAAATATCGAGATAAAAAGTTGGAGAGGCATTTTATTGAACATAATTAGATCATTTGACAAAATTAATACTGACAGCTTTGATACACTTTTAAAAAAAGGAATAAAAATAACTGACAGCTCACAATACCACTTAATAACTTTAGAAAAAGAAACTCCTGATAATCGTTATTCCGAAGTAAATATTAAGGGTAGAATTGTTTATGTTTACACTTGGCTTAATGTGAATTACATAATAAAAGCTATCAATGCAGTAAAAAAATCAATGAATCTTTCAGATGATTATATAAAATTTTCACGTACATGGTTTGAAGAAATAAAAAAGGAATTAGAGGAGAAAAAATAATGCCTGATCTTGAAAAGACTGTCGTTGAGATACGTAAAATTCTTGAAAATGCTTACGATTCACTCCTAAAAAGGAGCGGTTTTTTTGAAGACAAAATAAAAGATCCTTTGCCAGAATTCAAGGAAATTCACGAAAGAATAAAGGCCGTTATCGAAGCGGACAAAGCACTCTACGGTTATGAAAAAGCGCGTCGAAAATTTATCGATGAGGCTTCATTCACACTCTTTAATAGACTCATCGGAATAAAAGTAATGGAAACACGTGGCATCATATCTGAAACAGTCATTACGAAAAGTATAAAAACAGATGGCAAAAGTACAAAACATTTTATTGCCATCTCAAAAGATCCTTCCTTGGCTTCCCAACCGGGGGAGGGGATAAATGAAGTCCTGAAAGAAACATTTGATAATTTTTCAAAAGACCTTGAACAACTTTTTGGTGAGTACCGTTATGGAGAATTACCAGTTGGAACAGATACAATGGCCGTCGTAGATTTGATAAATTCAATTTCGGAAGAAGAATGGAGAAATCATGACATAATAGGATGGATGTACCAATATTACAACTCCTTCGAAAGAAAAAGAATTAAAGCAAAAAAGAGTAAAATCGATGAGAACGATATAAAATATCAATCGCAACATTACACTCCCGATTGGATTGTTAAGTACATCGTTGACAATACTCTAGGGAGATACTATCTCGAGATGTATCCTGATTCTAAATTGTACGGTGAACTCGACATTCCAATTTCAAAAAAAGCACTCAAGGCCGAAAGAGAAAAAAAGAAAATCGAAGACATAAAAATTCTCGATCCTGCTTGCGGAAGTGGCAATTTTTTGATCTATAGTTTTGATCTACTTTATAAAATATACAAAGAGCAAGGTTATCAGGAAGATAAAATTCCTTCTTTGATTTTGGAAAATAATTTGTATGGCATCGATATAGACGAGAGAGCCATTCAACTGACGATTTTGAATCTTTATCTGAAGGTGCTCGATCACACAAAAAAATTCATCAAATGTACCATTAATGTCGTCTCTGCAGATTTTAACATGTTCAACGGAGAAAGACTCCGGAAAATTGTCTCTCAATATAGAGATGAAGAGATAAAACATTTCATTGAAAAGATCTGGGAGTATCTCAAAAATGCCAAAAAATTTGGTTCTCTTCTTATTAATATAAATGACCTGTTTGAAAAATTCAAAGAAGAATCTGCGGGAAATAAACCTTTGTTGTTTGACAAAAATTATTGGGAAAAGAAAGAAATTGAGATACTTGAAGACATAAAAAAATTTATAATAAATGAGAAAGTATATGGTCAAAACATAGCACAAGGAATGAATTTTGCCGAAATAATCATAGGAAAATATGACATAGTTGTCGCCAATCCTCCATATTTGGATTCTTCTGATATGACCGATGAATACAAAAAATTTGTTAGAACTAATTACAAAGATTTCGATAAAAATCTTTATGCAACTTTCATGAAAAGATGCGTCGATTTTGCCAAATCAGATGGATACGTTGGAATGATAACACCTCAGACTTTTATGTTTATATCAAGTTATGAAAAGGTGAGAAATTGGATATTGAAAAATCTTGAAATAAAAAACTTTGTTCAGTTTGGATTAGGAGGCGTTTTTGAAGATGTGTTAGTTGACACTTGTATATTTATCCTATCAAGACAACCAAATAATAATGAAGGAATTTATTTTAAACTCGATGAATTTAAAAACGAATTTAAACAACAAAATTTGAAAAACGGTATCTTAAAGCTTAAAAATGAAGAAAAAGTAAATTATGTTTTTAAATTAAATCAATCAAAGTTTTTACTAATTCCAGATTCTCCATTTGTATACTGGATAAGTGATAAAATAAGAAATTTGTTTGTTAAATATCAACCTCTTGAAAAATATGCAAGTGTGGTTGTAGGCCTTCAAACGGCAGATAATGACAGATTTTTGCGTTATTGGTGGGAAGTAAACGAAGATGATATTTCAAAGAATTACGCATCTGATCATAAAAAATGGGTTATGTATGCCAAGGGCGGACCGTACAACAAATGGTACGGAAATTTATGGTGGGTTGTAAATTGGAAAAATGATGGAGAAGAATTGAAAAATTTTGTTGATGAAAAAGGAAAACAGAGATCAAGGCCTCAAAATGAATCTTATTACTTCAAAGAAGGATTGACGTATTCATTTGTTAGTTCCATTGGATTTACCGTGAGATATTTGCCTTCAAATTGTATATTTGATGTTGAAGGTTCCTCAATATTTACCCAACACCTATTTATCTTAGAATATTTAGCAATTATGAACTCAAAACTTGTACTTTTTGTTATGAGTGTTTTAAATCCTACCGTTAATTATCAGGTAGGTGATCTCAAAAGGATTCCAATTCCAAATTCTCAAGCATTAAACGTAGAATTGAAAAGATTAGCAAGTGAAAATGTGGATTTGAAAAAGATGTTTTATTCTTTTCATGCTATCGAAAGAAATTTTATCCATGATCCTATTTCTTGGGCTTTAAAGGATTTGAATGGAAAAATTTCGACGGGAAAATTAGTCCGCGAAGCGTTGAAAAAATTTTTTATTTACAAAGCAAAGATTGAATCAAATTTGCTCTCTAACGAAGCAAGAATAGACGAGATAGTGTTAAGATCGTATGATTTGTTGCCCGAAAGTTATTCGATCCTTGATGCCGTGATATCGACCAAATCTGGATCTGTACCTGAAGATCTTGAGGCTGTTGTCGAGGTGCTGTCTTCT
>JGI24721J44947_10008074_pt1 | contig 13840 bp, 10 predicted proteins | sample YelNatPaOPGAMG01_FD_44947 | JGI IMG/M metagenome (IMG submission 44947)
TATGTTGGTGGAGCACCCGGTAAAGTAAACCTGTATGTTGGCAAAACTCCAGTCAAATTTAATATTCCCGAATCAGAGGCTGTTGAGCATTTGATAGAGCTGATCAAGGCTAATGGCCGGTGGATTGACCCATGACTGCTAACAAAACTTGTGGTGGTTCATGTTATTTTAGGAAGGGGTTTATTTAATTGATTCCACCAGACTTGTTCTAAAATAGATTTTAGTTTGGAGTAAGTATCTGGTGTCAAAGCAAGTTGGGCAGCTGTTTCGCAGTTAGATTTTAGAAGTTGATCTACAGCCAGGGATATTTGGTTTTGTTGGATTTGCGGTCTCAGTAGTTCTCCGGGACTGAGGCCAAGGTATTCCAACAACTTTAGCTGGAACCATAATTCGCAATTTTCTACTGAACCGGAAGCAGATATTGTATCAAGATATTGGACTGTATCATCATAGAGTTCAGGCATNGGGGTCTCTTCTTCAGTAGTTTGTAATATAAGCCAGATGCATCGATTGACAGAGTCAAAGATAGAAATGTTACTTCCAATCTGTGCGTAGTTCTTTAATAGTCTGACTTCCTTTAACAGATGCAGTGAAGAAGTTAGGCTTTCCAGGTATAATAATTCATTCATCAGAAAGAGATCTAATCGTCCTAGAAAAGGCGACTTCGGTCTGAGTGCCCCTTTAGCAATGGTTGAAATTCGGCCATGATGTTTTGTGAACCAACGTATAATTAAGCTAGTTTCAGAAAATTTGATCGTTTTGATGATAATGCCTGTATCTTTGATGTCCATCAAATCTTTAGACTTTAAGCAGAAAATGTGTGTATTTAAAGCATATTTGAAATGCCTGCTAAAATAAAACTAGCCAGCATGCGATTTTNACCTTNAGCAGGCCGTTAAAAAATCATAAACTCAAAAAAGAATAGTTTGGGGCAAATTTATAGAAATTTAACCTTCTTGCATTCTTGCATTTTTGTCATAGCCTTTATGCCATAGTATGAATTTACTGTTTTGTTGATTACTAATAGTTTATAGCCGGTGAAATTTTATCCCGGACAAATATTAACCGGAAGAAAAAGAAGTTATGCAACCTGAGATCTCGATAGTTATTCCCGTGTGTAATGAAGTTGGGAATGTTATTCCTTTAGCTGAGGAGACAATACAGACAATGTCTGATTTGAATCGTGCCTTTGAGATAATATATGTAGATGACGGATCCACGGATAATACATGGTGTGAGATCAAACACCTTGCTGGTAAATATCCAATGGTTCATGGTGTAAAGCATGTTAAGAATTACGGGCAAAGCGCAGCTTTGATCACCGGCATAGAATCGGCTCATGGTGAGTTAATAGCGACTTTAGATGGCGATATGCAAAATGACCCCAAAGATCTGGCCAGGCTAATTAAGGAAATTAACGAATTTGACGCAGTAGTGGGTGTACGGAGACAACGCAAGGATTCATGGTGGAAACAAGTTTCAGCTAAACTTTCTCGTTTTGCCAGGGCTTTAATACTGGGAATAGACTTTCAAGACACAGGCTGTGGGGTTCGGGTTTTTAAAAAAAACGTCCTTAAAAAAGCTTTTATTTTTGACGGGTTCCATAGACTATTCCCGATAGTAATTTATTTAGCTGGGGCACGAGTCAAGGAAGTATATGTCAATCATCGGCCCAGGCTTGTTGGCAGGTCCAAGTATGGGACATGGAGGAGATTATGGCACGGGCTTGTTGATCTATTTGTTTTGGCCTGGTATCGGACAAGGCGGCTATCTCCGCAGATTTCAGAAATGACCTAACATTCGCTCAATTTTATTGCAGAGATTTGAGCTTCGTAGATAGTATCGAGGCCTTTTCTGGCAAGAGCTAACATCTCAGTTAACTGGGTATCATTAAAGATGGCACGTTCACCTGTTCCTTGTAGTTCGATTAGCTCACCGGTACTGGTTTGTACCACATTAAGATCCACGTCAGCTTTGGAATCTTCGTCGTAATTCAGGTCTAGTAAAATATTACCGTTGACAATTCCGACACTGACGGCAGCGACTACATGCTTGATTGGGTTTTCTGCGAGTACGCCCATCTTCAACAGNTTCTGAACAGCAATAGCTAAGGCCACATATGCTCCGGTAATAGAAGCTGTACGTGTGCCACCGTCAGCCTGCAATACGTCACAATCAATCCAGAATGTTCTTTCGCCAAGTTTCTGTAAGTTAACAGCAGCACGCAGGGCTCTACCGATAAGCCGCTGGATTTCCTGGGTGCGTCCTTCAATCTTACCTTTAGAAATATCTCGTGGTTTACGCTGAAGTGTTGAATATGGTAACATTGAATACTCCGCTGTGATCCATCCGCCGGGGATACCTTGATCTTTCATCCAACGTGGGACAGATTCTTCCACTGTTACAGCGCAGATGACAGAGGTATTACCCCAGGTTACCAAGGTAGAACCTAAGGCATTTTTAGCGAAATTATTTTGAAACTGTATTTGCCTTAGTTGGTCTGGATGTCGGCCATCGGCTCGTGTCCAGATTATAGGTAAATTTACATCCAGATTATTGGAGTTGTTCGTATCCATTGGATTGAAAGTTATTCGATTTTGCTTGATGCCTNAATCGTTTCTTGAGTTTATCTCAGATTCAGCCGCTTCAAAAAGGTCCTCTAAGGAGTTTAGTTCTTTCATGTTGTTTTGCTCAGGATTTAAAATCCTGCGCATATATTGAATAGCTTCTTCGACATTCTGTACAGACTTAGGCAAGACTGTTCCTGCAGCATTAGGATGCCCGCCGCCTCTCAGAAACGAGGCTACCTTCAATGCCCTCCCGTTACGACTTCTAAAGCTTACTAAAAGCGAGCCATTGACTCTTTTATTAATAGTTACAAGAACCTCATACCTGATGGCTGAATCTTGTAAAAGATTGTTAAGTATAATGTTAGGATTACCAATAGCAGTTTCAACGAAACCTATGCCGGGGGCTAGTTCCAGGATTTTTTTTCTACTAAATTCAGTTCCTATTGGATTCTCAATCTTTCTTTTTACAGCCATGACCTCAAGCAACGGATGATCTAGTAACCGATCTAAATCCCATTCAATTAAATGGACTATGTTCCAGAATTGATAAGTTTTTACCAGGTTTGAATAATCAGTGGCCAAAAGAAAATCGGGGTCGGATTCAATGAAAAGATCTGCCACGTTACATAAGTGGACTAATTTATCGAGAGCTGGACTTTGGATTCCATTTTCTCTACATAGATCATAACATAAACTTGATGCACAGCGGGTTGTATCATGGATTAGTTTGGCCTTTGTTGGTGTGCTACTTAACATATGGTGGTCAATGATGACCCAACCATCTTTATCATACCGCGAATCGAATGAAAGATCACTTACCCACGCTGAATTTTCTCGAATCTTTCGTTTGTGCCAGCTATCTGTATGGAAAGTTTGTAAAGGCACCTCAGTTTCAAATAATTTAAATGCCAGCTTCCTCAATAAAAGCCCGGATATCAAGCCGTCCAGGTCGCTTTCATGAGTAAAAATAACCTCAGGTTTTGGAAGAATATTCATCAAGCCTCTCTGATCACAACATTAAGACTGCTCTTGAGTGTTTCCATTATCTTTTGATGATTTACATTAACTTCATCATCAGTCAATGTTTTTTCATCATGTCTGTAAATAAAACAATAAGCCATGCTCTTAAATCCAGAAGGAACATTAGCTCCTCTGTATATATCAAATAACTCAATTGATTCCAGGATTGGCGGTTTACACTTTTTGACAGCCTGGATTATCATCTCATGAGTAGTGTCTTCAGGAACAATCATTGCAAGGTCTCTACGTATAGCCGGATGAGCNGGCAATGGTTTGAAGCTTACATTGGGGATTCTACGTGTTCGTAATAAATCAATATCGAGCTCGGCCATGAAAACAGGATCTTTGATGTCATACTGTTTTACAATCATAGGCTGGACCTGGCCGAGAACACCGAGACAAATTTTACCCAGTTGAACCGCTGCTGATTCAACAAAGAAACTATCAGGCTTGGCTTTCCTTACATACTGGACACCTTTAATACCCCAGTAATCAAAGAATTCTTCGATGACCCCTTTTAAATCGAAGATATCAAGTTTCGCAGATCTTTCCTGACCTTCCCAAAAGAGCTTGTTCCGCATACCTGTCATAGACAGAGCAAGCTGCCACTTTTCGAAAGGACCTGATCCGGCCTGTCCAAAAACCCTACCGATTTCGAAGATTTTGATTTCATTGGCTTTTCTGGAAGCATTATGTTTTAAGACAGCCAGCAACCCTGGCAGCAGGCTAGGTCGTAAGATATTCATATCGGAGCTGATCGGGTTTAACAGTTTTACAGGTTTGTAAGGGTATTCTGGAAAGGCTGCGTTTTCAGAAATCAGAGTCTGTCCTTGAATCTCAAAAAGGCCTAAGCCAGTTAAAATATTTATTATTTGAGTATACTCATCACGAATAGGATCAAAGGTGTGTTTGCCAACTGTTGAAAGCTTGATTTGGGATGGTATTTTCTCGACTCCGTAAAATCGTCCAACCTCTTCAATTAGATCCGCCTCCCGTTTGATATCGTGTCGCCATGACGGAACACAAACAGTTATAGATTTTTCATTAACTTCAGCAGNTGGCTCTGGTTTAAATTGCAAATCAATCAAGATTTTACGCTGGATCTCACCTGGTATATCCAGGCCCAGGAGGCTGTTTGTCCTTTGAAATCTGAGGGTTACTTTTCTCTGTTCCAGTTTTTGCGGGTACTGATCTATCACACCAGCTACGGGCGTGCCTCCCGCTAGATTTAATATTAATTGAACAGCTCTTCTGCTAGCCCAGTCACACATCTGGATATCAACNCCGCGCTCAAATCTGTATGAGGCATCTGAACGAATGCCGAGTTTCTTTGATGTCATTCGGATATTTTGCGGTTTAAAATAAGCACTTTCTAGCAGGACATCGGTNGTGCTATCCATGATTTCGCTATTTTTCCCACCCATAATCCCGGCCAAAGCTATGCCTTTCGCGGTATCTGCAATCAATAACATCTGCTCGTTTAATACATGCTCTTTATCATCCAGAGTAATAAATTTTTCATCGTTCATTGCCCTGCGAACAATAATTCGGTGCTTATTGTCTGGAGCCTTAGATATTAGATTGTAATCGAATGCATGTAGCGGCTGGCCTGTTTCTAACATTACATAATTTGTGACATCAACGATGTTGTTGATACTTCGAAAGCCAGTTTTTTCCAGGATAGTTTTTAACCACGCGGGGCTGGGGCCTACTTTAACACCCTTTACTAGCCGTGCAATATACCGCGGGCATAAATCGATGTCATTAATAGCGACGTCAACCAGGTGATCGATCTGTTCTGATGCCAGTAAGTTCAGATCTGACTGTTCCTTCACTTGCGGTAGCTTAAGATGCTCACCGCTCAGCGCGCTTAGCTCCCTTGCAATTCCTATAACGCTATTTAAATCGGGTCTATTAGGCGTGATTTCTAAATCATAAACAAAATCTGTCTCGCCTAAACCAAGATAATTAGAAAACGGTTGTCCAACTTGTGCTTCTGGATTCAGGATCATTATTCCAGAGGCGTCTTCGGAGATGCCGAGTTCTTCTGCGGAACACATCATCCCAAAGGATTCAACTCCGCGGATCTTGCCTACTTTTATAGTAACGGGCTTCTCACCNGGTTTGGATGGGAGCTCTGCTCCCGGTAACGCCAATGGTACTTTGTCTCCCGGTTTAAAATTCCATGCCCCACAAACGATCTGGCGTTCTGACTCCCCGTCAAAAACCTTACAGAGCTGCAGTTTATCAGCATTCGGATGCTTTTGACACGATATTACCTGTGCAACTACGATCTTATCAAACTGGCCACCGATCTTTTGTAGGGCTTCGACTTCCATGCCAAGCATGGTTAGCTTTTGCGCAACTTCTTCTGGCGACCACTTGATGTCTACATATTGTTTGATCCAGTTATATGTAACTTTCATGTAATCAACACATTATCACGTTTTATANGTTTAATAAACCGTATTTATCACGGCGTAATATAGTTGAACGAGTTTATAAAATTAGCAAAATAAATTTTTGTTCAAAAGCCCTTAACTCTTATCATTGGCTTGCCAGGAGCAACAGTCCTGGTTACCAGAAACTAATCTCACACCTGTAACAGTTTGGGATCGATAACATTCGTTCACTGCCCATAAATAATTTCGATATCTTACAATAAATATTTGCAAATGCTTTGCGTTATGAACACAATCAGTACCACTGACGATTATTGTATGATGCGAGCTCCGATATTTGTCAAAGGCGATTTAGATGGTTTTTTTGGGTTGTTTATAGATAATCTTCTGCAACTCATGGTGATCGCTGTGCTTTGCCAGGCAGTGTGTGGGTTTCCGCCCGAATTGATCTACGCCCGGATCTTGCCTGGAGCCGCCGTCTCAATTCTATTGGGTAATTTGTTCTACGCATGGCAGGCCAGACGCCTCGCAATAAAGACTGGCCGTGACGATGTAACTGCGTTACCATATGGGATTAATACCCCCAGTGTTATCGCTTACATTTTCTTAATTATGGGTCCTATTTATAGCGAGACCAGGGATTATCATCTGGCATGGCAGGTCGGGCTGTTTGCGTGTTTCCTGAGCGGGGTGATGGAAACTGTTGGCGCCTTCGTTGCGGATCTTCTTCGAAAACATACTCCAAGAGCTGCACTTCTATCTGCATTAGCCGGCATAGCTATTACCTTTATTGCAATGAATTTTATATTTCAGATCTTTGCCACGCCTATCATTGCGATATTGCCCATGATGATAATCTTGCTAAGTTACGCTGGACATGTGAAATTTGGGCTTGTGCCGGGTGGGTTACTGGCTGTTTTGGTCGGAACTTTAATAGCTTTAGGACTTAACATCATGGGTTACAATGTATTTAAACCACCGGAAGGTTCTGTAACTATCTCATTCTTCCCTGCGGTCCCTGTCATAGGTGATTTAACTCAAATTTTTACCTCAAAGATTGGCTGGCAATACATATCTGTCATTTTTCCAATGGGACTTTTTAATGTTATCGGATCATTACAAAACCTGGAAAGTGCTGAAGCAGCTGGGGATAGATTCGAAACAATGCCATCGTTGTTAGCAAATGGGATTGGTAGCTTAGCTGCAGCTGTATTTGGCAGCGCTTTTCCAACTACAATTTATATTGGTCACCCAGGCTGGAAAGCCATGGGCGCACGATCAGGGTATTCCATACTAAATGGGCTGGTTATTACAGTATTATGTTTTTCTGGTGCAGTAAGCCTTGTGCTCAAAGTCATACCTTTGGAAGCTGTAATTGGCATATTACTATGGATAGGGCTGATAATTTCTGCCCAGGCTTTTCAGGAATCTCCAAAAGCTCATGCATTAGCGGTGGTACTGGGAATTATCCCATCGATTGCATCCTGGGCAAAGGTTATAATTGAAACTGCACTTCAAAAAGCCGGCACTACGCTGTTTGCCACTGCTTCAAAGTTTGGGTCTGACTTGTTCATCTATGGCATTCTCTCACTGAGTCAGGGGTTCATCCTTTCCTCCATGATTTTAGCAGCTATCCTGGTTCACATCATCGACAGACAATTCGTTAAAGCCGGGGTCTGGACGCTTGCTGCAGCTATATTTTCAGCAATAGGCCTGATCCATGCATTTGAGTTGACTGAAGCCGGTGTGCAAAATAAATTCTGCCTCATGGCTGCCCCACACTTTTTTTGGGCATACCTGATCACGGCTATCTTGTTGTTTGCTCTTGGTTTAAAAAAGAATTCCAATGCTTAGCTATTTGAATACCTTTGTGAATAAGTTGTTAATTGCTGATAATAACTCAATTGAATCATTGTTGAGTTTATAGATATTTTAAGTTTTCCTTTAGGGTATGAACGAGGCAGAACTAAATAATAAAACAGTCAATCCAACCAATGGGACAAACGCTCAGGCTGCAAATTTCAGTAATGCCCCTAAGTTAGAACGAAATTATTCAATACTTGATAGGCTTCCGCCACATTCCCTGGAAGCAGAACAAGGAGTGCTCGGTTGCATTTTGCTTTCACCAAACGACACTATCCCGGTGTGCATTGAAAAAACACGTGGAGATTCCAGGGTGTTTTATGATCTCAGACATCGGCGTCTATTCGAAGTGCTCACAAGCATGTTTGATCAAAACGAACCGATTGACCTGATCACATTACAACAACGTCTGAAAGATAATAACATGCTTGAAAGTGTAGGCGGTTTGGCATATATCCTGTCCCTGCCAGATGCTGTTCCTTCTGCCGCAAACATCAAATATTACCTCGATATCGTACGTGAAAAATACCTATTACGCCGAACGATTCAAACATGCAATGAAGCCATATCAAGAGTTTATGAATTCGAAGGAGATGTTGACGCGCTACTGGACGAAGTTGAAAAAGAGTTTTTAAACATCAATCAGGAACGCATAGAAACTGGGATTATCCCGATTAAAAAGCTTGTCGAAGATGCCATATCTCAGATTTATGCATGNTATAATCGTCGCGGTACAATTAACGGAATACCAACAGGTTTTACTGAATTTGATAATCTGACTAATGGTCTCAAGCCCGGGCAAATGATTGTCATAGCGGCCAGGCCCGGAATTGGCAAGACATCATTCGCAATGAATATAGCAGAAAATGTGGTTCTAAACAGCAAAATCCCAACAGGTGTATTCAGTCTTGAGATGAACTCAGATGCCCTNATTATGCGTATGTTATGCTCTCAAAGTCGATTAAGCATGCAAAGTATAAAACGGGGCTTCATAACTCCTGAGGTTTTACAACGATTAAGTGAAAAATCTAGACAATTAAGTTCAGCTCCATTATACATTGATGACACGCCTGGTTTGTCCATATTGCAATTACGGACACGGGCGCGGCGAATGTGTCAACAATATGCTATAAAATTATTTGTTATTGACTACTTGCAATTACTGCATTCTACTTCGCGTCGTGTAGAAAATAGACAGCAAGAGATTGCAGATATATCAAATGGTATTAAAGCACTATCTAAAGAGCTAAATGTGCCGATAATAGTGTTGAGTCAGCTTAACCGTGAAGTGGAAAGAGAAAAAAACAGAAAACCGAGATTGTCAGACTTACGCGAGTCTGGAGCAATTGAACAGGATGCAGACATTGTAGCGCTTTTATACAAGCCGGGTAAGGATGAAGACGAAGAACAAACGAGTACGAAAGAAGATTTAGGTGAGCCGGTCCCNATGTCACTTTTAATAGCAAAACAACGAAATGGCCCTACCGGTGAGGTGCAGTTACTCTTTCATAGGGCCTATACCAGGTTCGATAATGTATCAAAAATCAATATTGAAGATGCGCCCGTTGATTAGAAAATTAAAATTAAGGACGCTTTCCGCCAGGATAGCTGTCATTCTGGCTGTATTAGCAATNGGTTGCCAGTCTGGTTGGGGACAATCGGCTGCACCACCAGTGGAAAAAATCGTCATCCAACATATTGGCCCGCCTGCAGCAAGTGATGACCTGATCAAAGCTAATATTAAGACCAAGCCCGGTGATCCTTACGTCCGTGCAAACATAGATGAAGATGTGCGAACATTATATTCTACCGGTTATTTTTATAATATCCGGGTAGGTGAAGAAAAAAGTGACCAGGGTGTAGTCGTCACGTATTTTCTTCAAGGAAAACCAGTGCTAACCGAAATCCAGTTTTCTGGTAACAAAAAGTATAGCCGATCCAAACTGCTAAAAAAGATTTCATCAAAGACCGGCCAACCCCTGGATGAGCATAAATTGTTTTCTGATACCAAAGAAATATTAAAAATGTATCAGAAGGCCGGAATGCAAAAAACCCAGGTAAAATATACCTTAAACATAGACGAAAACGCTGGTAAGGGCTCGGTCACATTCGAAATTGTAGAAGCACCCAAAGTCAAAATTAGAGAAGTACAATTTGTTGGAGCAAATGCTTTTCCCCAGAAAAAACTCAGGAAAGTGATTAAGACCAGGAAGCACTGGATGTTTTCCTGGCTGACAGGTAGCGGGGTTTTGAAGGACGAGCAATTCTTAGATGATAAAGAAAAACTGGCAGAGTTTTACCGGAACGAAGGCTACATTGATTTCGAAATTAAAGATGTCCAGTTTGAACAATTATCGCCTAAATGGATGACTATTAAAATAATAGTCTCTGAAGGCAAACAATACAAGGTCGGCCATATCGAATTTAAGGGCAACGAGTTGTTTAAATCTGAAGATATTTTAAAGGGTGTGGTTGTCGACGGTAAGCCAGTTCGACCAGAAATGCTTCCGGGCAAAACATTTACGCCAAAAGCATTAACCAAAGACCTCCAAGCTATCGAAGATTTTTATGGTTCAAAAGGTTACATAGACGTGCAGATCGTTGCAAACAAGATACCAAATGTTGAGACTGGTACTATGGACGTCGTCTATGAAATCGAAGAAAAAGACAAGTCATACATAGAGAAGATCGAAATCAAAGGCAATGTAAAGACTAAAGACCGTGTGATTCGAAGAGAATTGGCGGTTTCACCCGGGGAAGTTTTCGATATGACCAGGGTTAAACTTAGTCAAAGGCGACTCGAGGGGCTTAATTATTTTGATAAAGTAGAGGCTAAACCTGAACCCACTGATGTGCCAAACAGGAAAAACCTGGTCATTGGTGTAGAAGAAGCCCCAACAGGAAATATCATGGTTGGTGCTGGCTTTAGCACCGTAGACAATGTCGTCGGCTTTGCAGAGTGGTACCAGGGCAATTTTGACTTGTTCAAACCGCCTTGGTTCATGGGCGGCGGCCAAAAATTTAGGATCCGGGCACAACTTGGAACAAAACGTAAAGATTACGTAGTGACTTTTGTAGAACCATGGTTTACCGGGCGTAGATTGGCTTTAACAACAGAGCTTTATTACCGGGAATTAGATTATTTGAGCTATAACGACCTCTACAACCTGGAACAAGTTGGCGCAAGAATCGGCCTTTCTAAAGCCCTGGGCAGTGAATTTCTCATTGGTAGCGTGAGTTATGCTATAGAAAATATTGGTCTGATAGACGTTTCTCCTAATGCTCCACAGATCGTAAAAGACGATGCCGGCCATACCTTAATCAGTAAAGTTGGCGCTTCTATTGCCTATGATACCAGAAATAACGCTTTAATGCCTGAACGCGGTCAAAGAACCGAACTCTCCGGCGAAATTGCAGGCAAACAATTTGGCGGCGATCGTGATTTCTATAAAATTGAATTAAAATCTTCCTGGTACTTTCCTGGGCTTTTCTCCGGCCATGTCCTGGAAGTTACTGGCAACGCAGGTGTAGTAGATTCATATAGTGGAAGCCGACTCCCGTTCTTTGAGCGTTGGTTTTTAGGCGGCCTTTATACCTTGCGTGGATACAGATACCGCTACGTCAGTCCTAGAGATTCTGTTACTGGTGAACCTATCGGTGGCCGTTCGTATGTATTCGGTTGTGCAGAATATACCATACCAATCGTTGAAAGAGTAAAGTTTGCTATCTTTTATGATGTCGGTACCGTAAACCTTAACGCCTATGATTTCGGATTCTCTGATTATAATGATGACTGGGGTATCGGGATTCGTATCAATATTCCAAGAATGGGCCCGCTCAGACTTGATTATGCATTCCCAATTACGCACGGTCCAAATAGTTCAAGCGGAAGATTTCAATTTGGTGTTGGCTATACGCGACAATTTTAATAATAATTAAACAACATGAAATTAATATCAAAAATCGTATTAGTTACAGTAATCCTGCTAACTGCAGGCTCAGTAGTTGTTAATGCTCAAAATAAAATAGCAACTCTTGACTTGAGAAAAGTATTCGATAGTTATTGGCGAACAAAACAAGCCGATATCCAATTAAAAGAACGTGCTAAGGAGTTTGAAAAACAACGGCAGGAAATGATAGATAGCTATAAATCGGCTAATGATGAATACAANAAACTGATTGATAGTGCTAATGATAGTGCCATTACCGCCGACGAACGCGAGAAACGGAAAAAAGATGCCGAAGCTAAGCTTGTCGAAATCAAGGGTATTGAGGCTAATATAACTCAATTCGACCGAACCGCTACAACCACACTTAACGAACAACGCAAACGTATGCGCGAAAAAATCTTGCAGGAGATATATGAACTTGTAAATACCAAAGCCAAAGCTGCTGGCTATACCCTCGTAATAGACACTGCTGCAGAAACTATCAACAATACACCTGTACTCCTTTATTATACAAAAGACAATGACCTTACTGACGAAATTCTTAAGCAACTAAATACTAATGCNCCGACGGAGTACCTCCAACCACAATCTACAGAAACAAATGCACCGGCAAAATAGCGCGTTCGATACTTAAAAAGTATTGAATCATTTCCCAGGTAAAACGTCTGAGATTTTAAAGTCGCAATAGGCGACAGGTTTAAAAATAAACTGAGAGGTTACCATGAATAAAAGTATACTGGCAATACTAGCAATTGCTACAATAGCTATATGGAATACCAGTGCAGCTGATGCTAAAGAAAACTGGACGAAGTATTGCAAAGGCTGCCATGGTGTTGAAGGTAAAGGTGATACCACCTTAGGCCAAAAGTTAAAATGCCGGGACTATTCAGATCCAAAAGTCCAGGAATCAGTTAAAGATGAAGACATTTTTAAAGCCATTAAAGAAGGTTACCCAAAGGGTAACATGAAACCACTCGGAGATAAACTCAGCGATGACGAGATCAAAGAGTTGGTTAAATATCTGCGCTCATTGAAAAAGAAATAGCAAGTAAGATAATCTCCCGAATATTTATCGTCTAGCAACTGAAGGGGTGTAATGACTCCTTCAGTTTTTTTTGTTTCATTGGTATTTGAAAAGTTTTTGGCGCTTTATGATCCAGAACTTTTTAAAAATCAGGCACAGCATCAAAAGNTTGGAGTAATTCCTTTTGTTTTTTGGTCAGTTCGGAATAAATTATCTGCCCATCTTCCATTACTATGGCTTTTAGTTTCTCAAATTGAATATCCAGTCTTTCAAAACTATTACTCTTTATATGCGTTTCGTCTTTGCGAATATACGCCATTGTAAATTCAAGGCCGTTCTTAAGTATATCAAAACCCCTTTCAATGAGTCCTTTCTCCTTATACGAAGCCAAACATGTCTCCCACGTGTAATTCCCATTGTTTGCTATCAAGTATTTCCCTTCGCGGTTTACCCTTCTCTACTTGTTCTTTCATTTTAAACAGCCGTTTATAAAAACTATCCATCTCCTGTTCAGCCCTGGCAGAATTATAATAACAAAACACCTTAAGTCGCTTATACCTTCTATCTTTACTTCTTTCTCAAAAATAATTTCATCGTTAAATTCTTTAAGGTATCGTGGCTCTTCTATTGTCTCTATCACTCCGTTAATAACTCTCTATACAGCCTCATACCATTCAGGGATAGCCATTATGAAGTCCGTTTGATTTTCTAATAAAAGTTCAACATTCCCTATGCTGAAAAACCCTCTGTCCAACACAAGTGTAAAATCATCCAACCCCATTGCATGAAGCCGCTTCATCGTGTCTTTGCAACGTTACAACATCATTTATGCTGCCAGGATATATTTCATAACTCAGCGGTATACATCCTCCTCATCAAGGATCACAGAAAGATTAATGTGAGGCAAGCTTGCCCTGTAAACGGCTCTCGCCGATATCCTGGAGCGATCGGCTTACACTGGATGAACTCAAAGGAAGTCCTCCATTTTGATGGAACACACAGGTGCCTTCG
>JGI24721J44947_10008076_pt1 | contig 13837 bp, 15 predicted proteins | sample YelNatPaOPGAMG01_FD_44947 | JGI IMG/M metagenome (IMG submission 44947)
TGAACTTCATTTGCCCCCCTCAGTGGAGCAAAGGGAACAAGCCATTCCACACCGTTTACTTCAAAAAGGTACCTTTCCCCACCCTTTTCAACGGACACTAAATCTGACCAGTAGCTGCTTTTGCTGTTTTTCCGGTACGCATGGCTTTTTTCAATTAATAACTTTGCTAAATACGTTGGTCTGTCTCTGGCTAATACTTGCATGTGAGGATGCATTATGGAAGAACCCGCCGGCGGCAAATAATTAAAGACAAAGATAGGATAGCGTATTGACGGTTCAACTTCCTTGAGTCTTTGCAGGTATGTTAGGCCTCCTTTGAAGCAGTCGAAGAGTAGCTTTGCAGTGAAACCCTCTAATTTTAAATAGTGTTCCTTTGAAAGAATCACCAAAACGCTTCTTTCGGCATGCCCTAACAAGTTTGGGATGACAACGGTGTCTCCGACGAATATTCTTCCTTCAGCGAGGAAATCTTTTGTAAACATGGGTGTTTTGGTTTGGATGTTTTCGGGGCAGAATGGACAGTTAACTCTTGTTTTTTCAACCAGAGAGTTTAATAAATTCTCGTCAGAAATCAAGAGTCTCTTTATGTAGTTTAGCATGCCGCCTATAACTGTGGTGTTGCGTCCAGTTAATGGGTCTGTTCTATACTCGAAAGTCAATGTTTCTTCTTGAAAATCCTTCAGCGGATTCAAAATTCTGGCATGTTTAACTGTCTTCTCAAAACGTATCATGAGCATGGCACCTGCGCATTGTTTATTTACTTTCTAATCTGGCTATTAATGAACTTACCATTATCGGCAATATTATAGAAGCGTCGCCCTCAATCATAACGTGTTTTGCCTTCTCACTTATTTTACCCCAAGAAACAGCCTCTCTTGGTCTCGCGCCTGAGAGACTCCCATCCCACTCGTCAGCCGTGCTAATGTAAACGGCATAGTCCAATCCTCCTCGAAACTGGTTCCACCACAGCGTGTGGTGTTTTGATATGCCGCCGCCAACTATTAGTGCACCAGTCTTTTTTGCAGTAAACACTGTTTCATTGAGCGCTGTAGAGTCTTCTAACAAATTAAGCCTAAAATCATGTTCTTGAGAAAAAAGCCAAATCTGATAGCCTATAGCTCCATCCACGATGCCAGGTACAAATACGGGTATGTTGTTTTTTGCCGCCCAGTAGAGGATAGAGCTTTCGTTACAAACTCTTTTCCCCATCTCTTGACAGAGTTTATTTGTTGAAACTTCTTTAATACCTTCGTCCCATAAGCTTTGCAGCAACGCTTGCATTTTCTCTTCAATTATCATACCGTAGCTTTCGTTGGGAACGAGGACGTTTCCCAATCGGTTTATGCCTTTCTCGTGTAGCTTAGCATCGTTCATGACAAATGAACCTTTGTGGTATTTTTTCCAGCATCTTGCAACATCATGGTCAAGTGTTCCACATGTTGTAATTATAACATCAACAAGCTTTCTCTTAACAAGTTCCTTCAAAACACCTCTAGTGCCAGTAGCCACAAGATTGCCAGTGAAAGATAGAAATTTCACGCAGTTACGTGTTTTGGACATGCGCTCCATAATTTTGACGCCGATTGCCAGTTTTCCAGCTGTGAAGCCCCAAGCCTTTTCCATTTGAAGAACAAGTTCATCAACAGACAGTTTCCTGGAGAAATCGTAATCTTCAATTGCGTTTTCAAGCATGTGTTTTCATCCCTTTTTGCTGCGAAAATTAATAGTGTAGGGAATAAATAGGTGTCGAAGCTTTCGTATTAGTTGACTAGGAATTTTATGATTTTTTCGTAAACATCCTTGTTCCTTAAATCCTCGTAGCCCGCGTAGATGCTTGGATTATCATTAACTTCCACCACGACGTATTCGCCTCCGAACTCTTTGATGTCAACTCCGTAAAGCCCATTTCCAATTATGCTACATGCCTTCAAGGCAACTTCCTTAAGTTTCGCTGGGGCATTTTCCCTTTTCATCGCCACAGTTCTTCCCCAAATAAAGGTTGGTTTGCCCCTAAGTTTGACACCATGTTTCCATCTGCCCTTTGGAATCATGTATTTGCACACGTAAAGGACTTCTCCGTTCAAAACGCCAACTCTCCAGTCGAAAGCTGTTGGCATAAACTTTTGCACAACCAAAACATCGGATTTTCTGAAAAATCTTTTGGCGATTTCTCTGAAGCTGGTTTCGCAAGCAACTTTCTCCACATATCTTGAAAAGCTTGTGTATGGCGCTTTTAACACGACGGGTTTTCCGTATTCTTTGAAAATTTCAACAAGCCTCTTGTGGTGCAGTTCATCTTTGGTCAAGAAAATCGTTGGGATATGCGGCACACCATATTTTCGGAAGAGGGTGTACAAGTGAACTTTGTTACCGCAAATCTTGATTGATTCAGGATCGTCAACAACCCTTAAGCCCAACTCCCACGCGGTTTTGGAAACTATGTAGGCCGTGTATAATGGGTCGGTCGTGGCTCTGATGAAAACGGCATCGTAAACTGGTATGTCTGAAATTTTCTCCTTAAACATGAAGCTGAATTCGTGCCCCAATTTCTCCGCTGTAAACCTAAAATTCTGAAGGGCATTCTCCTCTCTTGGGTCGGTGAAATTGTACCTCTCAACGAAGCACGCGATCTTAGACAATAACTGGGTCACCGTGCCTTGACATCAGAAAAATCTCTTCTGAAACCAGCCTCAAATCCGAAGGAGTAAGTTCCTCCCTCTTCACTGGTTGAAGACTGCAGAGGTGCACCTTCCCATCAACACGTTGGACATGCAACTTGCAGATGGGAATCTTAAAAACTTTGTAAACCATCTCTGAAACCTCCTCAAAGTCTCCCTCAAGTTCGCACTTTCCAAAAATGGATTTGAACGAGAACATTTCGCCTCTTAAAGGAATAGCGCAAACTGCAAACTTATAATTCATGCTTAGGCTTTTCATCGCTCTATAGAGGGAACTCCTATTTCTGGCGATTTTAAACCCATCGTAGATGAAGGGGTTTACAGCAAAAATAACCACTGGAAATCCAACTTCCGAAATTATCTGTTTCACAGAACCCGTCACTATGTAAGGCATCGTAGGGATTCCTGCCTTGGAAGACCTGAGCAGAAAAACCGGGGTTCTATTAGCGTCTATCATGTTTCCGCTCGCCGGGATCACTGGGTTTCCCAATGTTTCGGCGTGCAAGGACACGTAATATCCTATTTTAAGATAGCGGTAATCATTGTTGATGTTGACAATAAAGTCTTTAATTGACAATCCAAGGAACGTGGACGGACTAACTATGGGAACATTCGTTGTTAGGTCGATGTTTGATACGACCAGCACCCATGGGACACCAGATAACAAATCCACCGTATTATCGCAGTTATATTTAAAATTAACTGTGTGTTTATATCTGCGTTAAAACAAGGATAACATGAAAAAGGGAGCCAATACGTACAGGACCCTAGAAGTCTTAGGTCCAGAACACGAGTTTTCAATAGTTAACGAAGAACTAAAAGCCTTACCCATCGTCGACAAAATCATAAAGGACTTCCACGGGCGCATAACAAACTTTGTTGAGCAACCGCGTTACACGTTTGGAAAAGAACTTCAGCTTCATGTCATGGAAATTAAGCCAAACAAACCCTTCAAGTCACCTGAAGCATTCGATAAGGCCATGCACGAAGCAGTTTTAGACATACTTGACTACTTAGAACGCAAATACAACGCATTCCTCTTAGGGACGGGGATGCACCCTCTGCTTAGACTTGAAGAAACCGGAGTGTGGCCCCACCGGCATCGACAAATTTACCGGGAATATGCTAAAGTCTTCAATCTGAAGCAGCATGGATGGCTCAACATCCAAAGTTTTCAACTGAACCTACCATATTCCAGCGAAGAAAAAGGCGTACTCCTACACAATTTGCTCGCAAACTTATGCGCTTACTTGCCAGCAGTTTCTGCTTCATCTCCAATGTATGAAGGAAAACTTGGAGAAAACGTGGATAACAGACTTTCTTTCTACATGATCAACCAAAAAGAAGTGCCGTCTGTTACAGGAGATGTCATCCCCGAGTATGTTTCATCATTTAAGCATTATCAAAAAGAGGTCATTGGAAAATATTCGGTGGATTTGACGAAGGCCGGCGTGGATGCCCCGCTCTTATACAAGGATTGGGTTAACTCCAGAGGCGTCATTTTTAGGTTTGATAGAAGGGCTCTTGAAATACGAGTTATGGATGAACAGGAATGTGTCAAATCAGATGTTGCTTTAAGCTGTTTTATACGGGCGGCGTTAAGATGGATGATTCACGAAGCCGTCAAACCTTTGCCCCACGAAATTCTTGTGAAAGACTTTAACTCGGTTATAAAAGAAGGCTTAGACGCGAAAGTCTTAAACCCGTGCGGCTCCACAGCGCGACATGTTTGCTTACACATTTTTAAAAAGGCTTTAAACTACGCAACCGAGGAGGAGAAAAAATACATCTCAATAATGCTCAGGAGAATTGAGCGTGGAAGCCTATCAGAAATTATACGAGAAAGGGTTCTTGAAAAAGCCAAAAAAACAGACTTCAAAGAAGCAGTGATCAGCATCTACTCAAAACTTATAAAAAGCCTCGCCAGCAATGAACCTTACTTCTGAGGCAACGGTGAAAAACAATGTCCAAAGAAAACGAAAGGCAATATGATTTCTTTGATATCTGCAGTCAATGCAGAGGAAACTGCTGCAAAAACGCGAGACCACCAACCACCCAAAAACGCAAGGAAATTATAGAAAAATACTTAGAACAGCAAAGAATCCCTATTAAGAACCCCTTTGTGCAAACAGCTTACACGTTCCCAAGAGAAGACGATGAAGGATTTTGCATATTTTTTGACGAGAAAACCGGAAAATGCAAAGTTCACCCAGTTAAACCAGAAACATGCGCAGCTGGACCAATAACATTTGACATCAATTTGGCTACCCGAAAAATTGAGTGGTATTTAAAGATGGAAAAAATATGCCCCCTCGCCGGAAAACTTTACAAAAATAAAGAGCTACTTAGNAAACACTTGGAATCAGCGAAAAGGGAAATACTACAGCTTGTTCGAGAAATCGATCCGCCAGNCTTNCGAGCGATATTAAAAATTGANGAACCAGAAACCTTCAAAATANGTGAAGACGCAGTAGACAAAGATATTTTAAATAAACTTCTTGACGTTCAATAATCTACAGTAAGAAGCCCTGTAACATTTGGCGGGCCCGAGGGGATTTGAACCCCTGTTCTCCGGCTTTCTTCCTTCGNAGCGTCCGGAGGCTTGCGCACTGCCTCACAACAGTTCGGCGCCTTAATCCATACTGGGCTACGGGCCCTCCTGCAATTGTTTAGGCACACATGCTAAATTAATTATTGCTGCTTCCAGTAGCCTATGCGATGATGGTTGTGTTTCTCTCATGTTTCGATTAACTCTTCGTTCACCCACCATGCCCTCTTCTTTCCAGATTTTTCGCCTGGGTAATATTCTATTATGGATTTTCCAAGCTGTTTTCTGGAAATTTTTTGCATCCTTCTGAGCCTGTTTAAAACTAGCCACCTGTTTGTTTTTAGGTATTCGGCTAGCTCGGGGGTTGTTGCGCCTTTGTAATGTAGGAGGTAGTCTACGATTTTGTGGTCTGTTTCGTCTAGGCAAAAGGTATGTGGATTTGTTTTCCCCCGTTCGTATGTGAGCAGTTCAAGGTCTGCAAGGTATTTTCTAATTTCTGAAAACTCTCTTTCAATCTTGCTAAGCCTTTGTTCCAGCTCCAAGATTTTGTCCGGTTTAGGCGTTTGTTGGAGCTTCTCAATTATTGCGTCGCGAATGAAGTTGCTTCTTTCGCCTTCCGGAACACGCAAAACCATTTCTTTGTAGACTTCTTCAGGTATTTTCGCGGATATGACCCTCAACTTCTCCATGATGGCTCCCGCCACTTGACTATGTGAACCCTTTAATTATTTCACAATTTCCCCATCGCCTTTTAGGAAATCTTTTAAAAGCCAAAAGTCTAACTCTAAACCGAAGTTCCTTTCCTAAAGTGGTGCAAATGGTTAGAAAGACAACAATTTCCTTAATTAAATGTGATGTCGGCTCCTTGGCGGGCCACCATGTTGTTCCCAAACCGTTGTTGAATGTGGGGGAAAGAAGATTGAAAAAGGCCCTTGAAGAGGGATTGATAAACAGTTATTACGTCTTTAACGTTGGAGACGACCTTCAACTTCTTATGGTGCATGAAAGGGGGGAGGAGAACCCGGAAATCCACAAACTCGCTTGGGACACTTTCCAGGAAGCCTCCAAAAAAGCCTTAGAGCTAAAACTCTACGGAGCTGGACAAGACCTCTTAAAAACGGCGTTCAGCGGCAATGTCCGCGGAATGGGCCCGGGCGTGGCTGAAATGGAGATAGAAGAGAGGGGTTCCGACCCGATAGTGGTTTTTGCTGCTGACAAGACCTCTGCTGGCGCCTTTAACTTTCCACTTTTCCGCATCTTCGCCGACCCAATGAACACCGCCGGGCTTGTAATAGACCCAAATATGTCAGGCGGCTTCAAATTCGAAGTCATGGACACCTTGGAAAACAAGAAAGTTACCTTGAAATGCCCGGAGGAAATGTATGAATTACTCGCCCTTATCGGAACTGTGCAAAGGTATATGGTTTCACGTGTTAGGCGAGCGAAAGACAACCTAATATGCGCTGTAGGAAGCGTAACACGATTATCCCTAATCGCCGGGAAATACGTTGGAAAAGACGATCCGGTGCTGATTGTCCGCGCTCAACATGGCTTACCCGCCATTGGAGAAATACTTGTTCCGTTTATGCACAGCTATCTGGTTGAGGGGTGGATGCGCGGGAGCCATTGGGGCCCAATAATGCCGGTGGGCATTAAAGATGCAAAGTGCACAGTTTTTGATGGACCGCCAAGAGTTGTTGCGTTAGGGCTTCAAGTCTCAAATGGGAAGATAGCGGCCGATGATGAAGGGAAACCCATGATAAGCGATCTTTTCGATGACCACGCTTTTGATATGGCGAGGAGCGAAGCTATGGAGCACGCTTCAATGTTGAGGCGCATGGGCGAATTTGAACCCGCGCGGCTCGGCGTTGAGGAAATGGAGTACACGACCTTGCCGCAGATTTTGGAGAAGCTTAAGGGAAGATTTGAACCAGCTTAAACTATCCTGCTACTTTATTTTCGCTAGCTCCTCGCATCGGTTTCTTACAATTTCATGTAGCTTTTTGCGCAGTTCTTCTCCTGACAACCTTCGCTCTCTAATGAGCAGAGTCTTCCTAGCCAGTTCAACGTCACCCAATCCAGCGAACCATGCTTCAAAATCTCCGCGATTAATGTGAAACTCTATAGAGCCAATGTCGACCTTCTGGATTTTGTCACAAAAGTCTCCGAGACTTGCGGCATGGACGCCCAAAGGTTTTCCAATGTCTATATAAAAATGAAATGATTTCTCCAGTGGCACGTATGATAAAATTTGTTGAGCTTTTTCCTTATCGATTTCCGGCAGCCCCAAAACTTTTCTTCCCTTTTCAGTTATGACGTAATAGCCTTTCTCCACAGCCTCTGCGTAACCCATTTTTGCAAGACCTATTATGTGCATCATCACGGATGGGAAACTTAACCCGATTTCTGCGGCTACCTCAGCGGCCTTGACGGGCTTGTTGAGCATCCACAAAGTTTCTAAGACTAACCTTCTAACTGGTGATAACGTCATCTTACACCCTCAGAACAATATATTATGCGCGATTGATTTTTCAGACTTTCGATTCTTAAAATGCTCGCTGTGAAAGTAGGTTAAAATACGACGACGAGAAAAGATAATAAACCGCATCTCTTTAAACGAGTATCCCCATAACGAATTGTAAAAAGGAGAACACCATGAAAATCGCAGTGCTAGTTTACGAGTACCCGCCAAAGATAGTGGGCGGTTTGGGAACTTACGCCGCTGAAATAACTCGAAAGTTTGTTTTGATGGATCATGATGTCACGGTTTTTACAATGAACGATGACGAGGGAAGCCTCCAACACGGGAAATTTGGCGTGGCATAGAGATACACCGCCCGCTACATATTGATGTTTCGGACTCGCTTCCAGATGTTGTTGCAGAAGACATCAGAAAATGGGGTAGAGGCATCCAATTGTTCTCAAAAATTCTCGTATACAATTATTTAAGCGCCTCCAAACTCATCAACGAGTTGATAAAAAAAGAGGAGTTCAAATATGATATTGTAGTTGCCCACGACTGGCTCTCAGCAATAGGAGGCATAACCGTCAAAAAAGAGGTGGGGCTACCATTCGCATTTCATGTTCATTCAACAGAAAAGGGAAGAACTCTGGGAAACGGGTCGGAAGTGGTGAGCAACATTGAACTTCACGGCGCAAGAGCAGCCGATCTCATTGTAACGGTCTCATACGCCATGAAAGACGAACTTATTAAACTCGGCTTTCCAAAAGACAAAATTCAAGTATGCCACAACGGTGTTGACCCACAAAAATACAATCCGGAAGCCGTGAGCGCCGAACAAATTAAGAAAGTTAGAGAATTCTATGGTATAAAGGACGAGGAACCCATGATTCTATTTATTGGCAGGCTTGTTGGAGTCAAAGGCGTTGACAAACTTATAATGGCTATGCCACATATTCTGCAGAAAATACCCAATGCAAAACTGGTCATCGTAGGTTTAGGAGACCTGCAAGACTATTTGGTTAATTTGGTAAAAACAATGAGGATGCATGACTCCGTAAAGTTCCGATTTGAATTCATCCCGGAAGAAGAGCGCATTCTCCATTATGCAGCATGCGACGTAGCTGTTTTCCCAAGCCTCTACGAACCTTTCGGCATAGTTGCCTTAGAAGCGATGAGCATGGAGCGCCCGGTTGTCGTTGGTGCAGCAGGCGTCAGCGGAATGCGGGAGATAGTTGTTCCATGCGGTGAAGAACAGTGCGGCTTCCACATAAACCCGAACAGTCCAGCAGACATTGCATGGGGGATAACAAGCGCTTTGGAGAGCCCAGATAAAAAGAAGTGGCTTGGAAAAAATGGCAGAAAAAGAGTTTTGAACGAATTTACATGGGACAAGATAGCTGAAAAAACCTTGGAATTATACGAACAGATAATCAAACGTTGAATCTTGGACGACCAGTTTTTGGTGAAAAATTGAATGCCGACTCTAAAAACCTTCGTAGAAAAGTTGCAAAAGAAGCTGCCAGCCTAATATATTCTGGAACTGAAAAGGAATACAAGCAGGCGAAACTAAAAGCTGCAAAAACATTGGGAACCCACTTTCTGCCAACAAACCTTGAAGTTGCAATCGAACTTGACAAAATAGCAGAAGAAAACGAGGGCCCCGCTAGAGAGGAACGACTAATCCAGATGCGCCAAGAAGCCCTAAAAGCCATGAAAGCCCTAAAGGCATATGACCCGCTTTTGGTTGGAAGCGTTTGGCGTGGAACAATCCATAAAGAAAGCGACGTAGACATAACAGTATATCATGACGAGACCGCAGACATTCTGAAAACTCTGGAAAAAAATAACTTTAACATACTGCGAACTGAATGGGTGGCTGTAACAAGAAGAGGCCAGAAGAAAACTTCATTTCACATATACGCGGAATCCCCGGCAAAAGTGAAATTCGAAATTGTTGTCCGAAGCCAAGAGGAAGCTGGCAAAAGAGAGAAATGCGAAATATACGGAGATGAAGTCATCGGCCTCAACATACAGGAATTGGAAAAGCTACTTAAGGAGAACCCTTTAAAACGCTTCATCCCCTTCTAAAGACGCTTAAATACAGCTTCGCAAATAGTAAATCTCAGTGCCTTGAAGGTGTTGACATGGAGTTCGACAAGGAAACCTTCAAAAAAATGTTCCCAAACTTGGCTAAGGAAATGGAAAGCGAAGAACACAAAATTGGAATAAACGCTGTGCGAGGAGACATTGAAACTGGAGAGAAAGCTACTTCTTCAGAGAGCTTTGTCCATTACATGCCAGATGTCATAGATTTTATTCGGCGATGCGACACAAAGGAGCAAGCTGAGGAGATAATAGATTATATGGAAAAAAGAGGCGAGATAAAAAAGCAGTATGCAGAGAAGCTCAGGAAACAGCTTAGAGAAAGGGGAGTAAGAAGTTTCGGTCCAAAGAAAGAAGAAAACTACTATTTTAAGCAGGGCGGACTATTATAGGAGTTTAGACTTGCTCCGGAGGCACCTTGTCCGGGGCGTGAGCCACATAATACCTCAGCCCGTATCGTTTCAGCTTCTCTGTAACATGCGGGTAAAGAATTAACTCTTCAATTTCTAAATCATCGGCGAAATCTGCGTTAATTTGCCTAAGCCTTTTAATGAGTTTCCGAAGACTTTCTTTGCTTGAGAAAGAAGCCATGACCGACGGGTGACAGCTCACCCTCTTAACCATCAAGTTCTGCAGGGCTTTTAACTGTAACGCGAATCCCTCGGGTTTGGCTCCTGTCAACATCGCGAACTCCTTTTCATTGCACCCCTTTAAAGAAACCCGTACATGAACGAAGTCATACCTTGAAAGATCCGTAGCGTAGCTTTCATCGTGAGCTATGAGAATTCCATTAGTTTCTAAAATGAAGTTGAAACCTTTCCCACGAAGTTTGTCGAGAAGCTGAAGCAGATGGTGCTTTCCAATGGTTGGCTCCCCGCCGCTAACCCTTAACAATTTTAAGCCACATTTTTCAGCTAAGGAAATTAGGCTATCTGCAACTTCGGCGGGTGTGTAAAATCTTCCAACATCCGCGGGGTGAAAAATCACGAAGTCAGAAACCCAGCAAAACTTGCATGCCATTCCGCAGCCAACACAATCAGCTGTGACTATGCCACCATACCACCTTGCTCTTCTTATCCGATAATACTTTCTCTCTTGACCGCCAGAACCAATACGCGTTACCAATTTTTCTACGGCAAGATGCCTCTGAACTGGATCATAGAGCATCGCAAGCCTTCCGCTTAAACCTCAAGACCAAAGGGATTATAACTTTATTGCCAAACAAAGCTCGGCTAGCGATATCTCTAAAAGTAAATAAGTAGGCTCGTCAATAAATAGAAAGTTCAAAACCAGAATGGTATGGCGGAGGAAACTTTAGTGAAGAAAACTTTGACGCCCACGGTTTTAATGGTTATTCTGGTTACTTTTGCCTTTGCTGCATTCAATGCAAACATTGCGAAGGCAGCAGACGCCAACGGGAACTATAGCATTGAATATGTGGAACATACAGTCCAGATGCTCCGCAACGGCTACGTTTTAGTGAACGACACTATGAAAATAAATGTGACAGGGCAAGCACCACGCTACTTTCTCATAGGTTTCCCATACAAGTTTGCAGAGCACGTTCTCCAGTGTGTTGCCTTCAACGAAACAAACGAGTTCCCAGTAACTCTCAACACACCTTTAGGAGAACGCGTCGGCTTTTATGGCGTAAACATCACATTCCCCGAAGGAGCGCCACAAATATTCACTGTTGTGTTCGTGCTTTCAAACGATCTTATCGCACCTGGAGAGGAAGGTGGTTATTACGCAAGTTTTCCAGGTCTTCCCAGCTTAACAAAGCCGGTTACTAAATGTAATGTCTCAATTATTCTGCCGGATGCTAGCGAACAAAGGTATTCTATGGAGAATTTACCTGAATTCACTTACAACGTTTCTACTTCTGATGCTAGCTTTCTCATGGCTCAAGACAATCTAATTCTAGTTGATTTCGAAGAGTTGAAAAGCGTAATCACAATAAATGAATTCGGCGAAATAGAGGGAGTTGACACCTACAAAATATGGAACAAGTCGCCCATAGAAGTAAGCCTCATTGATGTTACTCTCCCTCCTAACTCTTCTGACCCAACGGTGTACGACCTGTTTGGAAGAAAAATAGCTGATGAAAAAGACGGATTAACGCAGGTAACAGAAAAACCTGACCAGTACAGAATTACTAAACTGCAAGTGAGGGCTGACGAATCCACTTGGTTTACAATGCGATATAAACTGCCAAAAGAATTTATTAACCATGAGAGTTCTAACATGTTCAAATTTAACATTACTCTTTTCAAAAATTTGAATGTTTACATTAAACAAGCATCAGTAACTTTTATCTTGCCAGAAGGAGCGCGTATTACATCGCTCAACGCCTTTGAAGAGAAGACTGAAAGCGCCTATAGTGTAACGCGCAATGTTTTCCAAGAAACGTTTACAATTGAAAAAAGCGGGTTAACTTATTTGGATGCTTATGACTTCGCAGTGGCATTGACATACGAGTACAATCCATTGTGGTTATCCTTCCGCCCGACATTGTGGGTTTGGGCGCTGGCAGTCGTCGGATGCGCGGTTGTTTTCGTTTGGAAGAGGCCAAAGGCTCCATCACCGGTTGCGGTGCCCTCTGTTGCTGCAGGACTCCGCCCTGAACACATCAAGGCTTTCGTTGAGACATATGAAGAGAAGAGAAAAATAATTTCTGAGTTAGAGTCTCTTGAAAGCAGAGTGCGAAAAGGAAAAATTCCCAGACGCCGATACAAGGTGCAAAAGAAAACCTTGGAAACGCGGCTCAACATCCTCTCAAGAAGTCTAGCTGAAGGCAAGGAGAGGCTACGCGGTGCCGGAGGCAAATATGCGGATCTGATGCGGCAACTTGAAGTTGCAGAAACTGAAATTAACGAGATTGAGTCTAACATAAGAAGCATCGATGCTCGCCATGCTAGGGGTGATCTTTCCCTTGAGGCTTATCGGAGGCTTCTAGCAGATTACCAAGGAAGAAAAGAAAGGGCTGAAACGGCTATCACTGGAATTATGCTAAGGTTACGTGAAGAAATTCGCTAGTCAACCCAAACGCTTTTATGCTACACCTAATTTTCAATGAAATCTAATTCGGAGAGGAGAACAAAATGGTGAAAATAGTAGTTGACAATCATAAGTGTACCGGATGCGGTACATGTGTGGATACGTGTCCAGTTGGAGTTTACGAAGTTAAAGATGGAAAATCTGTTCCCGTAAAACCGGAAGAATGCCTAGTATGCAGAGCATGCGAAGCCCAGTGTCCAGAAAACGCCATACAAGTCATTGAATAATGCTCCGCTTCATTAGACTCAGCATTGCTTTGAACCATTTTGGGGACGCCGTGCTAAAACAAATTGGGTATGTGCGCCTTTAAATCTTCATGACTTTTTGAAAAACATCGTTCAAATATTCTTTTACAAGCATTCCCCTTTTTCTCGAAAGTTTCTTGATGGTTTTATCTACGCCAGTGGCGTACTGTATTGCCCTCTTCGGATACTCAACTATGCAACTGGGAAAATCGAGGTTTTTGGCAACGTGCCTCAAAATAACCTTCCTAAGTGCGTCTGACCGCCGTTCAATTTTCAATTCCGTTGGGAGGCGCGTGGCGAATTTTGCCATTTCATATGTTGCAAATGGAAGGCGCAGCTCCACACCGTGAAANTTGCAGATTTTAACATCCCTTTCAATGTCGTTTTCATGAAGCCTAAGGATGTCAGCGAACATTTTTCNACGAACCCATTCGCCGTCTTGGCGTAGATAATAATNCACATAACGCTTGTATCCTCCAAAAAGTTCGTCCGCGCCCTGTCCGGCTAAAAGCACCTTTAAGCCCATTTCCGCTACTTTTTCCGCCACCCAGTAGAATGGAATGCCGATGCTTAACTTTGCGGTGTCTGCCTCTTCGACCAGCCAAACAACTTTTGGAAGTGTTGTTTCTACGTCATCCTCCTCATTGAACAAGTAGACGTGTAGTGGCAACTTTAATTTTTCAGCCACCATCTGCGCATGTTTAGTTTCCGGCTGGTTCTTAAGGCTTACATGAATCAGCTG
>JGI24721J44947_10008080_pt1 | contig 13832 bp, 12 predicted proteins | sample YelNatPaOPGAMG01_FD_44947 | JGI IMG/M metagenome (IMG submission 44947)
GTAAAGAACCCTTGGGCTTGGCCGAGACATGCCCCCGGTAGGCCACTAGGCCTCCGTTTGCCCCTGCGTGAGCGTGTTGTGCATCGGTTTGCGTCAGGCCAGTCTTTGCGGACGCGGAGACCGCGTCCCTCCGAGAAAATCGGCCTTCGCGCCGTCCCCAGCTGCTCCCCGCAAGGCCATCCTAGCTTGCATAGCCCACCCTGGAGGGGCGGGCTCCGCACGCCCGCGAAGAATCCACCCGGTTGAACAGGGCAATCCTCATCAAACAATTGGTTTCTGGCCTATCGTTGCCCGTTGATGGACCTTCTTCCCTGCTTGGTGCCTTGCCATGCGGACGCCCAGAGAACATCCCTCCGAGGGTTCCCAGGCCAATGGAATAGCCTTGCTTCTTTCGGTTGGATAGAGGACCTCCGCCCCCAGCATTTTACTTTGGCTCCACGCCAAGTGGCGGAAATCAATATCGAGACCAATGCGCGGCTTTTCCCTTTGAGGTCAGTCGGGAGGTGTGGAGATAGGAATTGCGAGGCCGCAGGCTCGGGGAAGGCAAAGGCTCCCAGGGCCTATTTGTGGCAATGGGTCTTCCGGGGGAAAGTGTCCGGAAATGTACCTTTGGGATACGATTTNGTAATCCCCAATTAGGTCCCTTTTCTGGGGCCCCGATGGAAAGAGGACCGAGCATCGANGCCCCGAAANNGAAATAGGAANACCCTCGGCCCTTACTGGCTTGGGGCTTTGAATATCTTGACTATATCCTCGACTAGCTTCTCCGTGTCACTTTCCACCTNCACCAAGAGGTCATACTTTCCATCCCCATTTCCATCATCGTCCAGGCCTCTCACATCTNCATTAGCTCCCAGGGCATGCTGGATGCGCTTCCTGTACTGATCCTCGAAGGCCCTCGTGGCCCTTTCGCGAGCCCGGATCAGTTTTCCTTGGTTGGGCTTGTTCAGAAACTGACTTTCGGCTTTGAGAAGATCAAATGCCATTCTCCCAGCTGCCCTTAGAATCTCAGCCCCTAGATTTACGGAGGCAATCTGCTCGCGATTCACCTGGTCAAGTATCAGATGGGCTATCGCGGAGGTCCTCGTCTCCATCCAGTGCAAGAGCTTATCAATATTGGCAAAACTCACACCATTTTCCCCTCCGAGATCTATCTCCGCCCCCCAAGGAAACTCGCACTGGTCCGTTGCTTCAGCTTCATTCCACCTGTGGATGAACTCCTCTTTCGCCTCTTCCACAGCCTGGTCCCGATTGTAATTTTCGTTTTGGAGAAGGGCAGCCTCTTCGTAGAAGAGCTTTTTCACGAAGATGGAAGCAGCACTCACCTTCTTGGATTGACATTTGGCCGAGCGATCAGGCGGCTTGGCAACAGCTTTCCATGGGCCCAAGATCACAAAAGACAATACCAAAGCTCCGGCGAAAAGACCTTTTCCTCTCATCTTCTCCTCCTCCAACGAGTTTGATACACGGGCTGCAAGCTTTTTAAGCAATATCCATGCCACATTTCCGAAGGGCTGGCCTCAGATGACTCCATGTGGCAGAATAAGAAAACAGACGCAATATTTTAGAGGAAGGACATGTCCCATCTCAAGATGATATCCTTCGACCTAGATGGAACCCTTGTGGATCACTCTTTCAGCAACGCCATCTGGCACCATGTTGTCCCTGAGCTTGTGGCACAAAAGACGGGGATGACCCTCGAAGAGGCCAAAAGTTGGGTCTTCTCCCAATACCAGGAGGTGGGAGAGGCCTCCCTGGAATGGTACGATCTGGAGTACTGGTTCAAGAGGTTCGGCTTAAGGGAGGACTGGAGAGAGGTCCTGGCCCGGCACCGAGATCTCATCAGGCCTTTCCCGGAGGTGAGAGGAGTTCTCGAGTCCTTGGCCCAAAGGTATCCCCTCATGATCGTCTCCAATGCTAGCCGCGCATTCATCGAGGAAGAGCTCTCCCACAAGGACTTCCAAGGCCTACAGTTTTTTCGCATAGTATCAGCCACCTCGGATTGGGGTCAGGTGAAGAAGACAGGCGGATTTTACAGAGGGCTTTGCGAGGCATTGGGGATCGATCCCACAAGAGTGGTCCACGTGGGAGATCACGAGGAATTCGACTTCCTCGCCCCCAAGGAGGCGGGTATGGAAGCATATTTCCTTGACAGATCAGGGCTTGCCAGGGGGGACCATGTGGTGAGGGACTTAGAGGAATTCAGCCTCAAGGTCATGGATGGCCACTGGTCACCTGGGGGAGGGCGGTGAGGTCTTCCCCTCGTCTGAGGGCTACCCCACAGAAGAACTCCCTACATATCAAGGGCTTGACCGGATGAACGAGGCAGATTCCCTTACGAGAGATTGTGAACCTGAGAAAAGGACAACAGATGTAGTGACCCTCCATTCTGGGGGATCCTCCCCAGGCCCCCTTTTCCGTGTGATAGAGGAGATCCTCCCTGCCAAGTCTCTCCCAAAGGGAGATATCGGAAGGGCTCGTACTTAAAGGGCCAGTAGCTTCCCCCACGCAGCACTCGCCGCACTGGATACAAGCTCGCACCCTTCCCAAAGCCACGGACCTGGGTTCTTCGGGAAGTGGGCTATCTCCATTTCGGGATACAACGTAAGCATCGTGGAGCCTCAAAAGGGCATCCTCCAATTCCCAACCCATAGGAGAGGAGAACCCTTCGGGGAAACATGTCTTGAGAAGCTCCTCCAGGGCTAGGTATCCCGTCGAAGCCAAGGAGTCGAGAATCCAGGCCTTGTCAATCCTCCAGAGGCCGGGCCCCCTTGGTTTTTTTTGTCCCACGAGCCGAGCCAGTAGGGATGCGGCATCCTCCAGGCCATCTCCCCGGAAAGGTATCCTTCCATTGTGGAGTTTGGTTTGGGCCATGAGGAATCGAATCACCATCATCCCTCTCTGTGTTTTCTCCCTTCTAGGACCTCCAGGAATGTCTCTATTTTCGATTCTATGCTCTCTATGGAGTAGAGCCTCGGATCGTTGTGGTCTCCCTCTATTATGACNCCTGGGATCCCCGTCCTTTCCGTCACAGCTCGCCTGAGCTCCGGTATGTCCTGGGAGACCATCTTGCAGCTTCGATTGGAGTGGTAGAGAAAGCCGTCGAGGCAATACTCTTTGGCATACTCCACATAGGTCTCTATCCTTCTTTGGAGGTGGAGATTGGCAGTGTAGAGATACTGCTCCGCCCAATCCTGAAAAGGATCCTCCTCTCCAACTGCCAAGGTTGCCCAGGCCCATGTGTAGAGGGAGGTGACGAGCGCTGCACCCCTCGAGTCCAGGAACTCTGATAGGCGCCTCAACTCTGGCCATATGGGAAGATTGTCCCAGAAAAGGCGAAAACGTTCCCGACTCACCGCTCCTATGCCCTTGGCGATCCTATCCTCTAGTTCGTCGAGCAGCTTGGCGTAAAAGTCCACGGCCACCTTGGTCCCTCTCTGGGCAACAATGGGGGCCATGGCAATGAACTCATCGAAGACAGTTATGGGAGAAGGCTTGTGGGTCGCAGAGAGAAGCACCTTGGTCCAGAGGTCAGATGCCTCCCTCGACAACCTTATGGTCTCCTTCAGCCTCTCGGGATCCATAGTCTTTCCCGAGATCCCCTCGAGCACATCCACGAGCTCCATGAGCTGACCCTTGATGTACTTTTCCGCCTCCTGGTCCCTCTCACCGTTTCCAGAGTGGGGCACATCTATGAGGACCATGGGAGCCCCGTACATCCTCGAGAGAACCTCGAACCACTTCGTTAGGGTTCCACATTGACTGTTGGAAACGAGAAGCAGATCCGGTTTGGGAAGGCCAAAGGTCGGGCTCTTTCCAGTGATTATGGACCCTATATCGCACCTAGCGTAAGAGCACAGATCCACCGAATAGCCCAGTTTCTCCGCTTCGGGCGCTACTTCCAGGGAGATTCTCCTCGCTCCCAGGATCACGGCATGGTTTTCCGGGTATATGGGGATGAAATCCATGGCATAGAGGAGCTCCACTGGGGTGAATGCGTTGACGTAAGCCACGAACTTGCCATTTTGCCTGGCCATATGGGCCGCTGTGTAGTAATCGATGTTTATCTGTTTTAGGTCCTTGAGGCTTAGGAGGGGGTTCATGGAAGCTCACCTCCGAAAGTCTCCCTGAAGGCTTCCAGCCTCACCCGGATCTGACCCATGGAAAGACCCCTGGCCGAGCCTTCCAGGACCAGAGATGGGATTCCTTCCTTTTCCAATGCCTTTTGGAAATCCGGTGTATCGAACCAGGCAGCCTCGCAGAACTTGGGATTCAGGAAGATGACCCCTGATGCTCCAGTCCTTTTGACCCTGCTCAAAAATTCATCCATAGCAGCCTTGGGCTCCTTGTGGTATCCGGGGTAGAGGGGAAGGGAGAAAAACCTAGAGACCAAACGGCCCCAGGGGTCTTCCCCTTCCTCGCCCCCATCCAAAATGGAGCGAAGTCCCACGACGAGCTCCTCGCCCACTACTGTGAACCCCAACTCATCCAATGCATCCACTACTTGTGGGGGATTCCACACCTTTCCCCTCAGATAAATGGGAACCCTTTCCCCATGGGAACAAGGGCTCCCTGGTTCTTCCCAGGGCAGAGATCGCATCCATAGGAGATGCTCTTCCCTGGGACTTCTCATCGCAGATGCGAGAAGTGAGGAGAGGCGCCTCAGGGTCCATGTGGTGGGTCTCTCCCTGTGGAGGGAATATGCCCTCCTCAAGATCTTTCTGCTTTCGGAGTAGAGGGCGAGGCTCTTCTCAAGATCCTCTTCTGTGGGGGTCTTGCCCGTGACCCCCCCGAGGAATCCTGCAAGCCTCTTGAGTTCCTCCCTCAGATATTCTCTCGCCCCGGGATGATCGATTCTCTTGGGAAGCCTCAGGAAATAGTGAGCCTTCGATGGGAACCTATTGGACCAGGTGTGGTAGAGGTTTCTCGTGGTATCGCACACATAGGGTATGATGAGACCGTCGAGGAAATCGAGCTCGCCGGAAAGGCCGAGCTCCAGGATCCCAAGGGCATGAGAGCAAGTGTAGCCTGGCATGGCCTCCTGGGCCCTTCCCACGGAAACGCTGGCCCCCTCCAGGGCCAAGGGCATGGCCCCTGATGCATGGATCAATTCTTCCGGGACATCGGGGAGGAGATGCCCTATTACCTTCTTGCCAGTCCTCTCCTTCCAAGCCCTTGCCCATCCCAAAAAATCCGAGGCCAAATCCTCAAAAATGGACCAAGGGTCCGATCCCATCCTCATCCCCCTTTGGGAGTCATGGGAACTCCCGTATGTTTCGCCATCATCTCCTCACGGAGAAGGCCCCAGGCCCGGCCTCTCTGGAGGGAGCAAGGGTAATACCGTTGCCCCTCCAGGTCAACCCTTCCCCTCCCATGGATTCAGGGCGGGCCCTTGCCAAAAAGGGTTGGCCTCTCTCCTGAAAAGGGAGCTCCCTTCAGAATAGCCTCAGTTCATCCACCACATATCCCCCTAAAGCCCCTGCACCCGCTCCCACTGTAGCTCCCACGATCAAGGGGCCTCCCAATACCAAAGCTCCCGCTGTGCCCAGACCAGCACCGATTGCTCCACCGCTCAAGATCCTCTGTTCCGTGTGGCTCAACCCAGCACAACCTCCCACAAGAAGGGAGATCCCCAAAACCATAGCTTGCAGTTTCAATCTTCCCCAAGATCCATTCTTTCCCGACATCCGATATCACCTCCCTGTTTTCCCTCTCTATAGGGGGGTCATCTTCGCCCCCTCACTTGGACCCTTTCGGCCGAGGGAATATCCCCGGCCAGTTCCCCACTCGAGCCCGGACCAAATCCCAGATGGAGAATCCAACTCCTCTCCCCTATGAAGCCTCTTGTCCAGAGATGTCGCGGAGAAAGCCCCCATTGTCAATTGATAGTGAGTGTTGGGTCCTAGAGAATCCTCGCGGCAGAATCCCCACGAGAAGATCTCCTCACCCTCCCTCGAACCCGGGCATGATGGACCAAATGGCGCGAGCATCGAGGAGTCTTCGCAATGGTGAGTGGGGCTAGTCCCCATTTGAGGCCTCAGAGGTCTCACTCTTCTCTTCTCCCTTTGCCAATGCGAGGATGAGATGGAGATAGATCTCGGCTGCTTTCTTCACCTGTGAAAATTCCACCCATTCCTCTGGGGCATGAGCCTGCTCCAGGCTTCCCGGTCCCAACACAACACTCTGAATGCCAGCCCCCCAGAGGACACTCGCGTCCGAATGGCTAGGGAAGGGCTCGGGCTCCCAAGGCAATCCCAGCTTGCGGTAAGTCTCCTTCAAGGCTCCCACAAATGGGCCCTTCTCCAGCAACTGGTATCCGCCATGCACTGTGGAGAAACGGACCTTGGGTTTCTCCCCTTCCCCCACGCGACTCACTATCTCCTCTATGTCGGGCAGTAGCTCTCCTGCTGAGACCCATGGCGGCATGTGGAGATCGATCCAGGCCTCGCACCTCTCAGGGACGGCGAATCCCCCAGGCCCGCTGAAGAGATCCCTGATATTGAACACCACCTCTGGCCTCGAGACCCTAAGGTATTTGGTCAACTCCGACACAGCTACCATCATCGTCTCAACGGGGCTCCTCACCTGGCTCGCCAAGGACGCATGGACCCTTCTTCCGGTGCAGAGAATCTGGACCTCTATGTATCCATACTGCCCCAGACATGGTTTGAGACAAGTGGGCTCTCCGATTATGGCCCATGGCACATGGTATTCCTCGACAAGAGCCTCGGCTCCGTCTCCCTCCTCTTCTTCCCCCACTACCAGGAATACGCCGCAATTGACTCGGGATCCCAATTTCTCCCACGCGGTGGAGAATGCCTCCACCATTGCGGCACAACCGGCCTTCATATCAGCAGCCCCCAGGCCCAGTATCCGCTCATCCTCTTCCCGAAAGCCGTAATCCTCCAAGTCGTAGGCGGAGACCGTGTCCAAATGTCCAATGAGGGCCCATTCCATGGGGCCATCTGGTGGGAGGAGGAGAAGGTTGTGTCTTCCATCGTCCACCTCCTGTCGGACGGCTGGAAGCCCTCTTTTTCGGCAATAGCCAAAGAGAAAATCCACCAATTCCTCCTCCTTGCCCGAGGGGCTATAGATATCCATCAAGGACTTGATGAGCCTCTTGAGCCTGGAGGCCTGTACGGTAGGGAAGGGGCCTAGGGGGGTCATGAGTGCCTCTTGGCCATCTCCTTGGAGAGGGTCTTTCTGGCTCCCAGTCGCTGCCTCAGGTTGTCCAGGTTCATGGCCAGATAGATGTGCTCCTGGGGGTGGGAGAATCCCATCTTCCTGAAGAACTTGATGGCAGCATAGTTGTCCGCCTCAGTATCCACTATCAGGATCCTAACCCCATCCTCAAGCATGAGTTCCAGCAAGGCATGGAAGAGTTTCTCCGCGACCCCTGTTCCCTGGTATTCTGGGTCCACACCGAGCCATACGAGGTGCCCGTATTTCCAAGCGGAGCGGCTCTTGGTGACAGTTGTCCCCATTGCAAAACCAACTATCCTCTCTCCCTCCTCTGCCACGAGACAAAGTTCAGGGTCGCTGTGGAATAGATCCACGACCTCATGCTCATCCCAGGTACGGTAGAGATTGGGGACATCCTCGGCCGTGAAGAGCCTCTCTCCGAGATGGAACACCTGGGCCAGATCGTCTATTTCCATGGGCCTTATGGATATGGACAAACGCTTCCTTCTGCGATGGAGGCTATGGGGGCCTGATGCCTTTTCTCTCTCTCGTGGCTCGTCTGTCTCCCTCGGATCCATCTCTCACCTTCCTAGTCAACTCCATGTCCCATTGTAAAGTGCTCCTTCTGGGTGTCAATTGTGGGTTCCAAAGGCACAGGTGGACAGGATAAAATTTCGCAGGACAATCGTTCCAGGTTCGCCAATGGTGCCCTGGGAAAAACCTCTGCTGGGAGATCTATTCCGTGAAAGCGATGGTGATAAAGAAGATCGCGAGCCTTTCGGAAAATCCCAGGCCTCTCGAGCTTGTGGAGATGGACATCCCCAAGCCAGGGAGGAAGCAGGTCCTCCTAGAAGTGTTGGCCTGCGGGGTCTGTCATACGGAGCTCGACGAGATAGAGGGACGGACCCCTCCACCCTTTCTCCCCGTTGTGCCAGGCCACCAGGTAGTGGGGAAGGTGGTCGACTGTGGCGAGGGAGTGAGAGGCCTGAAAGTGGGAGAGAGGGTTGGGGTGGGATGGATCTACAGCTCTTGCGGCAAGTGTCCCCATTGTCGGATTGGAGACGAGAACCTGTGTCCCGAGTTTCGAGCAACTGGGAGGGATGTCAATGGTGGATATGCCCAATACATGGTCGTGGAAGAGTCCTCGGCCTTCAAGATACCTCACATCTTCTCGGATGCCGAGGCGGCCCCTCTTCTCTGTGCTGGCGCCATAGGGTATCGGTCCCTCAGGCTGGCAAATATGGAGGACGGGATGTCCCTCGGGCTCACAGGGTTTGGAGCTTCGGCCCACCTTGTCCTCCAGATGGCGAAAAAGCTCTATCCGAGAAGCAAGATTTATGTGTTCGCGAGGAGCCAAAGGGAGAGGGAGTTTGCCATGGAACTCGGAGCTAGCTGGGCAGGGGACATCTCCGACCCCCCTCCGAGGCCTCCAGAGAGGATAATAGACACAACCCCAGCCTGGAGGCCTGTAATTGAGTCCCTCGCTCATCTGGATCGTGGTGGGAGATTAGTGGTGAACGCTATCCGCAAGGAAGAGGTGGACAAGGAGGTCCTCCTGGAGCTCGACTACGCGAGGCATCTCTGGCTGGAGAAAGAGATCAAGACCGTGGCCAATGTCTCCAGGAGGGATATAAGGGAGTTTCTCGATCTGGCATCCCAGATTCCCATAAGGCCACAGGTCCAAGAGTTTCCCCTGGAGGAGGCCAACACAGCCCTCAGGGAGCTCAAGGAGAGGAGAATACGAGGGGCCAAGGTCCTGAGGATCTCCTCTCCTTGAATTGGGAAGAGATCACAGCTTGACCACCTCTTCCCCATAAAAATCCCTCCTGAGCGCTTCTTGGGAGCGTTCCATGAGCTCTATCCATCCCCTCACCCTCTCCTTCCCGTAAGCCCTCTCCCAAGCATCGACTATCTGGGGGACTGGTACGTCCTCGAAACTCCCGTGGAAGGCGACATACTCCATGAATCTCCTGTTTTCCAGGTTGTAAGGCTGGAAGATGGAGTCCTCCAGGCCATTGAACTCCAAAGGCGGAACCCTGTGTTTCTCGCAGAGCTCCTTGTTGAAGGCTGGGGTCGCCTTGACCCATTTCCCCATGAGATAGAACTCCGTGAATCCGTGGTACACAAAGAGGTCGCTACCCATCCACTCTATGAGCTGGCGCGTGGCCAGATGATTTTTCACATCGGCGAAACCGAGCCTGGCTGGTATGTTGCAGGCCCTCCCCATGGCACAGAGGAGCGCTGCCTTTCCCACACAGTAACCCCTTCGCACCTCCAGAGTGCGGCTCGCCTTGTAATGCTCGGCCTTGTAAAAGGGCACATACGGGTCGTACCAGATGGAATCCCTGACCCAATAATAGAGACTCACCGCCTTTTCCAACTGGTCTCGGCACCCCCTCGTGATCTCCTGGGCTGTCTCCCAAACCTTGGGGTTTTGGAAATCCAGTATCTCAGTGGGTCTCAGGTAAATTTCCATCTCCTCCGCCATAAGACCTCCCTCCGTGTTCCCCTTTCTCCTCGCCCATTGAAAATGAGCGGTCCCTACTATTGGTCCTCTACTTTTTCCCTTCTGCTTCCCGAAAAGCAGAGGCTCATCTCCTTTGCCACTTCTCGGGTTTCGATCCCCGCACAATGGATCACGCTATGGAACAAATGGTCGTGACTCAAGGCCTGAGCCTCTTGGACAGGAGATTCTCCCACTTTTCTCCGAGGGCCTGTTTGAAGGACTCGAAGCCCAGACGATCATTGGGACCTTTCTCTGCTCCTCTACATCCTCTCTCTGGCCGTGCCCCCATCTCCCCCCCTCTCCCAGAGATTCCCCATGGTCTGACACGTACCAGACCATGGCCTTCTTTTCTCGCAATCTCTCTATCACCTGGTGAATGAAGTAGTCAGTGTAGGCTATGCTGTTGTCGTAGGAGTTTATGACCTCCTCCAGCGTACATGCCTTGGGGGACCTCCTGCTGCAGGTCGGGGTGAAAAAGCGGAACTGGTCCGGGTAATGATTATCGTACCTCCAGTGGCTCCCTATGGAGTGGAGGACGAGGAAGGCCTTTTTGGGATTGTGGAGGAGAAACTCGTCCATGAAGGGGAGGAGGTCCTCGTCGAGCAACTTTGAAAAGATGTTGTGAGATTCGGGGTTGTTGTAGCGGACAAAGTCGGCCTCCTTTGCCAGAGCAGAGACCCCTGTATCGTGTGTTCCCAGAAGCCTCTGATTGGAGATCCAGGCCGTGGGAAAACCAGCTGCCTTGAAAATCCCCATGAGGGAAGGCTTCCTGAAAGATTCTCGGGGATCGTTTCCGGTGGCAGCTGTGATCATGCAGGGAACCGATATGTCGGTAAGGGTTCCGCAAGAAGTGACATCACTGAAGGAGATGACCTGGTCTCTACCAAGATGAGGGGTCGTGGGCCTGGAATAACCATTTATCTCAAAGTGATCAGCCCGGGCAGCCTCACCGATTATGACCACCACGATCATCTCGTCACCCTCGAAGGAAGCAGTCGGCGCTGGCATGCGTTCGCGGTCCATAAGGAAGCCTTGGAGCCTTCCTCTCTCTGATATGTAAGCGAGGCTGTTCTTCAAAACATCGAAAGGAAGTCCCAGGGGGAGCTTTTCCTTGACAGTGGCGTGAACGAGCGCCGAGACTGCCCCTATCACAGCCAGAATCCCAAACCTCATCCTCGGCGAAGGTCCCTCGAAGAACTTCCCGCTCGCCCATGTGGCCAAGATGGAAAGCAGAACTGCCAAGGCTGTGGTGAGGACTAGCTCCTGGCTCAGAAAACCCGCTGCCTCCTCGAGATTTGTGTCCGCAACCAGAGCCATGGTATTGGGACCGAAGGCCTTGAGCTGAAAGGTCGAGATGAAATAACTCGCGGAACTGCTCACCAACACTGCCAAGGCAGTCCCGACGATTAGGACACCCCTCCAAAAAGAGAGAGCCATGAGAAGGCCCAAGAACATCGTGGCCTGAAGGGCTCCCAGTGCCAGGGCCGAGACCATATCCCCTTCTGACCACCAGATGATCCTCTCCCCATTGAAAAGGATTGTGTGGAGAGAAGAGAGGGCGAGGAAGAAGACCACCTGAGCCGGTACCTTCCTGCCTCTGACGGCGAAAGGGAGATCAATGGCTTTCCCCGACACTTTCTCTCACCAGCCTCCCAAAAGGTGCATGTGGAGATGGAAGATTATTTGCCCTCCGCCCNTTTCCACATTGAGGATGAGCCTGTAGCCCCTCNCAGCGATTCCTAGCCTCTGGGCAATAGCTCGAGCCTTGAGAAACATCTCTCCCACAAGAAGGCGATCTTCCTCCGTGAGGTCATTGACCGTCGGTATGTGCCTTCTCGGCACAACGAGAAGGTGAATGGGTGCCTCAGGCCTTATGTCCTTGAAGACAACGATTTCCTCTCCCTTGTAAACGAAATCCGCAGGGCTCTCCCCCCTTATTATCTTGCAGAAGACGCATTCTCTCTCCATGGAAAAGACCCTACTCCCTTTGCCTCACTTGACGAGCATCACTTCCAGCCCTGTCCTTTCCCGGAGCTCCCTCACGTGGTCTTCCACCTCATCTTTGAAAAGCACCTTGTGAAAAAATGAGGGCTCCTCTTTCCCCAGAACCAGGAGACTGCCCTTGTTCTCCATGGCGACCTCTTTTAGGACCTCGAGCATCCTCCCCTTTTTCATCACGCAGACGGGCTCGACACCCTCTTTCCTCGCAAGCTCAGCCATCCTTTCCAGTATGTGCTTGCCCATCTGCTCCAAGGAGTGCTCAGCAAACTCCGGCCTGAGCTCAATGGTAATGCCGTGGAGAAAGGATGCATCCACAGCATAAGTGATGATCAACCTAGCGCCCCTCTCTTTGGCGAGAAAGGCAGCCTCCCTGACAGCTCTCTCCGAAACCTCGGAGCCCGTGACCCCGCAAACTATGGTGTTCTCCCTCACTGAGCCTACCTCCCCGAATCTCCAAAGTCTCATATCTCAACCAAGAGAAGCCATCCCATGCAAAGCAAAANAGTGATGATCATGGGCGGAAAGGCCATCTTCGTGTATTCCATGAAGGATATGTGATAACCCGCTCTCTCTGCCATCCCCACTGTGACCACGTTGGCGCTAGCGCCTATCATGGTCCCATTTCCTCCCAGGCAGGCCCCCAGGGCCAGAGCCCACCAGAGGACCCCCCCTTGAGCTCCCGGAATCGTGCTCGTGAGGTATGCCACTATGGGAAGCATGGTAGCGGTGAAAGGGATATTGTCCACGATAGCTGAAAGGATGGCCGACACCCAGAGTATCATGAGGATAGCCACGACCAACGACCCACCCGATGCCTCCTTGACCCAGTCCGCTATCATCTGGATGAGGCCAGTCTCCTCTGCCCCCGCAACAACTATGAAGAGCATCATGAAGAATATCAGGGTGGGCCACTCGATCTCGCGCTCCAACATTTCCACTATGTTCACCCTGCTCACAACCAAAAGCAGCGCAGCCCCCGTCATTGCCGCTATGCTGGGCTCCATATGGAGCGCCCCGTGGATTATGAAGAGGAATATGGTCGCCCCCAGGACTATCCCGCCCTGGGTTAGGAGTCTCCTGTCCGTTATCTGGTACTCCTCCCTGAGCCTTCTCACCATCTCTTCCACATTCCCCACTTGTGCCTTGGAGTACTCCTTCCGATACCAGATCAGACAATAGAGGATGGAAAGGGCAAGGCAGATACCACAGATCAGCGTTAGGTTTCTCACGAAGTCCATGAAGGTGAGATGAGCGTAAGAGCCTATCATGATATTGGGAGGATCGCCTATGAGGGTCGCTGTACCCCCGATATTGGATGCGAATGCCTCTGGGATGAGGACGCTCACAGGGTTTATCCTCAAGGTGACGCACACCTCCACGGTGACTGGTATCACGAGGAGCATTGTGGTGACATTGTCGAGAAAGGCTGATATGAAGGCTGTGACGAACATCAAGAGGGATACAAGCGCATAGACATTTCCCCTGGCCATCTGGAAGCTCTTGTAAGCCAGCCATTGGAAGACCCCTGTCCTCTTGAGCACCCCCACTATGATCATCATGGCCATGAGGAGGAATATCACGTTCATGTCTATGGCCCTTATGGCGTCATGGAAGGATAGGATGGCGTATCTTGAATTGAAGGTGCCTGCAGTGTAAGTCACGAAGAGGAGAATGGCTGCGCCCAACAGTGCAGCTAGGGTCCTATGCATGACCTCGAAGGCTATTAGCACGTAGACCCCAACGAGCACAAGGGCTGCAACCCAAAATGCGGGGGATATCTCCCTCTGGAGTTCTATTGTCTTGTGAGCTATGTAGAGGCTGTTTCCCAGTTGGTCCTCCCTTTCCTTGAAAACTCTGTCCAAAAGGATGGGACCTGAACTTCTAAAGGATGGCTTTTCCACCTCCATCTCCAATCTCCCTCCATGCAAGGAGCCCGAAGGGAGCCTCACCTCCACATGAAAGCTTCCGTCACTCGATGTGGCAGTTTCCTCGAGGGGTAGCCTCCTTCCGTCGAGATAAAAGCTTATTTGCGCATCCCTCACCCCTTTTCCCTGGGGAGTCCTCACAATCCCGGTTATGGATAAGAGATCCCATGGGCCCTCCTTGGCCCCCGAGCCCTCTTCTCCAAAGCAAGGTGCCCCAA
>JGI24721J44947_10008090_pt1 | contig 13820 bp, 10 predicted proteins | sample YelNatPaOPGAMG01_FD_44947 | JGI IMG/M metagenome (IMG submission 44947)
GCGGACACGAGTGAAAGAACCTATATTTATTGCTATGTTATCCTCGCTATTTATGTGGGGATTTTTAAATAGGCAAAGAAAACATTTGACATTTATTTTTAATATGTTATTAACAATAATTTACAATTGCTAGCGTAGCTCAATTGGTAGAGCAGCTGATTTGTAATCAGCAGGTTAAGGGTTCGAGTCCCCTCGCTAGCTTTGAATTTTTATTTTAAGGCTTAGGAGAGGTGCCCGAGTGGCTAAAGGGAGCAGTCTGTAAAACTGCCGGCCGTAGCGCCTACGAAGGTTCGAATCCTTCCCTCTCCATTAAATTAGTTGATTTTATAATTTTGGTTGATATTTATTATAAAATANTATAGGTAAGCGGGAATAGCTCAGTTGGTAGAGCTCCAGCCTTCCAAGTTGGTGGTCGCGGGTTCGAATCCCGTTTCCCGCTTGTGCCCATGTAGCTCAGTTGGTAGAGCACTTCCTTGGTAAGGAAGAGGTCACCGGTTCAATCCCGGTCGTGGGCTAAATAAAAAATTTGTTTAAAAAAGAAAGTTTGTTATAAGAGATGTTAGATATAATAAGGAGGTAGAAACAAAGATGGGAAAGGCAAAATTTGAGAGGACGAAGCCGCACCTGAATGTGGGGACAATAGGGCATATAGACCATGGTAAGACGACATTAACAGCGGCTATAACTAAGGTATTATCAGAGAGGAAGCTTGCTAATTTTGTACCATTTGATCAGATAGACAAGGCACCTGAGGAACGAGAGCGAGGGATAACGATATCAATTTCGCATGTAGAGTATGAGACAGAGAAGCGGCACTATGCGCATGTAGACTGTCCTGGGCATGCGGACTACATCAAGAACATGATAACCGGGGCGGCACAGATGGATGGAGCGATACTGGTAGTGAGTGCAGCCGATGGACCTATGCCGCAGACACGGGAGCACATATTATTAGCGAGGCAGGTAGGTGTACCGTACATAGTGGTATATATAAACAAGGCGGACATGGTAGATGACAAGGAATTATTGGATTTGGTAGAATTAGAGGTAAGGGAATTATTAACGCAGTACAAATTTCCTGGGGACAAGGTACCTGTGATAATAGGGAGTGCATTAAAGGCGTTAGAGGGGGACAAGAGTGAGCTTGGGGAGGGTTCAATATTGAAGTTGATGGAAGCGATAGACACATACATACCGGAGCCTGTAAGGGAGATAGACAAGCCATTTTTGATGCCGATAGAGGATGTATTTAGCATAAGTGGTAGGGGGACTGTAGTTACAGGGAGGGTAGAGCGAGGGAAGATAACGGTAGGTGAGGAGGTAGAGATAGTAGGTATAAGGCCAACGAGCAAGACGGTAGTGACCGGGGTAGAGATGTTCAGGAAGGTTTTGGATGAAGGAAGGGCTGGAGACAACATAGGAATACTTTTAAGGGGGACGAAGAAGGAGGAGGTAGAGAGGGGGCAGGTAGTAGCGAAGCCTGGGAGTATAACTCCGCACACGAAGTTTAAGGGGGAGTTATATGTATTAACGAAGGAAGAGGGGGGCAGGCACACGCCGTTTTTCAGTGGTTACAGGCCGCAGTTTTACTTTAGGACTACGGATGTGACTGGTGTAGTGAAGCTACCGCAGGGTGTAGAGATGGTGATGCCAGGGGACAACATAACGCTTGAAGGGGATTTGATAGTGCCGATAGCAATGGAGAAGGGTTTGAGGTTTGCAATCAGGGAAGGCGGTAAGACTGTTGGTGCTGGCGTTGTAACAGAAATTATTGAGTAGAAGATAAGGGACAGGCAATGAGAACAATGATTATATTAGCATGTAGTGAATGTAAGAATAGAAATTATATGACCTCCAAAAATAAAAAAAATACACCTGACAGATTAGAGTTGAAAAAGTACTGTCCACATTGTAGAAAGCATACACTTCATAAGGAGGTTAAATAGGTCAGTAACTCAATTGGTAGAGTACCGGTCTCCAAAACCGGCTGTTGGGGGTTCGAGTCCCTCCTGACCTGGATTTATAATTGAACAGGGTAAATACTTATGGAAAAAGAGATAACTTTTACTGAAAGAATAAAAACCTTTTTTAACGAAGTAATAGCGGAGTTGAAAAAGGTTACCTGGCCTACAAAGAAACAGGTAACAACATCTACAATTGTTGTATTGATACTTGTTTTTTTGACAGCCATATATCTTAATGTGGTAGATTTAGGATTTAGTTATTTGGTGAGTTTACTATTCAGATGAAGTGGTATGTAGTACACACATATTCAGGTTATGAAGAGAAAATAAAAACAGGTTTGCTTGCCAAGATCAAGGCACTTGGTAAAGAACACCTGTTCGGGGATATCCTTGTGCCTCAGGCAGATGTAGTAGAAATAGTTAATGGTGTTAAGAAAAAATCAAAACAAAAGTTTTTCCCTGGATATATTTTAATTCAGTTAGAGCCAACAGAAGANGCTTTTCATATAGTAAAGTCCACTCCAATGGTTACTGGTTTTGTGGGTGGTGGAAAGAATATAAAATCCATACCTTATGTCCCTGATGAAGAAGTGGAGAAGCTAAAAAGGGAAATACAGGAAAGGGCAGTTAAGCCCAAACCTAAATTCTCATTTGAGGCAGGAGAAAGCGTTAGGGTAATAGATGGACCATTTGCAAGCTTTAATGGTATTGTGGAAGAGGTTAAGCCTGATAAGGGTAGATTGAGGGTACTTGTGAGTATATTTGGTAGGTCCACACCTGTTGAGGTTAATTTTAATCAGGTTGAAAAGAATTAAAGGAGAACAAAATGGCGAAAACAGCGATTGCAAAAGTTAAATTACAAATACCAGCCGGGAAGGCTAATCCGGCTCCCCCAGTTGGTCCGGCGCTTGGTCAGCATGGGGTGAATATAATGGAATTTTGTAAGGCTTTTAATGCGAGAACAGCTAAAATGCAGGAAGGCTTGATTATTCCTGTATTAGTGACTATTTACTCTGATAGAAGTTTTACTTTTATAACAAAAACACCTCCTGCATCTGTTCTGATAAAAATGGCTTTAAAATTAGAAAAAGGCTCTGGNGATCCAAAAAGAAATAAGGTGGGAAAGATTACAAAGGCTCAAATTGTTGAGATCGCAAAGCAAAAGATGGCAGATCTGAGTGCATACGATATAGATAGTGCAGTTAAAATTATAGAAGGTACTGCAAAAAGTATGGGTGTAGAAATTATTTAAGGTGGTTGGATAATGAAGAAGCATGGTAAAATTTATAATGAAATAATAAAACAGATTGATCGTAGTAAACTCTATGATCTTAAAGAGGCAGTGGAATTGATAAAAAATATAAAGGGGCGCAAATTTGATGAGACAGTAGAACTTGCTGTTAATTTAGGTATAGATCCTAAACAAACCGATCAGAATGTAAGGGGTACGGTTGTGCTTCCCCATAGCCTTGGAAAACAGGTTAAGGTGCTGGTTTTTACAAAGAATGAAAAAGAAGCATTGGAAGCTGGTGCTGATTATGCAGGTGGAGAAGAACTGGTTAATAAAATACTTGGCGGATGGATTGATTTTGATACAGTTATAGCTACACCTGATCTTATGGGTATGGTTAGTAAGCTTGGTAAAGTACTCGGGCCCAAAAAGCTTATGCCCAATCCAAAACTTGGAACCGTGACCTTTGATATTGCAAGAGCAGTTAAGGAAGCAAAGGCAGGAAAGGTAGAGATCAAAAATGATAAAGGTGGGGTTGTTCATGTTGTGTTAGGCAAAAAATCTTTTGAGGCAAATAAATTAATAGAGAACTTTAACGCAATAATGGAAAAAATAAAATCTTTAAAACCTGCAAAAAGTAAAGGACAGTTTTTAAAGAGTGCTTATATATCAACAACGATGGGACCAAGTTTAAAAATTGCGGTGCAGTCGTACAGATAATCATACATAAACATTTGGAGGTTTCCTGATGAATAAACAAACAAAAGCGGTTACTGTTTCAGATATAAGGGAAAAGATATTAAAATCAAAAGCTATATTTATAACAGAGTACAAAGGGTTAAAGGTTGGCGAGTTAACCAATCTTAGAAGAGAGCTACGCTCTAAGAATGGAGATCTGAAGATTGTGAAAAATACCCTGTTTTTATTGGCAGCAAAAGGAATTCTGCCAGACATAAATGGGAAAATCTTTACCGGTCCTACTGCGGTGATGTTTTCCTATGGAGACCCGAGTGCAGTGGCTAAGCCGATAGTAGCTTTTTCAAAAAATAATCCGCTTCTCATTATAAAAGGAGCTATTCTTGGGAATGATTTTCTTTTGCCTGAAAGGGTGATGTTGCTTTCAACATTACCAGAAAAAGAAGTACTTATAGCTATGTTTATTAATACCATTAGCGCGCCGATATCGCGTTTTATTTATGCAGTATCATCACCTATATCAGGTTTAATAAATGTATTAAATGGAATAAAACAAAATAAAATAAACAAAAATTAGGAGGAAGATAATGACTACAAAAGAAGAGCTCGTAGAAAACAAGAGTGTAACTATCAGTAAAGAGGACATCCTGAATGCCATATCAAATATGAGTGTGTTAGAACTCGCGGACTTAGTTAAAGCATTGGAAGATAAATTTGGCATAAAGGCTGCAGCAATGCCTGTAGCAGGTGCTGTAGCTCCGGCAGCTGTTCAAACAACTCAACAGGCTAAACAGCCAGAGGAAGAGAAAACAGAATTTACGGTAACCCTTACCGAAGCAGGTACAGAAAAGATCAAGGTAATTAAGGAAATCAGGGCAATAACAAATCTTGGTTTGAAAGAGGCGAAAGAACTTGTTGAGGGTGCTCCAAAGGTTGTAAAAGAGGGAGTATCAAAAGAGGATGCAGCTAAAATAAAACAACAACTTGAAGCAGTTGGTGCAAAGGTAGAAATTAAATAACGATTAGCAGTTTAATATCATATATCTTTTTACAGACAACTTTTGAGAGTTTTTCTCTGAAAAGGCGGGGTTTGTGTTTATATTATTCTTCTTATGGAGGTTAATTAAAAAATATGGTCACCAAAGATTTTAGTAAATTTTCTGTACCAAGGAAAGACTTTAGAAAATTTTATACATTGATGGATATACCAAATCTTATTGAGGTTCAACTTAACTCTTTTCAACAGTTTTTACAAATGGATGTTAATCCAGATGAGCGCAAAAATATTGGCTTACAGGCAGCATTTAACTCGGTATTTCCTATAAAGGATTATAACGAAACTGCCTCTTTAGAATTTGTCAGGTATATACTCGATCCGCCTCCATACGATGTTAACGAGTGCAAGGAAAAGGGGTTGACATACACAATGCCAATGAAGATTATGGTGAGGCTTATTTTAAAAGATGTTGACCCTGAAACAAAAACAAAGACAATAAGGGATATAAAGGAACAAGAGGTTTTCTTCGGTGATCTTCCTATAATGACATCAAATGGTACCTTTATAATAAATGGTATAGAAAGGGTTATAGTTAGTCAGTTACACCGTTCACCAGGTGTATTCTTTGAGTATGATAAACTCAAGATCCAGAGTACAGGAAGGCCTGTTTATATGGCACGTATAATTCCATACGAAGGTTCATGGCTTGATTTTGAGTTTGATCAAAAAGACATAATGTATGTTAAAGTGGATAAAAAGAAGAAGTTCTACGCTACTGTAATCCTTAAAGCACTTGGTTATAATGATGAGGATATATTACGAAAATTCTATAAGGTTGAACCAGTAGAAATACATGATAATAAAATAATCCTTGAGCTGGATTATGATTCGCTTTTGAATAGGAAATTCAGCGTAGATATAAAGGATCCAAGTAGTGGTGAAGTGATAGTGCCTGCTGGAACAAAGATCACCCGTAATATTGCACGGCGAATAATCTCCCGGAAGATAAAGAATATTACGGTAAATTACGAGGATATAGATGGAAGGGTTTCTGTTCGTGATGTTAAGAATGAGAAGGGAAAGGTATTGCTCAAATGTAATGAGAGTCTTACCAGAGATACATTTGAGAAGATACTTGAGAGTAAAATAGATAAATTGGAGTTTATATATTTTGATAACATTACTATAAGCGGAAGCATAAGAGAGACGCTGTTACTTGATAAGATCAATACCACAAAAGAAGCTATAGATGAATTTTACTCTAAGTTAAAGCCTAATGAGTCTTATACACCTGAGATTGCCCAGTCATTTTTTGAGGATATGTTTTTTTCAAAATCAAGGTATAACCTTACCAAGGTGGGCAGGTTAAAGATAAATAGCAGATTGGGGAAGGATGTACCACTTGATGTTACAACCCTTACAAAAGAGGACATAATAGATACAGTAAAATACCTGTTCGATCTTAAAAATGGTAAAGGCGAGGTAGATGATATAGACCATCTTAGCAATAGAAGGGTTAGAACCGTTGGAGAGCTTCTGGAAAATCAGTTTAAACTTGGTCTTTTGAGGATGGCAAAAACAGTAAAAGAGAAGTTTACTCATGATCTTCAAACATTAATGCCTTCTGAATTGATCAATCCTAAACCAGTTATGGCTGCCCTGAAAGAATTCTTTGGTGGTAGTCAGCTTTCGCAGTTTATGGATCAAACAAACCCGCTTGCAGAGATCACACATAAAAGGCGATTGTCTGCACTCGGACCTGGTGGTTTAACCAGGGAACGGGCTGGTTTTGAGGTAAGGGATGTTCATACTACCCATTATGGCAGGATATGTCCTATTGAGACACCAGAAGGACCAAATATAGGTTTAATAGCTTCCATGAGTACATACGCCAAGATTGATGAATTTGGCTTTTTAAGAACACCTTACAGGGTAGTTAAAGATGGGGTTGCAACGAATGAAATTGTCTATTTATCAGCTATAGATGAAGAGAACAAAACAATAGCTCAGGCTAATACACCCCTTGATAGTAAGAATAGAATTGTGGAGGATTATGTAGCTGCAAGAAGGAACGGTGATTTCATTATGGTTCCAAAAGATGAAATTGATTTTATGGATGTCTCTCCATCGCAACTTGTTTCTGTAGCAGCAGCCTTAATCCCATTTTTAGAGCATGATGACGCAAACAGAGCTTTGATGGGATCAAACATGCAAAGACAGGCAGTTCCACTAATCAAGACTGAAGCCCCGCTGGTTGCAACAGGTATAGAAGGATATGTGGCAAGGAATTCAGGTGTTGTTGTTATTGCTGAAGATGATGGCATTGTTAATTATGTTGATGCAAAGAAAATAGTTGTAGAATACCCTAACAGGGGTAAAGGACCAACAGTAAAGATCTACAATTTACAAAAATTTAAGAAATCCAATCAAGGAACATGTTTGAATCAAGTACCAATTGTTAAAGCAGGTCAGCATGTTAAAAAGGGTGACATTATCGCTGATGGAGCAGCTGTGGCAAATGGTGAGCTTGCCCTTGGNAGAAATGTGCTTGTTGCATTCATGCCATGGGGTGGATATAACTATGAAGACTCCATTCTCGTAAGTGAGAGAATAAACAAAGAGGATATCTTTACATCTGTCCATATAGAAGAGTATGAATGTGCTGCAAGGGAATTGAAGGTAGGGAGAGAGGAGATAACAAGGGACATACCTAATGTAAGTGAAGAAAGCCTTAAGGATTTAGATGAAAATGGGATCATCAGAATAGGGGCAGAGGTTAAGCCTGGTGATATTCTTGTTGGAAAGGTTACACCAAAAGGTGAGTCGCAACCCAGTCCAGAAGAAAGGCTTTTAAAGGCTATTTTTGGTGATAAGGCTGGGGATGTTAAAGATACTTCATTAAGGGTAAAGCCCGGTGTTCATGGTACAGTTGTTGATGTTAAGATCTTTTCAAGAAAAAGCTCGGCATCTGATAAAGATAAAACAAAGGATCAAGAACTTTTAAAGCTTAATACAGATCAAGAAGAAGAATTAAGTATCATAGAAGATACCATGAAAGAACATCTTGTGAAGTTATTACTCAATGAGAAGATAGGAGATAAATTTTCTGACGAAAGAAGAAAAATACATTTGAAACGAGGAGACATAATCACAAAAGAGTTAATTGATAGGCTCCCAATAGAGAAGTGGGCTTCTATTCCTTTAATGGCTGGTGATAAACTCAAAGAGAAGGTTAATAAAATTATTGAATCTACTATAGAACAAAAAGACATGATCAAGTCTATCTTTGAGCAGAAGATAAATAGGTTAAAACGGGGTGATGAACTTCCGGTTGGAGTATTCAAGCTTGTAAAAGTTTTTATTGCCACAAAAAGAAAGTTGTATGCCGGTGATAAGATGGCAGGCAGGCATGGTAACAAAGGAGTTGTATCAAAAATAGTTCCGGTGGAAGATATGCCATTTTTACCTGACGGTAGACCTGTAGATATAGTCTTAAATCCCCTGGGTGTTCCNTCGAGATTAAATGTTGGTCAGATACTTGAGACGCATCTTGGGTGGGCTGCAAGAAGCCTCGGGGAGCAATTACAAGAATATATAGAAGACAATTATAGTCCAAAAGATATAAGGGAGTATTTACGTAGTATATATAAGGATAGCAGGGTAATGGGGTATGTAAATGAAATGACTGACGAAGAGATCATAGAGTTTGCAAAAAGGCTTAAAAACGGTGTGAAAGTAACAACAGAGGTCTTTAACGGTGCTACAGAAAANGAGATTAAAGAAATGTTAAAGCTTGCAAATCTTCCTGAAAATGGTCAGGTTACCCTGTACGATGGCAGAACAGGTGAACCGTTTAGGGCAAAGGTTACAGTAGGCATTATGTACATGTTAAAACTACATCATCTTGTGGAGGAAAAGATTCATGCAAGATCCACAGGTCCTTACTCTTTGGTTACACAGCAACCCCTTGGAGGTAAAGCTCAATTCGGAGGGCAAAGACTCGGCGAGATGGAGGTGTGGGCTTTTGAAGCCTATGGTGCAGCGTATGCCTTACAGGAAATGATGACGGTCAAATCAGACGATATTATAGGTAGGACCAGAATTCTTGATTCTATAACAAAAGGTAAACACAATTTTGAACCGGGTATCCCAGAGTCGTTCAATGTGCTTGTTAGAGAGTTAAAAAGCATGGGGTTAGACATAGAGTTGATAGAAAAGGACCAAATAGAATAATCATAGGAGGTTAAAATGGAAGAAGGTTTTTACCTACATGAAAAGCCTAAAAATCCAAGTGATATAGCAGCAGTGAGAATTGGTATAGCCTCTCCTGAGAAAATAAGGAGCTGGTCACATGGAGAGGTTAAGAAACCGGAAACTATAAATTATAGAACTTTCAAGCCAGAAAGGGATGGTTTATTTTGTGCAAAGATTTTTGGACCAATAAAGGATTATGAATGTTTGTGTGGAAAATATAAAAGGATGAAACACAGAGGTGTTGTATGTGAGAAATGCGGCGTTGAGGTTATTCAGTCAAAGGTGAGAAGGGAGCGTATGGGGCATATAGAACTTGTGACGCCAGTTGCTCATATCTGGTTTCTTAAGAATGTTCCAAGCCCGATCGGGAATCTTCTAAATTTGACAACAAGGGAACTGGAAAGAGTTGTTTATTTTGATTCATACATTGTTATAGATCCCAAAAATACCCCGTTAAAAGAAAAAGAACTTCTAAAAGAGGAGAAATATCTTGAGCTTTTGAAAGAGTATGGACCCAATGGCTTTGTAGCCAAGATGGGAGCAGAGGCAATCAAAGAGTTACTCAGCAGAATCAATCTTGATAAATTATCAAAGGATCTTAACAAAGAATTAAGGAGTACAAACTCTGATCAAAAGAAGCAAAAACTTGCTAAAAGGCTTAAAATAGTGGAGGCATTTAGGTTATCAGGTAATAAGCCAGAATGGATGATACTTGATGTTTTACCTGTCTTACCACCAGAATTGAGACCGCTGGTGCATCTTGAGGGAGGTCGTTTTGCTTCAGCTGATCTCAACGATCTTTATAGACGCATAATTAACAGAAACAATCGTTTGAAAAAACTTCTTGAGATAGATGCACCTGAGATCATCATAAGGAATGAAAAAAGAATGCTCCAGGAGGCTGTTGATGCTTTGATAGACAATGGCAAGCGAGGTAAGGTCGTAACATCAGCCAACAGGAGAGAGTTGAAGTCATTGAGTGAAACCATAAGAGGCAAACATGGTAGATTTAGGCAAAACCTTCTTGGTAAAAGGGTTGATTACTCAGCAAGGTCTGTTATTGTAGTTGGTCCTGAATTGAAATTACATCAATGCGGCATACCAAAACAGATGGCTTTGGAACTCTTTAAACCGTTTGTTTATAATAAACTTGAAGAGTATGGCTACGCTACCACGATAAAAACGGCAAAGAAGATGGTGGAAAGGGAAAAACCGGAGGTCTGGGATGTATTAGAAGAGGTAATAACAGAACATCCAGTATTCCTTAATAGAGCACCAACACTTCACAGGCTTGGTATTCAGGCATTTGAACCTGTTTTGATTGAGGGCAAGGCTATACAGTTGCATCCGCTTGTTTGTCCAGCATTTAATGCTGATTTTGATGGTGATCAGATGGCTGTTCATGTTCCTCTTTCCATAGAGGCACAAACAGAGGCAAGGATACTTATGATGTCAACAAATAATATCCTTTCTCCTGCCAATGGGAAGCCTATTATAAACCCAACACAGGATATCGTCCTTGGATTGTACTATATGACTAAACCAAGTGCTTATGTAAAAGGAGAAGGTAAATATTTTTCGGATCACAAAGAAGTTAGAATAGCGTATGAGCTAAAAGTAGTAGATCTGCATGCTAAAATAAAACTTAGATTAAATGGTAAGATTTATGAGACAACCGTTGGTAGAACTCTGCTTATTGATATACTACCGCCGGTAATACCGTTTGATATGATAAACAAGGTAATGGGTAAGAAGGAGATAGCAAATCTTATAGAGTATTGTTATAAAGTAGCTGGAGAGAAGGAAACCGTTTTACTGGCGGATAGATTGAAGGATATAGGATTTAGAATGGCAACCGAAGCCGGCATATCCATTTCTATAGACGATATGAAAATACCTCCTAAAAAGTCGGAGATTATAAAGGAAGCAAGTGAGCAGGTTCAGCAGATTATAGAGCGAGCAAATGAACGGTTATTNTCTGCTGGGGAGAAGCACAATCAAATTATTGATATCTGGGCAAAGGCGAGTGAAAATGTAGCAATTGAAATGAAGAAAGAAATTTCAGGCGATATTGAAGTTGTAAGAGATGGTGTTGTAAGGAAGGTTCCTAGTTTTAACCCAATATATATAATGGCAGATTCAGGGGCACGTGGAAGTGATGAACAGATAAAACAGCTTGCAGGTATGAGGGGACTTATGACAAAGCCTTCAGGCGATATTATGGAAACACCGATACTTTCAAATTTTAGAGAGGGTTTAAATGTCCTTGAGTATTTTATATCAACACATGGTGCAAGAAAGGGATTGGCTGATACAGCGTTGAAGACATCTAATTCTGGATATCTTACCAGAAGGCTTGTTGATGTTGCTCAGGATGCTATTATAGATGAGTATGATTGTGGTACCCTTGATGGAATTGTTATAACACCGCTTGTGGTTGATGGTGAGGTTGTTCAGACACTTGGAGAAAGGATCTTAGGCAGGGTTGTCCTTACAGATGTCATAGATCCATTTTCAGGTGAGGTGCTTGTGAAAGCGAATGAGCTTTTAACGGATGAGCTTGTCAAGAAGATAGAGGATGCTGGAGTAGAAAGTGTAGTTATACGATCTGTTTTAACATGCAGGTCCAAAGGCGGTAGAGTGTGTGCCAAGTGTTATGGGCAGGATCTCGCAAGGGGTAAACTTGTTGATATTGGTGAAGCCATAGGTGTTATAGCAGCCCAGTCAATAGGTGAGCCGGGTACACAGCTTACGATGAGGACATTCCATGTAGGAGGTACCGCAAGCAGGAAGGTTGAACAGAATTCCCTTGAAGCAAAATACGATGGAATTGTGAAGTTTGTAGGTTTAAGAACAGTTAAGAGAGAGAATGGAAATATAATAGTGATGAACAGACATGGTGAGATCGTAATTGCCGAGGAAAGTGGAAGAGAGAAAGAACGGTATAAGATTGTCTATGGAGCTAATTTACATGTTGAAGATGGTACAAAGGTCAAGGCAGGTGATAAACTTGCTTCGTGGGATCCGTACGCGAGTCCAATCCTGACAGAGGCTGATGGTATTGTAAGATATGGAGATATAGAAGAGGGTATCACAGTTGAAGAAACCTGGAATGAGCAGACAGGACGTTCCACAAAGATGATCATAGAGTCTAAAGACCCAGATAAAAGACCCCATATTTCTATAGTGGATGATAATGGGGTTACGGTAAAGATACCAGGCACCAATACACCTGTGTTTATTTCATTACCTATCAAGGCTGAACTTGTGGTAAAAGACGGCGAGAAGGTAAGGGCTGGCGATATGCTTGCCAAGATACCACGCGAAACTACAAAAACCAAGGATATAACAGGTGGTTTACCAAGGGTTGTAGACCTTTTTGAAGCTCGCAAGCCAAAGGAATCAGCAATTATTTCAGAAATAGATGGTACAGTGCATTTCAGTGGAGATTTAAAAGGTAAGACTACTATTACAGTAGTGCCAGCTGTTGGTGAATCAAGAACTTACCACATAAGTAAAGGTAGGCATATAAATGTTCAAGATGGCGATCATGTAAAAGCAGGTGAACCTCTCACAGATGGGCTGATCAACCCGCATGATATACTTCGTGTTCTTGGCGTTAAGGAATTAGCAAAGTTTCTTGTAAACGAGATCCAGGAAGTGTACAGGTATCAAGGTGTCAAGATAAATGATAAGCATATAGAAGTGATTGTAAGGCAGATGGTAAGAAGGATTAGAATAATAGATCCTGGTGATACATCGTTTTTGCCAGGTGAACATGTTGAAAAACACACATTTGAAGAGGCAAATCAAAAGGTGATAGCAAAAGGTGGAAGACCAGCTGTGGCAGAACCCATGCTTATTGGTATTACAAAGGCTTCTTTGAGTACTGAGAGTTTCATATCTGCTGCTTCATTCCAGGATACAACAAAGGTGCTTACAGAGGCAGCAATTATGGGCAAGGTTGATCATCTCAAAGGCTTGAAGGAAAATATCATTATGGGTAGGCTAATACCAGCAGGTACTGGACATGAAGAATACAGCGATATTAGACTTGGCATAGAGCCTATCTATGAAGAAACTAAGGTAGAAGTTAAGACCAGTACTCAAACATAACGATGCTGGTTCATGTAAACTAAGGTGGATGTGTAGAAATAGACACAATATGGTTTACGGATACAGATTTACAAAAAAAGTTCAATACTTAGAGGTGGCATGACCTATGCCATCTCTAAGTGAATTACTCGATCAACTAACTCATTTAAAACAGGAAGCAGAAGAAGAGTTATCATTAGTAGATACACCTGAAAGATTAGAGGCATTTAGAGTAAAGTATTTTGGTAGATCTTCAGGGTTATTAACAGGACTTTTAAAGAAAATATCCGAGCTATCTCCTCAGGAGAGGGCTACCTTCGGTAAAGTTGCAAATTCTACTAAACAGTATCTTCAGGATCGTTTTGAAAAGAAAAGCGCAGATATAAGGATGGAACATGAAAAACCTGCACCTTCAACAGTAGATATTACTCTACCTGGCAGGCGCATACCACGCGGACATGCTCATCCTATTACCAGGACTATAGAAGAAATTGTTTCTATTTTTACAACCATGGGGTTCTCAATCGCAGAGGGTCCGGAGATAGAGCTTGATTATTACAACTTTGAAGCCCTGAATATGCCA
>JGI24721J44947_10008091_pt1 | contig 13817 bp, 9 predicted proteins | sample YelNatPaOPGAMG01_FD_44947 | JGI IMG/M metagenome (IMG submission 44947)
GCAGGTGTGCGGCTCTCAGCCACAATTCGGGACGACGGGTATTTTTCGTGCCACATCGCAGCCACCGCACGACCGAGCACTCCTGGTCCGACGATCAGTAGCTCGTTCGGGTCCGCGGGTGGCCTGCTGGCGGACTCGTTGCCAGCGAGCATCCTGGTCGTTGCGCCGCCTCTCAAATGGACACCGTTTCGAACACTGCTCCCGTTCCGATTGCGAACGCTTTCACAAGCTGGTCTAGAGTGGCGTCCACGTGCCTCTGGTCCTAGCCGCCAAAGCGCAAGCGCTACGAACATGAGTCGTTTAGGCAACGGGATGACGTGTTCTACAGTAGGTTTTTCGCTGCGCTGGAAACGCGACGTCGTACGCGATCACAAAGCGGCAGCGACGTCTAGTGTGCAGTAATGTGTAGGTAGATTCTAAAATATTCAGTATTGTCCAGTTGCTTTGTACAGCATCACGAAGATCGCGTCGATCCACATCTCCGAGAATGTTGGCGTCTCTGTGCGATACCCGTATGCACAGTCTGTTTCGTGCGGTACGCCTGGGGCGTACCCAGCATACGCTGCTGACACCACCAGCTACGGATGTCGTGTGCATGCATCGAACAGTGCGTGTTCGGAGATTGCAGGACAAGTTGTAGCTGCCGGAGCCGGGTCCATAAGCGCTGGATCGGGACAACTCGGGGAATGCACCGAGTTGGGAGCCATCATAAGCGGTGCACACGTTGGATAGATTTGTCGCTGTCGCGCGTTTCACGAAGCGAATCTCGACAGCTAATCACCTGGACGGGTCGTGTGCACGAGAAGATCGCGGAGTCAGCGTGTGTGTCGACGCGCAGAATTCGTTGGGTTCTGGCGTCGACAGATGCCCTCGACTGTGCAGCGCGCCGTGCTTGTTCACCATGGTGCCGGTCCAACAGACCCAAAGTTTGAAACTTGCCTGCCGTGTTAGGTGTCAGGGGTCCATCGCGAGCTTCCAAAAAATATTTCGGAAAGCGTTCTATTCTTGCGCTGCAGCGGTGCCAGCGGCCTTGCCATGCGTCTGGTGCTTGCCGAACCGCACGCGAGTCGTCATGATCAGACACAATGCATATCGTACTCGCTTGCGCTGTCGCAGAGCGAGCGCAATCCTTGTAGCACGCTGGTGTCGTTGCTCTCTCGGACAGACGGCACGCGGAGAATGCACTGATGCAGACGAGCCACCGCAGGCATGGCGTTCGCCTACTGCGCTTGGCCCACGGCCGGTGAATCCCGCGCTGGACTTTTGGCATCACATCGGCTATCACAAGCTGATCCCGCCTGCGCTCGAGGTCGTATACTGAACAAATATCCGTCGGCATGTGCCGTACGCTTTGGTGAGCTCGGAAATACATGGCGCTCGGGCGCAGGGATCGGTTCGATGATGAAGCCACGAGCAAGCATTTCGTTCTCCGCCGTAATTCGCTGGCGGCGCAGCGCCTCATCAGCACTGAGATCGTCATCTGGATACAGTTTCTCAGCGGCACACACGTGCCAATCTATGGGTGCTCGTAGCACGTCTGGATCGCCTTCGCGATTGAAGGTTCCCACAGTCTTAACATCTTGTGGTAACCGACCACGTTTGGGTATCCATAAGAAATGACTGCCTTCATAATAGCAGCACTCCAGGGCGCGCTGAAAATCGATCGTTTCAAAAGTCAGGTGGGGATACTTGGCCTCGTCCATACACATGACCGATTCATGAGCATCCTGTGCATCCTCGAAAAAAGCGATCGCCGGTCCGAACGGAGTATCGACCGCGATCAATTCGTATATGGGAAACTCCTCATCAGACCGGATATACGATAGCACGGAAACTTCCTCGACATCCGTGAACGAGACGCGGACAGGATCACTTACCGGTTCGTGGACACCCTTTGCATTGCCGATTCCGTCGTCAGGAGTCCATCGCTCCTCGTCCACAGGCGGCCGGCTGGACGTGCGCTCATCCAAATCTCGAGGTAGCAAAGCGAGTGGCGAGCGCTCTGCCCCATGCTCTGCAGGTACGAGGTGTCTCGGCTCCGGTGCTACGACTGGAAACGATGACGCTGTGGCGCTTCCAGTCGATCGAGCTCGGCCAGCATCCCCTGATCCTGTACTGCTCGGTTCCGCGGATGTGTCGCTGTCAGCAGTCGCACGACAGCCACCTGTACCGCGTTCCACTGACGCGGGTACAGAGCCGGCCTGCGAGCGCAGCGGATCGCACGATCTATGACAAGGCGTCATCGGGCCACTGGTGCCACCGAGAAAGGAACTGGAGCGGGATCCTACCCCTGGCGTCGCCCCCGATGTCCAGTTCCTCGTCATTTTGGTCTCATTGAGCCAAAAAGGATTCCACTCTGCTAACTCGCGTTCCCATGCAGCAACAGCTGACCGTTTCACAGCGTCAAGAACAAAAGTGGGCGGTGATTCAAAAGTGGGTAGGCCGACTTGCTCCCAAATGAAATCCCAGAGGCGCTCGAGCCACCGCAGAGGACTTCCACGACCACTGATCCCGATGTCACGGTCCATTGGTGGCCCTGGAAGGCAGTCCGCTGACAACGACGGTGCTCCGGATGTCGCATCATACTCTGACACGACGGACTGCTGGCTGTCGTCCGCCCAGGGCCCAAAGCCAAGAAGCCCCCAGAGACCACCGCCCCCGCCTAACCCTCGTTTTCGGCGCCAGCGCTGGAGCATTATCTTGTTGATCTCGTTCAGACGCAACCGGAAATCGTCTTCCGAGCTTGAAAAACTCGCTGGAAGAACCGCGGGGCTCGGGGGCCGCCGCCCTCCAATCGCCACCGTCGACCCGCCTAGCACAGGCTGCTTCGACAGGCTCTCGTTCAATTTCACCAGTTCTCCAAAAAGCTCCCGCCAACGCAAGCGCTCTGCCTCCTCCGTTTCCACCGCATTCTCTGAGGCGCCAGTCCCGATCGCTAGCGCAGCTCGCGGCAAGCAGCGAACGCGAGGTATCCCCGGTCGCTCACGCACCAACAACGTCGACGGTGTCACAACACGTCCATTCGAGCAGCCCGCGCTCAGCGTTGTGGAACTCGGCGATACATAGCCAACACTGAGGCCAGAAGCAACCGAGCTCGACTCATGAGAACGCCACCACTGGCTCCGACCTGGAGGCGGCGAAGGCGTTTCCGTAACAGCTGTAGTGCGCTGCGGTGGACGCTTCCGCGCATACGGCCAAATAGACGCCTGTAGTGCGCGCTGCCGCCCGGGNTGTGTTGCGGCAAGTGCGTTCGTTGCCTCCGATCGAGCCTGTGCGGGCTTCAGCCAAAACATATGCGTCGTGTTAGAAGGAGCCGTGCCCAGGCCTATAGTCCAATGAAAGACGACGAGTAGCGCGCACTGTTCAAGCGCGTGCGCGCCATCGACGTACCGAGCGCGCCCGGCGGGATTTGGAAATGGGTGCGCAGCGCGCCGAGACGTTGAGATCGCGCCTTCGGCATCATGGACGCGCACGTCGGTTGCTCGCCGCAAATTGCCACGCACGCGATGGGGTCTAGAAGAAACTGTAATAATTTGTAGATTTATGGATGGTATGGATAAGAGGGGACACAGTGCTTGGACGCGCGATCGCCGCAGCTGGGACACGAATGGACACAAGCAGGGTGCTGATGCTCGGTGCTCCCGGAGCGCGCTGCACGCATCACAGAGGCTTCATTCGTTCTCCTGTGTGTGATGTCTTCTCGTCGACGAATCCGTTCTCATCTTCATGCTGGCGATCGTTGTTCGAGCCATGGATGATGGCACATCTCGCCTTGCGAGAGCCGCCCGGGTACAGCGCAAAGATGGAGGGTATCATGAAACGTTCGGGGTTCATGTTCATATGGTTGTTCGGGTTCGCGAGGTACTTGATTGCGCCGTATTCGTAAACAACCGAGTCGCCCCTGTATAAAATAACGTTGAAGCGGTATTCAGCATAATTTTCATGGAGGGCATGCACTCGCTCGTTTCTCCTCGACGTTTCCCCCGTGCCAAGCATTAGGCGTCTGTTGCAGGTAACGTTGAAAAGCTCCTCCGGAACCTCGACCGTTTTCAATTCCATAACGTAATCGTACATCTCTTTCAATAAATGGATTATTCCTGAAGAAGCCTTGCAAACACTCAAGGAGCTGGACGCGACACGGTTTCTGATAGCCTCTGGCAGCTTTTCCTCATAGGGATCCTTGATATTCCATAGAAGAAAGGCTTTCACCTCTATCTCGTCGATCTGCAATCTTTCGGGCAGCTTCTGACGTCGGACCTCCGGCTTTCGCTTCTTTTCTTCTCCTGTTCCTTTTTACTCGGTTGTGAATTTCGTGTTGTTCTGGCAGCCGGTGATACCGGCCCAGCAAGATCCTCGACTTCCTTCTGCATAATGCTATGTTTTTGGAAGAAACACACTTTGAACGCATCTGCTATAAACCGTGAAAAATCTCTTGAATCCACTTACTTGACGCTTGAAGCACAACTGAAATGAAAGACTGTATTTTGTCACAACTTTAACCGAAATATATCTTGTACGGTAGAACGAAACGCTATTCGTTAGAAGCGCGTTCCTCCTCAACGGCGAGATGCGCGTCGTTGCTCTCGGCTGCGGAATATGGAGGTGCGCGACCCGACCCCAATATATAGAACAAAGAGCAGAAACTAACCACTAACTTGCAACGACGTTACGATTTCTTTCCCTCTCTATGATAAACATGAAAAGAGGGTAGGGCTTTTCGCGCTGTCGAACGTTCGCCTTCTAGGCCGAGGTTCCCGCGGGCCGGACGAGTCTGCCGTGCAATCGCTCCGTATTCCTCTGCAGTGGCAGGTGCTGTGGTGAGATCTGAGCAACTCTTCTGCAGCGCAGGTAATTCTGGGACTCGGAGCGGGTAGCATGCGTCTGGGCGTTGCGCTTGTCCTAGTGGACATCTAGTGTATCGCTTCGCGCTGTCGCAGGTAGTACGTTTGTCTGTGCAGATCGCAGGCTCCCAGCATGATACGTAGCCCTGATTCCGTGTCAGATGTAGCATTCCTCGATCCGACGCCCTATGCGGTTTGGCAAAGCCGTTCTAGCGTGGTGCTGCATCCCTACCAACGATATAGGCGCTTTTGCTGGAACTCAAAGCAGGCACTCAGCATAAGATAGAACCTAGGAAAACGCCAGTACATCCGAGAGGAAGTAAAACGAACGGAGCCTGGAAACAGAGCGTGGAATCATGGATACGTCAACGCGCGCTATTCTCAAGGGCATCGGTCACGGAACGCTGGCCTCTGTGTCAACGACTCGCTCGAAACCGAATTCCGTAACGTCTCGCCTCTTCGTATGCGTGCGCTTTGGCAGAGACTCGCACGAGCGCCGAGAGAGTTGTGGCTCATCTACTTGTTGAAACTACTCTCTTCCTATGCATACTTCAGTCTCTCGTTAGCGCTCGTCCTCTACCTGTCAGAGACGCTCGGCTACGATGACGAAACTGCAGGTCTNCTGTACGGGCTCTACGGGGTCGTTGCCAGCGCGTACGGCCTTGCGAGTGGCTGGCTCATCGATCGTCTGGGAGCACGTCGATCGTTGCTTTTCGGTGCAGCGCTGGGCACGCTTGGGCGCACTGCTTTGGCGGTGCTTTCGCAACGCCTCGTGGTGACAACGCTGCTGGTCACGGTGCTTCCGTTCGCCGAGTGTCTTGGGGTGCCTGTGCTAACAATATGCATCAAGCGGTATACGAGTGGCAAAGACGGTACTCGCACAGTGGCGTACTCGTTGTTCTACACGGTCATGAACGTTGCAGCGCTCTTGGCCGGGCCTGCCGTGGACCTCTGCCACCGATTCTGGGACTTGCGCGCCCTCTTCTGGACCTGTGCGCTCGCCAGCGCNGCCATGTTCGGTATCATCCTCCTGGGCGTCCGTGAAATCGAAGTCGACGCAGAAGGCCNAACTCGTGATTTTGTTTCACCGTTTGCGGGAGAGACGGTTTTGGAATCCCTGCGGCGCCTGGCCGTGGACCAGCGCTTCTGGCGCCTGCTCGTTTTCACGACGCTCATTGTGGGTGTTCGACTCATTTTCCGGCACCTGGACGCAACATTACCCAAGTATATGACTCGAGTGTTCGGTGAAAGTGCCCCATTCGGACTATTCTATGCAATTAATCCATTCATGATCATCACTCTGGTGCCGGTTCTTGGCGTTTACACCAGTCATATCGATCATTTCCAGATGATCCTATACGGATCATTTCTTTCGGGATTCTCGGTGTTTTGGATGATGCTCGGTGATCGGTACTGGACGGTGGCTTTGTTCATCATGACGCTGTCTCTGGGCGAAGCGGTGTACTCGCCGCGGGTGTACGATTACACAATGGCAATCGCTGCGCGTGGTAGCGAGGGCACCTACACCTCGTTGGCGAGCCTGCCACTATTCGGCGTACAGTTTTTCACTGGCTGGATGAGCGGCACCTTGCTGCAGCGATATTGTCCTGCGAGCCCGGCCAGCGCTCGGCAGCCTCGAAAAATGTGGTTCATTATCGCGTTGGCAACCGCTTGGTCCCCACTAGGAATGTGGTTTGCTCGCAACTGGCTACGAACGGACGTTGCGTCGCGAAAGGCGACCGCATCCGCGGACGCATCACCGGCGAATGCCAATGTCGAGTACGCAACGACAGTTGAGGCCCCGGATGCCGAACAAATGACGAAGCGAGCTGTACCCGAAGACAGCATTAGCCAAAGCGTATCAATTGAATAATCTTGTCAAGGCGGACGGCCCCGATCGTTGATCAGGTAGTACATACAAAACGATACCGAGCGGATGTTATCGCCACGATGGATGATCGCTAGCAGCCGCCAAGTCACAGGAAAAAGGCTCCAAATGCTTCGTACGCGTCGTCATGCACGGCATACGACGCGACTCCAGTCTCGATATCGCGTTGGTTCGCTCTTGATGCGGCTCCGTCGAGTCACGTTTCCGAATACGGCACGCTCACCATGACTCGGTCTGAAGCCTTCGGTCATACCAAACAACATAGCAGCAGCGTAGCGGCTGTACCCGAACAATGAGATTCGTTGTGAGTTATCGTGTGGCGTTCATGGCGAGGTCGCAACGCTAGCACCCCCTGAACCAGGCTTGTTACCCGAGCACAGTGGATAGACCAGGAGCTGCAGGACGTCTGCAACCCTCATGGAGCGCGCTCAGTCGAACACACTACAATACAAGGGCCCGCTCTTCAGCTGTGATGATTCGTCACCACATGTATCCGAGCTAATCGGGGCACGCCTCTGAATCATCACGCTCTGGGGCACCGATGTCGTTGCCGGTACCCCGCTGCGTTCGAATCATGAACGCCCAAGCCGTGTTACTCGTTTCGCGAAAGCAATGATATTGCTGCCGATTCCGCGTGAATCGTAGGGATTTCTTCACGAACAAGCGGTGATTGCGCAAACCTGCTCCCGACCTTGCAGGCCGCTGTGCTCCATCGACGCTCGTTCACCCGGCAAATACGAGACTTTATGGGTAAGGGTATGCATGGGCTCGATGGCAAGCGACCGAGCGCGACTCCAAGGAACGGCACGCATCATCCTTCGACAGGCAAGATACAATATCAACGCTCATGGTCAGCGCGTTTTCCCCCTAAGATATCCTGAGCGCATCGTTCCGGTACAATCGCTCGTTACCATCAGATATCGAGTGCGTTGCGAACTGCCAAACTCGATATGATGCGAGATATGTTTTTTCCCCAGAGATGACAATAGCTACCAGGCAAGCGTTGCGAGGGACTTTTCGTCGGTTGCAGAGCCCCATGCAGGCATCGCGTGCAGTTGTTGCGGCAGATATGGCAACACCGATGATCAGCTCGTTCGCATCTGCCCGTGACATGCACGAATACATCATGATATACGGTACCCGCGATGCATCGTAATTGCAGCGCTTGGCCAGACGACGACACCCGTCGGCATTGCGCTCCATTCCCGCACACAATCCACAAAGATAGCATCCTATGGAGTATGGTTTCCGCGCTATGAAGGCAGCGCTCGGTCACGGGGTTGCGTATGTCACCGAAACTTGCACTGTCGTTGCGCCTTGGTCGTACCCTGGTAGACGTCACCCGATTCGGCCCATGCCTGGCGATTGTTGTTGCACTCGCTTACAGTACAATGCAGTTCAGCGTTGAAGCGCTTCTAGCGCAAGCGCTGAACTGCCCCTCAACGCCTACACAGATGCAGGAACCGAGCAGGAACCTAAATTGCAGATCAACGAGACCAGCGCAAAAGTCCGCGATGTAGTTGCACTTCGAGGAGCTCGGCTCCAACCTCTCGTACAAGGCGATTCAGAATGGAGAGCTGCTGCCCCGATTGCGATATCAGGTTCACAACGCAGCCGCGGCGGTGAAAACGCCCAGTCCGGCCTGCACGATGTGCGTAGTGAATGGGGTCGGTCGGCAAGCCCGCTGCGTTGATGACAAGCCCCACATCCGGGAAATCGAGACCGCGAGCTGTCAGTTCCGTTGTAACCAGCACTCGAATGATGCCGTTCCGAAAGTAGTCCATGACTTGTGCCCGTTGAAACTTGCTTTTTCGGGGACCGCTGCCCTCTATGCGGCCGGATAAGGCTGCCGCAATGACGCCTCGTGCATCGAGTCTCTCTGCGTAAATATCTGCCGTGCGTTGATCAGGCACGAACACCAGAGTCTGTATCACAGCTTCGTTGGTGAGTTCAAGATTCTCGGTGCGGAGATGATCGGGATCGTCCCAGGATTGCTTCAGTGGATCCACGGGAGACACCAGCAATCGGGTGACGGCATAGGTGAGCCTCCGAATGGTGTCCATTCGCAGATGGTCCGGCACCTTGAGGTAAAAATGACGGATGGATTTCGGTAGCAGTGCCTGGCTGGTGTCGGCACCATGCCCGGTGCGCAGTAGGAATGGTTGCTTACGCGTGCACTGTAGCGCCGTTCGCAAAACGTGCGGCTGATCGCTAGTTGCCGAAACAAAAACAAACTGGCGCTCCTTTCCAGACGACGTCGGCGAGCGGAAATGGCGCAACAAGCGCTCTGTTTCCTCTAAGTGAACACCTTCGAGCAGGCGGTCTGCCTCATCGAGCACCACGGTTTCGAACGAGGCCGCGGGAAGCCTACGACCTCTGCGATCGATCATCACCTCGATCAGGCGTCCCGGGGTACCCACAATGACCTGCGGTGGCAACTTGCGGAGACGCTCGAGCTGTCTCTCCACACTGGTCAGGCCGATCAGGCCCTGCGCTCGAATGCTCAAGGATGCAAAACGCTCACATTCTCGGACGACCTGAACGACTAGTTCCTGACTCGGAACCATGACGAGTAAGGTAGGCGCGCTTCGTGCCGAGCCCCGCTCAATCTCCTCGCAAAGAGTATCGATCGTTGGTAGCAGATATGCCTAAACTCGATGCCAGCTCACTTCAATGGTTAGTTTTCTTGTTCGCTTTCAGCAGGAGCACTGAGGCTCGCGCTTCCGTTGCCCGGCCTGGAGCGGCAGGGCATGACGACTCGAGCGAGTCTCGGTCTCCCGAAGCAACCCTCGCGTCGTTCAACCGACGGAAAGTCTCTTTGCTCTCGGCCGCATTCCATCGATAGGACGCTAAGCGCTCAGCAACGCGACTGGNGCTCGCCGCCGCGTCGTCCGATCGTCAAACTTCGGCCTAGTTCCTCAAAGCCGCAGCGCANAATCCATAACTTACCCATGTCTTCCCGGAGCCTGTAGGCGCCTTAATCACGCCGCTCTGACCTGTTCTCAAAAGAGGAATCGCACGACGCTGCACCAAGGTCGGTGCGTTGATGCCGTTTGCAGCCAGTATCGCCCGCACTTTTGCATTCGCGACCAGAGCGGAAAAGTCAGCGTCAGCATTCGCTATCTCCGCTTCGCTGTCACCGGGGACGAGATACGAGTCTATCAGGGAAGCCGACGCTGCTTCCACCTGCTCAGCTGGGCTCTTTTCGACCGCCGGAGACGGCGGCAGCTTCGCAGATGAACCCGAACGTTGCCGTCGCTTTTCACCTGGGGGTGAAGCCAAGGCTTCTTGCCCGTTGCCGTTCCGTTTCTGTGCAAAGCTAGCTGGTTTACCATAGCCGTTTTTAGGGCCGTCACGAGCACTCGGTGGACCGGAAGCATCCGGACGTCGCGGGCGCTCGCGAGCCATGCACCACCAGCGATGCCGGCTGTAGCAACGTTCGCTGCTCCTCTCCAAAGCAGTGGAATTGTGCTTTCTCGCTGAGGGCACACTTGGGCTGAACGCAATCCAAGACGTGATTTCCGTAATCGCCATCGAAAGAAAACCTCTTGAAGCACGCTCAGCGAAGAGGCCGTCGAGTCCAGCGGTGCCAGGACGCTGTGCACGTCGCCGCGGGGCACTGGAATGACCCTCGCCCTCCTGCAACCCGCGCTGGACCTTGTTGTGCTGAACGAGTTGATCGTCGTAGAGGTAATCACGCGGTTTCCGCATGCTTGGAACGATATTCGGGACCGGGTTAATGTTCTTGGTCCCAGTAACGCCAACTCTGATGAAACTGCGGAAACGATCACTACCTGGTACTTGTGCTGCGAGCAGTCGCCGCGCTGGTGCTGTGCGAGCCCAGGTCGAGCGCTCTTCCCCAGAAGCAGAAGCGGTTCAGTTACCCGATCGTTCGGCGGAAAAGATCCAGAAACATCGCCTTGGAGCGAAGAAGCATGCCGTTGCGTATTATTTGGTAAAAAGCGAGGGTTCAGGGCCGCGCAAGTTCACCATTGATGACCTTGCGGCGAGCCCTCTGCGTTGCACCAGCTGGGACGGCGTGCGTAACTTCCAGGCCCGCAACGTGCTACTATCCATGCAACTTGGAGACTTTGCCCTCTTCTATCACTCAAACTGTAAGCAAGCGGGGATAGTGGGCATTGTCGAGATCGTCCGGGAAGCCTACGTCGACCAGACCCAATTCGATAGCACGGACTCCGAGGCGTACGACCCCCGTGCGACTCCCGACAAACCACGCTGGTATGCGGTGGACGTGAAACTTCAGTTGAAGCTACCGCGACCGATTCCGTTCGAGGAGTTGAAACAGTATGCAACGCCGGGCGGTCCACTGGACGGTATGCTGCTGTTCTCGCAGGCGCGCTTGAGCGTGCAACCGGTGCGCCCGGAGCATTTTCGATTTATTCTCGGCCTTTTTTGACTCTAGTCAACGAATCGCCTCGAACATAGGAATACAGCGNGGAAGCGCTGTCAAGGAAGTGCGCAGCAGCCCTGGGGAGCGTCTCGGGCGCCGGTTTGCACCNAACGAGGTTCGCTTGCGCGCTTGCCCGNCGTCGGGTATGCCCACNGAACGTGCGACCTGTTGGGTGTAACCACGAGCACATGCTGCCGATGACAGACGCTTTCTGCTATTCTAGAGTTGCTTGCTACGAGGCAAGAATATCCAGCTGTGCGTTTTACGACCATATGGGAGTGGCGGCTTTGCAGCAACTGCGGGGAGACGTTCCCTTTTTTCCTCCAGTTACTGTGTGACGCAAGCATACCATGCCGTGCTAGCTAAGATCATGCGGGAGCGGCGGCTTTTCCAGCAACTGCCCCTAGATGCTTTCCTTTTTCCGCAGTTGCTAGGACGCAAGCACATCATGCCGCTTTTTCTATGATCATGAGTGAGCAGTGGCTTTTTGTAGAGCACGGTATGCACTCCAGAACCGCATCAAGACAACCTGTGTCGATGTGATCGCCTCGATGACGCACTCTTGACGCATGGACGCACAATTCAGAGGGTATCCCTGAGAGACACCAGTGTCAGCTGCTCAAGTCGACGAGCATAGCATGGTGCTCGTCGTTTGCTGTCGCACANGTCACCGCATCAACAAGATTGGTGCAATCCTGCAACCCCGCGATGCTGTGTTTAAACAATAGCCGACCGAAGCACCTCCAGGCCGCGAGGTGAACGCATCCATNTGCTCAGCAGACGCGAATCTCGATTCANCATCATCACGCGCTGGTGAACCGCGCGACCGCATGATCAGGCATTCACGAAAGAAGCTTTAACGATCAGGCGGCCTTTTTCTTGGCTGCGTCTATTTTCTTCTGATCCATATGCTTCGCATACGAATAGATGAGGGTACCACCGACGGCGAGCGCCACACCGAGCCAATTAAGCGGGCGCATGATCGTACCAAATGCGATAACACTGGATAATATGATAGCTAAACGCTTCACGACGTTACCAATCGAGAATGTCAATGGCGAAACATCCTCCAGTACGCCATACGATGCTTCGTTGTACAAGTGATAGAGCAGACTCGCCACTGCGATGTAGCCGAACACAGTGCCAGCGCCGATTCCCGGAATGCGGGACGCGACTTTCGGTAAACCTTCAAAGAGCAACGCCATGGGCAGCTCCAAGAAGAAGCTTATGATTGTGATCAGACCGTAGGTGTTGAAGGCGGTCAAGCTGGCGTCCTTCTTGGTGTCGCCGAGACTCACCTTGGAGGTTACGTTTCGAGCGACAAACGCAAAGTTGCTCGCCATCGCGTTCAGGAAACCAGCCATCGTAAACGTTAACTCGCTGATGGATGAGAGTGCAACCCCAACGATAATGGGAATCATGGCAAAGTACACCATGGGCGAGTAGTACTCGTGGAGAAAGAGCGCGGAACCCAGTGCACCGACCACTGGTTCCGCCGACTTCACCGTGTGCGTGAAGGAAATCGCTACCGACGAGAAAGATAAACAACTTGTCGCATGGCCTATGGTGTGGAAGAGAGACGGCAGAATGAGAGAGCGAATGAGCTTTCCGTTCACCTGCGGACGCCGGCGCAATCCCAGCAGCCACAGCACACTCACGTAGAGCGCTCCGACGCCAAGTTGTATCGTCGATAGAACCCAAGGATACGACCACATATTCAACGTCTTCTTGTTCACGATATTAAAAACGACATTATACAGGTACCACATGAAGAACCAAAAACCGACTTTCAAGCGCTTTCGGCTAAGGCCAAGAAACACGGGTTTCGTCTGCGCGTCACCCGCGCTTGCCGGCATCGGTGACGACGGCGATGATGCGCTCTCCACCGCACAGCACAGCGCGCGACGTGAAACACCCACAGAGTGCACTGGAGCGGAGACGGCAGCACCGACTCGGGCCGGTCTCTTGGGGAGCACAACACCCCCGCAGCGAAACGCCGGCGAACCTTGAGACGCTAACCCAGACGCAGCGTGATGCACACGACTGCGCTGCAGCGTCCCCGTACCTCCGGGATGGACAAAGCTCAAACGCGTAGTGATGCACGCCGCACGCATGGCTAGCACTGCTTCAGAAACGTACGAACAGACCAGGAGAGATACCCAGGAACAGCAACTTCAGTTTCAAGTACGATCGTTTGCATGGCGTGCGCAACGGCAGGTGCGGCGTCGATGATCGCGCCCTGGGGCGTCTGTGGCGGGCGGGGCGCCTCGCACTGCGCCAGCGCACATCGCGATGCCGCACCTGCACGCATGGGCCGTACAACATAGTATAAATATGGAAGTATGTAGACGCGTGATGTGTCGCTGGGCGGCGGGTACGCCACAGCCCAGCGCAGCACACAACATATCTGGTCAGTGCGGCGACACGGGTGCGCGTACGCATTACTCGAAGCGCTCGCGGTGTCGGTATGTTCGATATTCGCGAGCGGACGCTGCTCCCGGGAGAGTCGAGATCTGGGTCGGCCGGGGCGTATCGAGTGCGCCAAAGCCGCCACTGGATGCTGGAGTACGACCACCAGAGGTATCGTATGTGCCGCAGCTTGTACATTGGCGCACCACCAGAAATTGCAATCCATACCAGAACCCTGACAAATCCTTGTTGAGTCTACCAGCGGCTA
>JGI24721J44947_10008104_pt1 | contig 13803 bp, 8 predicted proteins | sample YelNatPaOPGAMG01_FD_44947 | JGI IMG/M metagenome (IMG submission 44947)
ATTTGCATAGGGAGACCATAAGCTGGATAACAGCAATAATAATGGCAGTAATAATTGGAGTGGCTATTGTTGGATTGATAAATTGGCTGTTGCCTGTGTAGAAGTTTTATACATAATACCCATTATGTAAAGTATAAATGAAAGGAAAGGAATAAATATGCACTCAAGGATCGTGATAACCTCTCGTTGTTTGCCTCCTGCAAACAGCCTTCCAACACCTACCCCTTTATCACACCTTGAGTGCTTTTTAAATATAAAAATATTAGGAGGTTAAAATGAAGTTGTCTCTTGAGATTGCTAAAACTATATCACAACAAGTAGGGAAAGGAGTACAAATTACGGTAAATGTATCTGATTTACCAGACGATAAAGAGTTAGCTGAGATATTATCACGTCCGATTTTTTATGAGCGTATAGATAATGTTGGTATTGTTCCTGATTTGTTTAGTAAGTTGGGAACAAGTAATACTGCTGAATTTTTTGTTACTGATGATTCAGATATTGAGAAGATAGTCAGTAAGATTAAAAAATTGTATGAAGATGTATTAAAACAGTTTAGTGAATTGAAAGTTTGGAGAGATTGGAGAGAAATTCAGCATGTTGAGTATAAAATTTAGAATGGGGGTTGCATGCGAAAAGTTTGCATTAAATGCGGTAAAGTATTTGTAACAGACAAGCCGAAGGCAAGGATTTGCCTTGTGTGTCAAAAGGAACAAAGGAAAATGCGTAGACAGGAATATGAGCGTGGACGCTTTAAGTCACCATATAAAGAAGTTGGTATAAATGCAAGGCATCTACATTCATGAAAAAAGGAGGGATCATGGATACATTAGCAACTATATTTGTAGCTTTATCTTTCATAGGATACCATCTCATTAAAGCTGACGATATCCTTGAGATAAAGACTGTAGTAATAATAATATTGCTGATCGCTACTGGCTGGTTTCTACGAAAGGCATTTACTTCTTCCTGACTGCATTAGTGTATTCTATCCAGTCGACATTCAGCTCCCGGGCAACAAGTTTCTCAATACTGGTTGCAAACTGGTGGGCTGAATAGTACGGAGCATTCTTGTCATCTCCAGGCTCTTCACCTTCATAGTTCATATCAAATGCATCTATTTCGGCATCTGAAATATGTCTGTCCATACAAATCACCTTTTCAACAATCTCATGTATCAAGATAAGAAAATGGTATCTCCAGTTCTTGAAGTATGAAATCCTGAAATGAAGAGTATTACCTTTCTCGTAATAATCCCCTACTGTATCATACCTCTGAGCTTTATGGGGTATAAACTTGCAAACAATTTTGGTAATCACTTCTTGCCAGTTAGTGCTTCGTAAAGATCAAGCAATCCCCGTCCCATGAAGGTATCCTTGAGGGCATCTCCATATGCATTCGGGTCTGTGAAATATAATTCAACAAGCTGTTTGACTGCTGGAACTTGCTCTTTGGGTATTCTTCCGGGATGCGTGGTAATCCACTGGTCAAGATCATTGGGGCTTGTTATCTTGTTCGTGACAGAAGCAGGCTGTGCACTTCCACTTTCGCTTTCTTCCGATTGACCAAGCGTTTTTGCAAGCTCATCAGGTGCTACTGCTTCATTTGGTTTCTTACCTTCCAGAAGTGACAAGATTTTTTTTAGTTCAGCTTTTATAGGCATAGTTATCTCCTTTAAATTAAAATGAGTGGAAATGAAACTTACCACTATTTCTTTTTCTTTTGGGCATAACTGCGAAATCGTGGAGCTGGCTTTTACTCATTTTGAGTACTCCCCTGTTTTTCTTGTAAAGCTTTGAGGGATGATGCTCTGCTATTGCCATCATCCTCCTTTGTTTCTCTGATACTGCTGGCATTTTATCCTCCTTTCTTTTTTTAAGAGTCCACCCCTATAGCTGTCAACGACAGCCCTTGTAGTAAGGGGGGGCGGACTACAATATTTCATAATTAAATTGGTTCAAGAAAGCCTTTGCTTCCTTGACCCTTGCACCTATATCATTTCTATAACACAAATTCGGGGGACTTACAATCTTTTTTACATTCTCATATGCATTCTTGATAGACTCGTTCTCATCCTTGCCAGTTCCTATTACATGAGCAACAACACCATCAAATCCGCAAGTCAGAAGTTTGTTTTCATTTACATAGACATTCGTCATGAAAACATTCTTTTTGTCAACAAGCTCAACCGGGAACTGAACAGCCTTATCCCGTGCAAGATTAACCTTTCTTTTCTTAAGACTACCATTCTTTTCGTCTGTGAACTCTATTACCTCGCAAGGTGAAGGAAACGGCTGAATATAGGTTGTAATAGCAGTTGAATATATAGGTTCTACAGGTAGCTGTCTGAGCTCCCCGGATACAAGCTTTTCAAAGAAATATCCCCAATCAACTGATAATGTTTTCAGCCATGCATATAAGGCAGAATACCCGAAACGAGGTGTGAACTCAAGGAAGTATGCGTAATGGTCTGCATAAGATACTATGACATTAATATCTATGGGACCTGTGTAGTCAAATGTTCCCATAACACCTGATAGAATTTTAAACAATCCTTTGTATAATCGTGGATACTGTTGTTGATAATTAAACACCACAGACCCCATACATCCTGTATTGGGACCTATATTACCCGCAAGAAGCCTTTTATCTTCAAATGTTGAGTTCAGAGGGAATAACGGTTTACCATGTGAGAACCACATCTCTGTTGAAATCTCAACACCCTCTATAGCTTGTTGCACTACCATTGAAGTATCAGATTTGATAAGTCCTTCGTCAATAAGTTCTTCAATCTTCTCAGATATAAGGGCTGTAGATTTAACATGGCTTGTTGTAGAGACATCCTTATCATCAAACTTGACAAACCATGAGCCCTCCGCCGGGATGTCTCCTGACTTGTAGTCTGAAACATGTTTGAAACTAAATGTTTTTGGGATATTGATTTTACATGCGTTTGCAAGCTTAATAGCAAACTCTCGGTCATTCTCCATCTTATCTGCAATCTGAGCTGCACCTATTACTTGATATCCCTTCTTGATTAATGCAGTTGCCTGGTCTCCGAAGCCTGTTTCATCGTATATAATAATTCTGTCTTTATCAAAAGTCTTTGGTAGTCCATACTCAATAGGCAATATGTTCTCATATAATGAGAATTCCCGATATTCTGGATGTACCACATTAACAATAACATCGTGGTTTGCTCGTGCCATGTAGTATGCTACTGGTAATATATCTGCATCTTTGCTTATAAAATGAAACTTAGCCATTTACTCTCCTTCCGCACTTTGTAAGGTAGCACCAGGGCTAAATTCTCTGTTTGGACGGTTGTAGTCTTTTATAAACCTATTCTGAAGATCACGCAGCCATTGCTCAAGTGTTTGAGGTTGCTCATTTCTTTGTTTTTTAATTGTAGCTTCCTGAATGTATAACCTTTGTAAATGATCCTGGGCAACATCCATTAGCTTAGTATATTTCTCCATGCCTTTGGTATCGCCCTTTGCCTTCGCTGTCTCGTATTGGTCTGCCATAAATAATCTTACCCGATACCATCCATACGCTTGATCCTTTGGCCCCACTGCCTTTACATTCACTGGATAACCACCGCCCATTATGAGCCTTATTTTTGCGATATTGGCAATCCCGCCAGTCGTACGGAACTGTAATACCTCTTTAAGCGGAGTAGAAGCCTCTTTCTGTTGTAAAGCCTGCGAAGTAATTCCTGGTTTGGTAAGCTCCCATGCCTTAAGTGCACCCTCAAGCGATGGACTCCATTTAGCAAGTTGCTCATTCTGTAAGAATAACAAGCCTGCCAGCACACCATCCATACCACCTGCTTTATAAAGATCCAGTAATCCACCACGCTCAAGAACAGGATCATGTTTCATATCAGGCGGTGTGAACAACTGAATAAGGTTAGTAATATTGCGTGCTGTGTTGAGGACAAATGATGGGACATAGGATATACCAGTTCCATACTTTTCGTTTATAACAGCATCCAGCCCAGGGATAGTTGAAAGAACAGATTGCCAGCTCAAGCTATGGTGCATCCCTAAATTAACACCTGCTATCATTCCAGATAATCCTGAGCTAATCAGATTATAGGCTGCAACATCTGTATCGCCATCTCCCATCTCTTTATTTTCTTCCTTTTCTTTTTTAATTGCTTTGTAGTAGTTGTTAATCAGAGATGAAGCAATGTCTNTTAAGTCTATATTNTATTTNTTCTCNTATTTCTGGCAATAGTCATCAAGGTTAGAGTTCACAGCCCTTGCTGCTTGTAATGCACCTAATGCAACTATCAATACTGGTAGCCCCTGAACTGCTATGAGTCCACCACGAGCAAAGTTAAGTAATGCATAGGTTGCGAATGCTTTTCCACCGTCTTGAGGAATTTTATTGAAGAACCGCATCCCATTTTCCCATAAATTCACAGTAAACGGTCTAAACAGGTTCCATGTCCTCAGTCCTGCACCTGTCATAAGGGTTGGTAAATTAGCTTCCGAGTAATCATGTACTATTTCACGGTTCATCTTTCTCATGTATTCCAGTATCTGTGTTTCGTCTGTCATGTGTAAATCATCTACTGCATGTTTATAGGAAGCTATGCCAGTAACTATACGAGCAAAGCTTTCAGCCTTGTTAAACAGGAACAATGGGAATCCCCATGCCTTCTTGTCAAGGCTATCCCGAATTCCGAAGTGGTCTGCAAAATCAGTACTAAGAGTATGTGAGCCTATTGTCTTTGATATATATACATGTAAGGGATCATCTGCACGCCCTCTTATGAAGTTATACAGCCCCTCATTGTAAGCATATAACATATTCTTAAGCCCAAGCTCAGAAGCTGAACCAGTTACGAATGGCTGACTGTATACTACAAAGGCTGTTGACATACGGGTGAATCCCAGTGCAAAGGTTGCACCTAACGAACGCATATTATCAAGCACCTTTCTGACTGTAGGCTCTCGTCCAACAGCCCGTGATTCCTTACGAGCCCATAAAATCATCCTTTCTAATGCAGTTCGTGCAACCTGTTCACTACTTGTTTCTGAATCCATCGCCAAATTCAATGCATCTGTAACTCTATTCAATACACCCTTTACATAGAAGTTATCTTTGTATTTAGCTCTTAAAGTATCCAAAACTGGTCTAAGCTTGTTTACTTCAAGGCTCATAAGATATCGGTTCATAAGAAACGGATATACTTCCATAGCCTTACTATCCGCAATCCAGTAGCTTGCTGCCCTATTTTTGCTTTGCAATAGTCCTTTGTATGTTTTGACATCAGCAAGTTTTGGGCTCTTGTATCCAAGAGCAGTTGCTATCTCATCTCTATTGGCGAGTATCTCATCTGCACTGAATGAAAGTTCACCAAACAATTTAGGATTTGAAAAGACCTCCGCAACCTTAGATTCCATAATCTTGTTATACCAAAGTAATGTCTTGGGATCAAGATTATCAAATGCGGTATCATAAACACGGGGAGTAAGTGTAATACCTGCTTTTTTGTATTCTTCTATATGGGCAAGCATTTCGGCAAGCCCCTCGTCTCGTGTGAATGTTCTATTATCTATGAATTGCTTTTTCGTTGTATCGTATAATCCGTATCTCATTTTGCCTAATGACCAGTGTGGTGCATAGGCTTTGATATCTGTTTGTATACCTTGCATATCTTTTGCGTAATCAAAGAATGCTCTTGCGTATGCATACCGTTTATAAATATCCGGGGTAATCAGAAAATCAAAAGGTTTACCAACCTCCGCACCTTCCCTTGTCATAAAAGAAACAGATTTGCCAATAAGGGCTTTAACATCATCAGGGTTCGCATACTTATTCAGCAGTTGCCATATTACTTCATTTTCTACAGGTGAGATATGTTTACCATTTCTGTAATATATCATTTTATTAAGATCCCGTATAGTATTATCTGCAATCTGTTTTCGTTGATAAGCGTCAAGTGATTTATCTACCAACTCTGCTACATCGTTAAATTTTAATCGTCTCATTTGATCTGCAAGAAATCCAAGTGTATGAAAATGGGTTTGGACAACCCTGAATTCACGATATGCGTATGCTGGTATTTTTGACAGGAAATCTATTGTTACTGCTCCAGTCTCATCATCAAACGGGATAGGAATATCCTTTGCAGCCATATAATCTTTGGCACGATTATATCCGTCTTCTGATAATCCTTCTGGCTTCTCACCATTGTTTCTCATAATCTTGAGAACACTTGCAGGGATCTCGTGTTTATCGTAATAGTAATTCTCATATCTGGTTACTGCTGCATCCAATCGTTGGATCAGGTCTGCTTTATAGTTATCTATTTGGTGTACCAGTTGAGGGTTCATATTTGATGTGATTAATGCAGTTCTCAAGTCTGTTAAGTTGGTAATGTTGTTCAGCTCTTCTGGTATTTGAGCTACTATATTATTCCGAACCTTCACAAGATGTTCTATATCTTCCTGATTCAGGTAAAGAACAGAAGCACCATACTCTTCCCTTTTGTTGCTTACCAGCTTTCTAAATTCCGTAGTCCATTTCGCCAATCCTGCACTATCAAGACCAGTGATAGTATCTGCAAATTTAACTGTATTAACCATAAAATCCGTTTTTCTTTTATCCTGATCTCAACATTATCACCGTGCTTGTGTTGAGCTTTCTCTAATGTTTCAAGATATTCTTTTGCTATTGGATCATCAAAAGGAATTTCGGCATTACCTTTCTTGGATTTTATAGTTAATATTCTTCCAGGGGTATTGGTAATTTTAATCTGTGGGCTTTTGGGATCGGTAAGGTCAAATTCTATTCTGTTTTTAGAATTTTCCATTAAATACTTCATTCGCTGATAATCGTTTTTAAGGGTCTTGTAAACCTTCGCAATATCCTCTTCTGCCTTCGCATGTGCCTCTTCAGTTGGGATTTCCAGTACCTTTGAAGCTGGAGCTTCTTCTACAAATTTAGGTGCTTCAGGAGCTGCAGGAGCTGCAAATAAAGATTCCCCTAAATTCGCAGCAGCCTTATTCGTTACGGTACTCCACAATTCTTCTTTTGTTGGGAGCTTTATTTCCATACCCTGTAAGGTCCCTGAAGTCTTCTCATAAGGTTTATAAGCATCAACAATGCTACTCATAAGAGTTTGGATCTTTTTAGCAGAAGAACTGTATTCATCCAGAGCACGCAACATTGATTGCTGAAGATTAGTGATATCAGGAAACATCTTTTGCTGGTCAAGATAATCTGAAACAGCGATACCTTGTTTTCGTAAAGAACTAAACAATTCTACTGTTTGGTCAAAATCAGGGAAAATATCTATTGATTTATCTATAATCCCTGTTAAAATTTTACCTTTCACTGATGCCGTTAGTGGAAGGCTATCTGCAAGCCCGTTTGTTATTTTCTTGATATTAATATCTATATCGTCAAAAAGTATCTTTGATATGCGTTCTCCATAAGTTTTATAGAACATCCCCTGTATGATCCTCTTNGTCCCCGCAGGTGTTAAAGCTCCATCAGTTGATTGATAATTATTGAGCTCACTGAATGGAAGCTGAGCTATAATTTCAGCAAGCGCTTCTTTGTTTTTAGGTGAGTTAATGGTCTCTTCAATTGTTCCTACTGGCTTGAACTTCATTACTGTATCAGGCTTAATCATACTTGCAAGGTTCGCAACCTTCTCAATCTCCGAGAAGGTCATTGTAGAATTATANTTACTNAGAGCTGCATATTGTTCTGCAGGCATCTGGGTAAGTCGCCTACGAAATAATGCAACCCGCTGACCCGACTCCTGGTATTTATCTATATCTTCTTTTTTTATGCCGAACTTGTCAGCATTTTCCTTTATATAATCTATATATTTATTGTATTCTTTATCGTCTAATAACTTCAGAGCCATTGTTCTACCGTTACCAGCCTCTACATAAAAGCTTGTAGAATTGAGGTCTGCTATAGTTGGTGCACCGCTTGTCACTTCAGGACTATCTGCAAGCAGTTGAGGTATGATATCATTTGCCATCTTGGTAACTTGAAGCCGATAAGAAGGAAGCGACCTATCCCGCTGTTGCATAACTTGTGGATATTCTTTGTTGGGACTGAAGGTCTCGTGGTTATGGGAAGTTATGACATTATCAAGTGGTGCTATCACATATTCATAATCTATAGGACTATTTTGTAAGATCGCTTGTGTCTTATTGCCTTTAAGGACCGGGATATTTGTTGGACTAACTGGCTCTGGTTTTGGAGATGTACTCAAAGTATCTGGTAATATGGGTTTCTGTATTGGCATAGAGGGTTCGGTATTGAGCTGGGATGCCACAGACTCAACAACTGCCTCATGCGGAACTTCCAGTGGATCTGGATGTACTGTGGTTGTAACAGGTGGAGCAGGGGATGCTGGAGGTATGGTTTCCCCTGCTCCTTGAAGTAAGGGTTGTGGTGATGGAGACAATAAAGGAGGCTCTGTAGAAGTAGCAGGCGCAGCTGTGCCTTTTAGAGGCAAACTACCTTGTTGAGGCGATTGTGGTTTTGGAGCTTTCTCAAGAACTGTCCTGCTTTTCAAAAATTCAGTTGCAGTCTTATATGGCTCAGCTTCTCTTGCTAATCGCTGTGCCTTAGCCTGCTCAACATTCTGTTTTAATATCATAAAGGGGGTATCTTCCCCTGTAATTACTGCTTTCCCTGTTCTTAATGCACCACCTGCAGCTTCAAAAGCGGGTCCTAAAAGAGCACCTGCTACAAACCCTTTACCTGCCTCTCCGCCTGTTGCAGATTGCCCTGCCGCCATTGCTGTTCCACCTGTCAATGATGACTCTATTGCTTTAGCAGCAAGGCTTTTNGGNATNCTCTCAGCTACAGGTTTGCCAACTAANTTTAATGCTCCTTCTGCTGCACCTCTTGCAATTGGCTTTACTGCTCCACCTACTCCACCTGCAACCAGATTGAATAGCCCTCCTGAAGGTATTGATGAAAGTCCAGCTTCTGGATTAAATCCAAAAAGAGATGGTAAATTTGCACCACCAATTAAGGGAACAAATTTCGGAACTACAGGGGTTTCTATAGCATGAATAAGAGGACTATATATACCTTCACTACCCTTTTCTCCTGTTGCCCTATAGGATGGCAATAATGCTTCAAGTTGAGCTTTGCTGTACTCATGAGGACCCTTTGGGTTCAATTTTTGGTTAAGCCATTCAAGTGCTTTCCCGACTACCCCCGTACCAGAGGCTAAGTCTGCCATTGCCATCATTGCCCAGTCTTGTCTCATCTTCGGCGATATATCTATAGTTTTAAGAAACTTATCTTTTTCTTCTGGTGTAGCCTTTAGGTCATCTGCATACTGAGATTTAAAGGCTTTTTGGTCAAGCGGGGTCATATCAAAAAAGCGGTCACCATCTGGAGATAATATGAAATCATTCCATGTGGGATACTTTTGAGCTCTTTTATATAGAGCCCTTATTTCATCATCGGTCATTTATTTTACCGTCCGAACAATTTTTTTCTTCTTTCTTCAGCTTCATCTGATTGCGGTGTAGTTGGTGCATTAGTAGTTGATGTACCTGCTGTCCCTGCAGCCGGCGGAATTTGCGGAGTTTGAGGAACTGGAGTAGTTGAAGTAGGTTGAGTTCCAAAAATCCGCATAAGTGCTTCCCTATCCTCATCACTCACTGAAATTTTTGATAACTCATCTAACGCTTTTTCGTTAGCGTATTTTTCTGCAGCAGCCTGAGCAGCAGCTGGATTAGATATTACATTTGGATCTAATAGATGCTGTTTACGCCATTCATTTATCTTTTGATTCCTTAAGGCACTTAGTTTTGTATATGCTTGCAGATAAGTAAGCTTTGACTTNTCAGAAGTTCCACTGCGAGCTTTACCTGACGAAGCCGATTTAGCCCTTTTCTCTGCTGCCTGTTCCTCAAGTTTTTCCTCTGCAAGTCTAAGCCGTTCGTCTCTGTATTGTTGTAATGCTTCCATTGCCCTTTCTTTATTCATTGCAGGTAAGAGCCTAAGAGCATCACCAATATTTACCTTCATATCTGAAGGCAATCCCAAAACTTTAAGAAACTCAGGCGATGCTGGTCTTGATTCAAATGGAATGGTTTGAAGAAACTGCTCATACCCTTGAGATGTAACTGGTATAGAAGTGGTTGGAGTAGTCTGACCAGGCTCTATAGCTCCCATTTTTGCAAGTGGAAGATATTGTGGCTGTTCAGAAAGCTTAGTTCCAGTCACCTTTTCCCATGTTTGTCTCAATTGAGGACTATTATAGATAGCTGATGGATCGGCTTGTAAAGCTATATTAAGTCGCTGAACATCTCTTAAGTCTCGCATCCTTTGCATGTTCTCAAGATATGGGGCTATACTTTGTCCGCTAATACCCGCAGAAAGTCCCAGTAGGGCTGATGTTATTATATCTGATACACTGTCTGTGTTATTGCCTGTTGTATCATTATTAGGTTGTATCGGTATAATTGGATTTTTTTCAACCATAATAATCTCCTTTTCAGAATATAGAACCTCCGAACCCTAAGCCAGATACTTGAGTTTCCCCAGTCTTCCCTAATTGGGGCATCAGATACGCCATCCCATATCCCTGTCGTAGTAAGTTTTGCTGTGTTCCAAGCAAATTCGCTAATGAAGTTGCCTCCCATCCAGGAATTTGACCAGCCAATTGAGCTGCCTGCATTTGCCTGTTCAATGCAGCTTGTGTAAGCTCTGCAAGCTGTTGTCCAAGAGCTGCATTGGTCGCATTCTGTGCATTACTCATAGCACCTGCTGCAGCTGATGAACCTCCAACTCCTGACTTATTCATCCGGCTTGCTACATTTCCTAAAGCTGCCTGGTTTGCCACATTCGCTGCATTTATGAAAGGTTGATATATTGACTGTAATGCTTGAGGGGTTAATTGACTGCCTCCCAAAATACTGGCAAGATAGTTTGATGGCATTGCATACTGACTTCCTAATTGGTTTATTGCTTGATTTATTTGAGCATTTTGAGTGCCATATAAATTCCCGTAATTAGCCTCCATCTGCTGAAGCCATTGCTTCATTTCTGGCGATTGCATGAACCCATAGTTTTCTTTTCGTGTTGTCTCATGTGGCAACAAATCACCTAAAAGACTTCCAGCTGCTCCTGCTATTTCAGCCCAGCTCATTTTAATTCCTCCTTATTTTATATTATTTTTTTTCATATTCTACAACGGAATGGCTATCACTGTCAACTGATTAGTGCTCGTAAAGGTTACAGTTCCATACCCTGTTAATTTCCATACTCCAAAATTCCCATTCCCATTATCAAGCCTTGTAAGTTTCATAGTTGGTGGTACATTTGAAGGCGATGTAATTGTTGCTGTACCAAGTACTATAATTGTATACTGATCAGACAAACTCACAGGTGGACTGTCAGGACTGCTTTTAGGGATAGTGATAGTTCCATTTGACATCAATGTCTTGATACTTTTTGAGATATTAGATGTCTGTAATGCTATGATATCAAGTTGCATTTTCTGTAAAAATTTCTGAAGATCGGGTGATATATTCGTTGGTATCGGTTGAGGTACAAAGATATTTTTCATCTTGGTAGCCTCTTCATATCACTTGGCGGTATCCAGTAAAACTCAATTCCTGATATATCATAACCAGTAATATTATCCGTACCGCCATCTGCATCTATAGAAAGCTGAAACCATACACCTTTAACTGAGAAATCCCAGAAGTTTGTAGTATTCAAATCTATTACTTGAGATATAGAGTATTGTAAGCTCCGATCATCTCCGTAATAAAGCGTGCAATACAATCTACATTTCCTACCGTCCGATGGGCAATTGAACCTGATCCGCTCCATTCTTACAGGTCTTCCGTCTTCACTTAAACTGAAAGGCTTACTGATCCAGTACTGCATTTGTGAGGGCTTACCACTTGGTACTCCAATCCCAAAAAATGGTACATAGAACTCATTAAGCCCATTTACTATTGTCTGTCCGTAGGTAACAATAAAAGAATAATCTCCCAAAGTCATAGCACCAATAGGGACTTGATAGGTTGCAGTCTCCATGAGCTGATTCCATCTAAACGGGCTGGTTTCCATAATAACATTATAACTTTGCCAGGTGAGGGCTGATAAAATAATATTGTAATACCCTAATGCTGTAAATGTTAATGATATTTGAGAAGAATATGTTCTATACCATGATTTTGTTAGTGTATTGTAGCTATAGATATAAGGATTGCCATTCGTAGTGGATATTACAATAGCGTAAGAATGAGTATTGTAGTCATAGATCCCTTGCACATTAGTAGCACCTGATAATGATGAAAACACATCTGTTACTATCTCTGTAGCTATCGGAACTGTATTATTCCCATCAAATACATAAACATTATCATTTCCGATAAAAAATATTAAGTTGTTTACTGGAACAACACTGAAAGGATAAAGTGCACCGATTGAAGAATTTATTTGCTGACTGGTATAGATAAGTGGTAAGCCCTGATATGTCATCAAATAAATAGAATTAGCTTTAAAGACAACAAGGTATTGATATAATGGAACAACCATCTGAATTTGATCTGTTGTTGTCTGAAAACTAACTATATCGGCATCATTGGTAGTCCCGTCACCGCCCCAGATTATGTCGTTATTGATATCTGAGAAATAGAGGTTATAATTATCTGTTACTAACCCTTCTCTTGTTACCCGTCCAAATATGAGGTGATTGTAATGGGTTGACACAAGCTCTGCTGCCACAATTTTATATTGTGGGAGATATATCTTGTATGATGAATTAGTTACTTGTGGAGGCACAAAATTAACCGTCAACGATGTGTCTGAAGTAACAGTCTGGACTATGAAATTTATGCCATTTATTTGAATGATACTACCGGGGACTACATGCCCCTGACTGATCCAGTATGTTCCTGAGCCAGTTACAGTAGTAGTAGACCCATCTGTACTTATTGTTCCAGTTGTATACGGAGTTCCAGTAGGCGCCGCCCATGCAGGGGTAAATACATAGAAACAATCATTAGCTGAATCATACTTATAGATACCACCGTTACCTGCCACATAATAAGTATTTGCCCCATTGTTCAAGAATACAGTTGTAGTTGCTACTGTTGAATTAGTGTTTAAATAGACTTTATATGGAACAGCAATCTGTTGAGGCGGCACTGGATCGGTATCAGATAAGACAATATGTGTGTCATCTGTAATTGATTTAACAGTATATGCAACCCCACCAAATACGATAGCACTATTGGGAGTTACATATTTCGTCCATTGAGTCCCATTACCTACGATTGTTCTTGTATTCCCGTCAGTTGTTACTGTTCCAACTGCATAAAAGGTAGCATACCATTTACCAGATGCTGAATTTAATTCGTATATCCATTTATTGGAAATGGCAAAATAATATTGTTTATCTATATATGGGTTATCAAGTTTGATTATCTGTATTGGTGATGGAAAGAGTTGAAAAATATTGTAAGACCGATTGCTGAATGCAGTAGAAAGAGTACCACCATCGCCCCCTGTACCGATAGTTGCATGAGTATCATCTGTGATACCTATGATACTACCACATAAATTTCCTATATCAACCATATCTTTCAGTTCCTGTAACGGCGAATACAGGGAGAATTGCGATGTAAAGGCAGTTCCTATACCATACAATGTCTGTGGATAATTATTGGTTTGTGTATAGATCGTGCCAGTGCCTGGAAAAGAAAAAAAGTTTATGCTGAATGCAGGTGATATAAGACCTCTGTAATGGCTGACATTGTATTCACCAGGGCTCTGTCCATC
>JGI24721J44947_10008117_pt1 | contig 13788 bp, 18 predicted proteins | sample YelNatPaOPGAMG01_FD_44947 | JGI IMG/M metagenome (IMG submission 44947)
TCAACATCCTTCGACTGTGGACCATAGACCCGGAGCAACACGAGAGACCGACGTTGTCAAACGCGGAAATGAGGCAGAGGGAAACGAACCAGCCGCAAAACCATACACCAAAGAGTTATCTGGTAACCCCGGGTCGATACCAAGAATTTAGAGTGTACGTCCAAGCTCGTTCAGGTCATCCGTTCCATACGATTCTGGCATGAGTCTAGAGGACTCCGAATCTAGATGAGCGCTTCTGATCCTGCACCCTACCACCGTCAGCTGTGCAGTGCCTTGGGCCTCTCAAGCAGCCTCCATCCCTCTAGAAGGGAAATCCGCCACCGCTTTGGCCTGTACATTCTTTACGCTGTGATTGAAGGCGCGCACCATTGCGCCAACACGAGCAATGCCAGCTCTGATAGAGTCATTGGAGATGCTCTCGATGGTTGTCGGTGGNTATTGGAGATCCTCGTAGCGCGGGCGTATTCAGCGAAAGCAAATGCCACCACTCGATACGTTCTTCGACGCGCCTGCNGTAGAATCCGACGGAAAATATAAGAAGGAGTCCTGCTTTCCAGCTGATCCCTGTGCCGATTTTCCCATCGGATCATGCGCGATGCTGGAACTTTCGCAGCTGTCGGACACTTGTCGCGGATAGAGCGCTTGGCGAGCGATACACAGGAACGGCCGATTCTGTATCCTGCTGGACCTCCGCCGAGTATCCCGTCGCCTCTGCGACGTGCTCAAGGTGCATCGAGTATGTAGGCAGCCACCGAAAATCCCCAGCCTCCGGTCATGCCGCATTGCAATGCGGCTTCCGTTGCACGTCGTACCCCAGATCGGACCAGAGGGTCTCGATAACTTCGAGAGCCGTTACCCGAGGCCAACGATCTTCCATGGTATCAAGCTCTGAGTGGGAATACACATATCTGTTCGATAAGAGTGCAGTGCCTCAAAAAAAGTCCAGTACCGTTTACTGTAGCCTACGCATCTTGGTAGGTATGAAGCTCGGGGCAGGAATCCGCATATGTGTTTGATCAGACTACATTGTCTCAACGACGCCGAATACCGCTCACTAAGACCCACTCGTCCTGCACAAAACTCTCCTCGAGGTGAAAATCGGCAGCATAGGATGCCCATACGGCAGCCGTGTGTGCAGCGAGCATCCCGGAAAGTGCAATCCGGCCGCCAGTGCGCACGAGGCTACAAAACCTTGGCGCAAGCTCTTGCAGTGTCGGAGCCAGAATGTTGCTCACCAGAAGATCGAAGCGCTGCTCCTGGAGCAGGTGTTCCGCTTCGTCTGGAGTCGCAAATACGAGACCGTCCAGCTGATTCCGCACTGCATCGCGTTTGGCGACGGCGATCGCTTCTTCGTCGATATCGATGCCGACGCTGCGCGCTGGGTCGGCACCGAGCTTGCACGCGTACATCACCAGGATTCCCGAGCCACTGCCGTAGTCCAGTACGCGGGATCCAGGCTGCACATGCAACTCCAGCCAGCGGGCGCACAGCTGCGTTGTGGGATGCTCGCCCGTCCCAAAGGCAGCTCCAGGCTCGATGGTGAGCTGTACGCGCTCCTTCCCATCGCCATCGAGCAGAGACCGCACCGACACTTCCGTGTTCCACGGAAACCGAACCAGAAGCCGCTCGCCGATGAGCAGTGGCTGAAAGGATTCGCGAACAGCTCGCACCCAATCGCGACTACTATCGACTGGTTGCTCTACCACAGGTACCTCCATGACTTCAGGAAAGACCGTTGCTGCCGCCTGAAGCAGCGCCTCCGTTCGGATTTCCTGCGGTACCATAGCGACTACGTCGGTAATGGTCCAGTGCGGACGTGCCCACGTTTCCGCGGCAAGCGCGGCATCTCCGGTAGGGCGCTTACCATGAGCCGAGTTGTGCGCCTCCAGCGACACCGATACTGCACCCAGCTCCAACAGGTACTCGCTAAGAAGCTCGCTTGTTGCAGTATCCGAAATCGTTAGCCGGACCAGCCTGTAACGATCCGCCTTGGGCTCGGGCATGCTTTCCGAGCACAAGCGACGACGTCCTGTCGACGAATGACTGCTGCGTCGGTCGGTGGTCTATAACCACACCGGTCGGCGGCGTGATTGCGCCAGTGTGGCGACTTGTTTTCACAGTGCAGCCACAGGCGTCAGGCACCCCGCAATTCGGAGCGAAGCTCGATAGCTATCAGCTACGCAGGCTGCGGAGAACTGAGCGCTTGTGCCGCGATTCGTTTACCATAGAGGTAGTCACAGCAGCAGCACACTGCGTCGTCACGGAGACGGCCTCAGTCGTGCAAGCTGCCTGACGCTGACCGCTTGCAACTGAGGCTTCACCGGTAACCGCCCCGGATAACTTCGGCGGACAGACGCTTCTCCGCCGCCGGCTGAGCACCGCAACGCTCAACGCCCGCCTCGACCTCTACTTCAGCCTACGACCGCGAGCGACACAGCGAGACCTAGGAACGCCAGTCAATGCCTGCGGCAAGTCTTGAACTGCCCGTAGCGCCTCGAAACCGCAGCGTATTTGTGACGTTGCAGGATCTCGTTTTCACGAACGAGGAGATGCCTGATGGTGCGATGGTCATCGGCATCCGGGAACGCGTCTATGTATCCGCAAATGTACTGCCTACTTCCACCATCCACACCACGATAACGAACACGAACACGACTACGTGTACTTCTGTGCAAGGACATTAGCCAGTTTGAACGATCTTCCGGGCGCCGAGCGTATCCCGGGCGCCCGCTAGGATGTCTCCAGAGTCGGTGCGGATCCTGTGCCCCGACTGAGCGGATACACCATTCCGTCAGGGGCGTCCATCCGCGGAGAATCTCAAACTTGTTCTCAACGTGGCTCCACCATTGTTGTAGTTGCTCCAGAATAAATCTGCTCGCTCTGCCAACATGAGATCTGATTCGAGTGTATGTTTCCAGGGCGGTGCCTCGTCGTCGAGGTCAGGCTGCGGCATGCGACGGCTCTTTCTTGGCTCCACATCGATGCCCGTTGCCGTGCGGCGATACTCCGAACAGCAATTCGCCTCTGTGCGCTGCCTTCATGTCAGATGAAACTTCTGGAAACGGCTCTGCACCGCCACGCATTCTGGACGACGATTGCGGAGGCCGCAGCAGCAGCTCTGACCGGTTCATTGTCGCCAAACGCATCCATTTCATACAATGGCGAGCGCCGTCCACACGAGGAGCGCTCCACACAGACCAGACCCTGCTGGAAGACCAGGTTGGGTCCGGAGTCCCTGGTAACTTTGAGGAGACGTCTTCGATTCTGGCGGCGGATGTGGCAGCGTTGCCCAAACCCGCGGAGTCGCTCTGGAACGGGGTTGCTGCTGGCGACGGATGCGCAGGTTTTGCAGCCGCGTTCGAACCTTCCGCGTCCAACCGCCACCTGATCGAGGTATGTTCAAAAACTATGGGACAATCGTTTCATCCCGCGTTCTCCTGCATGCCTGTATCAGATGATCGCTCTCTTTGAATCCGGGACCCAGGATACAAGGGCCTTTATTTCGCATCAATACCTTTTGGCCTGGGAGGATGTTAACTTTTTCTGCATTTGCGCTATGATTTTCATTTTCACTTGCACGATGAAATGGTGCCGATGCTTGGCCTAGACTCACGCTGTTCGTCAGTAGCCCCAGAATACGGTGGCACTCGTGGTCGTCACAATACCATGTGGCGCATCGGCTGGGAGCGTCTCCCATGCCCCTGCGTATCACAAGCATTCAATGCGGCACTTTGCGGATTCGAGACATACTCGACTTCCTTTCTTTTTCTATCGTCTCTTCGTAGGTCATGACCCCCGTCGTCATCCCTTTCATGCTCCTAAGGCGACTCGCGCAATAAGAATAGTTGATCGATGTCTACCACACGCACATTCGGCATTTACCGAACCCTCTCCTTGACCGCTTTCAAAGTGCCGCACGTCGACGGGCGATCGGATGCCGAGCTCCTGCATTCCGGTTCCCGAACCCGATGACCGTCTCGTAGCCACTCGGCACCAGAGAAGCGTGTAGATCCCGAGGCTTTGCTTCTGGTCGGACAACTGACGCAGAGCACCTCATTCCCTGGTATCCAGAACGAGCTCTGTTGTTCAGTCATTTCGCGAGAACGCTCAAACACGCTCGCAGATAAGTTTTGGAAGCAGAGTCCGTCGCCTTCCAGCTGTGGAAACGAGCTGTTATATCATCTGTCTGTNGGTTCTTTTCCGATCTTCTTCGCGCTCTGAACGAACCTCGCCTCGTGCTCACATCTTCTGCTGCGGTAAGCAGGCGTTCCTCACGCTGTACTCGAGCCCACAAAAATGACTTCGTCCGAAAAACCCAGCTCGAAACCAACGAGTCTTTTGTTATCCTTCAGAGACGGGAGACTTTCGTTGTCGCTCTTTCGCCCCGAAGTTTTGCCCGACGCTCTCAGCTGGACGACGATATCGTATCTATCCGAGAAAAAACGGGAACCGAATGGAGTATGTATCGGTTAGGCAGCTCTGATATCGAAGGTTTCCTGGTCAATTTTCGTCTTCATTTCCTACCTCAATTTGCTTTCGTTTCCTTTCATTCTTCTGACGCCGTGGCGTCGCAGAGCACCCGTGACGCTCGCGTAAATGACGGGCATGTAACCAGACCTGTGAAGCCACGGTTCGTCAGCAGGACAGACAACTTCTTGGGGCGGCGTAGGCCGCTTCTGCCTTTCGCATCCTATGCTATCCAGTTATTAGAGGCTTTACAACCCTCTTGTGAAATTTTCGAAGTATAGAGGAAGGACCTAACGTGTCCTGGACGACTTGTTTAGAGACAAGCCCTCGGGAATATATCCCCTCAGGTCTAGAGCGATCACAGCCGCCAATTTCATNTCTCTCGGTTTCGCTTCTCGACCATTCGGGGCATGAGAACGTCGAATCTTACAAGCGACCNAGTGGTTACGGCACAGATAAACTGTANCTNGGGAGGTCCATGATTTTGTATCCATGCGTCAGCTTGATGTAATGAGCTGCACCAGACCCAAGTCTCATCTGGACGTGGTTCGTTTCTGTCGTTCCCGTCCTTGTGGTAACGTCCGTGAGCGCCCGCTTCATTGCAAAGACATACACCAGAGTTGTCCCGCATTGTTCTTGCCCTTCGATTTTTCCTTTCGTGACCCCGGGTCAAAGACGATCGAATTTATCAGCGCTTGATATACGACTCGAGCAGATGTTCTCTCGAGACCAGCACGATTGCTCTCGGTCCAGGCGATCAAGCAGGCGTAAAAAAGTTCCTACCGAGGAACGGGAGCGCATTCTGTGGTCGCTCCGCTCGTTCAGTCATTTAGCTAGTTGTACCCACATCGTTTCAGTGTCTGTAAGAAGGGCAACCAGAGATCATCTGACCTGGGTCAAGGGTCGCGAGACACCATCCCCAGCACGTGGAAGTTTGCAAGCGCGTTGACTTCGCGTTCCAATCGGTTGCCGACGATGACCCGCTGTGAGACGAAGCATTTTGTCCGTTCACGATGGCGATCTTGGAGGAAAGCGTACAACTTCATCTCGAAGACGAGAAATTGCCCTGCGGTCACGTTATCTCGNTCGTGATCCATGCTCTCCCCGAAGGGCTCGAGCGGCATATTTCTCCCCTCTACCAGAGGATGCGATCCGCTTCTCGCAACAGAACCATTTGGTCTTCCCGGTGAAACGAACCTCCAACCATGAACTGGTCGAGAAACCGGAAGACTCGAAAATTCTCTCGACTGATGTAGAGGAGGCGTCCCAGAATTCCATGAGCGCTTCGGTATGGTATCGGGGGCGGGCGCTCCGCGGCGGCCGCGCCAGCGTCTCCAACTGCAGGCAACAAAGACAGCACGTCAGAATCTGTTCATAAGCGAACATGATGGAATATGATGGTATATCATGGGACAAAAGGAGACTCGGATGCATGCGCCAACACACACCATCGACAGGGCGCGCTTGAACTTGCGATGAACCCTGGTGACACGAGGGTCAGCTGCCCGAGACACCGTGCACAACGTTCGTCACTGCGCTCTTGGGCACGACTTTTTGGTCTTTGACGGACTCGAAGTCGCCTAGTGCTTACGCTTTGGACCGACTGACAAACATCATTAGGGTTTTTTTTGAATCCGTGTGCGCTGTCCCTGTGGGTGCTCGTCAGCAGCTCAGAGCCGGGCGCCTTTGCGAGCATCCAATCGCCGTCTGGTCGGAGTGCACGAAGAATCAGACATGCTCAAGTTCTTTCGCCAAGACGGGTCGAATGAGGACAAAGATGATACGAAAAAGCGTGCATCAGTCCTCGAACGCGACGTATCGTCGCCGCCGGAGCGCCAGGAGCACGGCACGGACGACTTGTCCGAGAGCGCGCAACGCTCTCGTGTTTTATTCGGGTTGATTGTGGGCTCCATGGTAGCGCTCTGGGGACGGCGTCACCGTCCGAATCCTAACATGGAAAAACGACCAGCATCGAACGGTTCTGGTAGAGAGAGACAGTCTCGATGTTCAGCCTTGGTGAGCGCTGCCCCTGTAATTCGCATGGGACTAGTCGCTGACGTGCAGTACGCTGACAAGGACGATAAAGAGGTCAGCGGCTCGACGCGCCACTACAGGAACGCCATTCATAAGCTGGCACGAATCGTGGAGGCTTTCGATAGCGAGGCGGGGTCGCTGGACCTTGTGCTCCAGCTCGGAGACCTAGTCGATGGCCAGGAGCAGCTCGATGGATCGCGCGCCGATCTTGAGCTCGTCCTGGGTCAGTTCGCTCGTCTTCCCGTGCCGCTGTACCATGTCTTGGGTAATCATTGCCTCAAATGCGGTCGCGACTGGCTTCTGAAACGTCTTCGCACACGTGCGTTCTACGATATGCCGCTGCGCGCACGGATGTCATCGGGCCCGAGCGCAACAACCACTCCGTCGGAAACGCCGTGGCGGCTCGTTGTACTCGATTGTCTGGATATTTCATTGCACTGGGATGATCCAGAAGACCCACGACGTTTGCAAGCAAAGCGCTATTTAAAGGAACACGCCAGCACGGCTCCGAATGCGGTGCCATATAATGGCGGTATCGGAGAAACGCAGCTGGTTTGGCTCGAGAACGTTCTCGCCGAGGCTCGGACGCGACAGGAGTTCGTCATCGTCGCCGGGCACGTGCCGATCGCTCCGCAGAGCGCGGCACCGTCTCTGTTACTTTGGAACTACGAGGAGGTTATGGCCCTATTCCGGGTCTACCGCGACGTCGTGAAGCTCGTACTAGCCGGCCATGAACACGACGGAGGCTATGCCCAGGTTGATGGCATTCACTACATCACACTGCATGGAGTGGTGAATTGCACCGACGGTGACGATAACGCCTATGCTATTCTTGAACTTGTAGGGCACTCGTTTGCTCGCTTACATGGATTTGGACGCGTCGAGTCTCGTCTGCTGCTTTTCGACGCATCCCCATGAAATGGCGATCAGCTCGCACTGAAACTTGGTGTGCCATACCATTGCTGGCAATACTTGGATCCTGCGTCTGCGTTCATCACAGAGCGATCCAGCTCGCCGCTGATGCGCGCTGCGGAGCGAATCGCAGGCGGCTAGAATGGCTGGGCATTACGGAGCGCCTCGGAAGCGGTGCTGTTCACGTAAAGCCCGCACAGCAGACAGCTACAACGCGTGTTGTACCCGAAGGAACTCGCTGAACGAAGACAGCAGAGCCTCGGTAGTTGTTCTTACCAAGGATTCGGCTAGGATCTGTGGTGCTGTCGCCGTCAACGTCGCTGGGGCACTGAGCATGCACCGCGCGTGGGTATCAACGCCAATTTGGATGATCGTGCTGAGGTTGCAACCTGGACAAGCTAGCGGAGCACTGTAGAATACCAGCATTCTTGTTTGCTAGAAAGCTGCACGAGAGCAAAATTGAAACGAAACATGGCCCCTAGTGGGGATACGGGCCTCGAGCTTGCGCCCGAAACACCAACGCCACGAGATCAGGCGACGTTCTGGCAAGCAACGCTATTGAATCGATTAGAGTTTGCCGTAGTTTGGAACTGGATCTGCCGCGGGTGCTCACAATTTGGGTATTCAGCGGGAGAATTTGCCGTAGTTGTGTTCGCAGTAGGAAGCGTCAGAGCTCACTTCTGTACGCGTCGAGTCCAAGTACCGATGCGTGCGGAACGATCGTGCAGCCGTGTCCGCTGCAGAACATAGAGGCGTTCTTCGTTCCGTAAACGATCGGCAGAAAGCTTTTCAGTATCGAGTCGCTTCTGTACAGTAGCCGTGGTGCGTAGAAGCCGATGCACGCTGCTCCCCGCAGCGAGCACAGCGCTTGCGAAGCGGGATCACTTGTCGGCATTATGCAACGGTCCGTGTGCGGGCGTGCCGTGCACCCAGGGTTCAGTTTAGCGCGCTGCTCGAATCTCCATTCGTGTCTGCATCGAATGGAACAGCTCCGCTTTGCCAACTCGGGCGTACACACTTCAGTTTGGGTCTCCTGGTATTGTCATCAATACAAGCCTTTGAGGGCGTTTTGTTCAACTGCCTTTCTTGCCGTCCTTCTAATCCGCGGCGTGGAATATGTTGGTCTCTTCTTTCTGTTCTTCTCAGTTGGCAAGAGTCGAACGATGTTGGTGGCAGTGTTCAGGTCCCGATTTCACTGCTTCCAGCTGGAGTCGACGCATGTCGTCCCTAGATGATGCATTCGATCTACGCTTCGCTTGCCATGTTTATTTTCTTTGCATACAGCATCGGTACGCAGTTCGCAGCGGTTGCGCTTGGCTCTATGCAGGCGTTCCCATATGATCGCAACCGCCACTCCTTCTCGTTCTTGTGCTGCGCCTCGTCGAAGCGCTGCCCTATGGTGCGTGAGCGCTTGCCTGTTCGTTCGTTGTAGACGCCTGACGGGTACAGAAGGCTCGCATAGATACATGCCGTCTTGCGGCGCCTGGTGCCGTATCCTACGATCACGTGCTTGTTCTCAGTGATCCCCTTGGCGAGTACTCTTCCGGCTGCACGTACAAGCGTACACTGTTCCGTTCAATAAAAAATTTGTGGAACGTGATATTGTCCATGATGAAACTAGCACCCCTAGGATAATCGTGAATGGAGAAACTTCCGAGCCATGTCGATCCGCCTTCGCACCTTTCCTGCAATTCCGGAACGCGCTCTCGCCACCCGAAGCGCTCGTAACGATGACTGAGGTTCGATCTCAAGGCCCTTGCACCGGCGCTATAGGCGCCAATGCTGTCGCTTTCGGCAGGCTCGGCACACGATAGCACGTATGACACGACCAGAATATCCGAGATGAAGTGTAGGTAATGTACTATGGAGGTAGGGCGTTTGATAGATACTTCATCGCGCACTGAAAAAACAACACAAAAAAGTAAGAAAAGAAAAATGCACATAATCGGAGAACGCTGGCCTAAGTACACGTTTTGTCAGTTGAAAAATCTCAAGACCCTTTTACGTGCAAAAAGAAGAGACAGGCGTCGCTTGGAGCGTATCCTGCGAGCGGTGCCATATGGCTGGCGAATTCTGTTTCGTCGATGACCGTAAAGCGAGGAGGATTACGCTTTCGAACGGCATCGACTATTTGACGTGAGCAATTCAGTGAGTGCTCGGTATGAGTTTGTGCACAAGTCGTTGCGGGAGAGTGTCGGGCTTCTTTCCACGTCAACCTGGCCATGCTCATTGCTGCACCATCGAGTTTGCCTTGAAACAGAACGATCTAAAACAGCCAAGATTTCATGACTTGAGCATGCTTCACATGAAGTAAAGAGAGACATGGAGGCTTTCGGGTATAAATCGGATGATGATATCGGTTGTTTTGCGGACCCGTGTTAAAGCGCATCGCGAACCACATTGATTTCGGAGACGAAACGAATTCCAGTGACGAAAAGTAGAAGCATTCACTCCGAAAAAGAAGAGAGAACATATGAAAACTATTTATGAATCTATAATCCCTTATTCATGCTTTCCACATCTCGAGAAGCTCGACACCTAGAAAAGCTCGCGAAAAATCGAAAGGCAGGATCAGAGAGAATCGTTCCAAGCTCCATCTTCATCTGATATGGAGGTCGGACAAACGACATCCGCGTTGTTCAGGCAACAAGCGCCAGCGCGTTAACTCAAATAACAGAAGACGCGTTTCTTCGAGTCCGCTGTTAGGTTTTCAAGTCAGCGCGTAGACCAAACGACATCCGCGTTGTTCAGGCAACTAGCGCCAGCGCGCCGACTCGAGTTACAGAAGACGCCTCTCTTCAAGTNNGCTGCTCCGAATGGATAAAACGTCGCACCCGCAGGAAGGAGTGGGTTTTGGGTTGCTGCTGCGATTGTACTGCGTGACGGCGCTTCTGAAGGCTCTTTTGGTGCGCGCACCTTACTCGACGGACTTGCTTGTGCACCTGCACTGGAAGAGTCTCACGAGGCGGTTCCCAGTGTCCGCCTGGTACACGCCTGCGACCGGGCCACCCTATCTGGACTATCCCACATGTTTCGCCTACCTCGAATGGTTCCTCGGTGCGCTGGCGCAGTTGCTCCGTATTCCACTCGATCACGAGAACGGTAGTGTGCGTTTATCGACGTTGATCTTCATGCGAATAACAGTTATCGCACTAGACGTGTTTCTGTTTCTCGGCATGCGACCATGGTGTGCAGGCCCGGAGACAGCCGCCGCAGCCTCTTTCCCGTCTGTAGTACTCGATCGATTGCTTTGGGTTGTTACGCACCCTGCGCTCTGGCTCGTAGACAATATCCATTTCCAATACAATGGGCTGGTAATTGGCGTCATTCTATACAGCCTGGGCGTCCTGTTTCGCGAGAGCGTTTACGCGGAAATGGAAAAGCGTCGATCCCAAAGAGGCATGTGGCGAGCTAGTGCGGCTTTTCTGGTGGCGTTGGGCTTGAAACATACGACTGCGCTCAGCATTGCGCCAGTAGTCGGACTTGTGCTGTGGAAACAACGCGCCTGGAAGAATATCTATGTTGTTGTTTCCGGTTTCGTTTGGTTGCTTCTGATGCTCGGCTTGCCTTTTGGGTGCGTGGGTTGGCGCGCGCTCTGGGAACGCCTCTTCCCGCTGGATGAGCGGGGCCTTTTTCACGCGTATTGGGCGCCGAACGCGTATGCCCTGCTCGCAGCCGCTGACAAAGTTGTCGCCCGTTTCTGCGCTCTCGTTTTCAGCAGACTTGTGGAACGAGGGCTTGCGAAATCTCCGCACGGCTCTGATCTGCTACCGATGCTACACCGATCCGGCCGCGTTTCGAACAGCGCCGGACTCGTCCAGACTGCAGGGGGCGGTTTCTACCTCTTGCCAGAATGGACTCCGATGCTTGCCATGCTATGCTGCGTCGTCGCAATGACACCGAGTCTGCTTGCTCTGCACTGGGCATTCCAGGAAAGTGCAAGGCATGGCGAAACACAACCTGCCAGCTCGGATGCAACCGCCGTAGACCGGTTAGATCAGCGCCGTTGCATGGAGTTTTTGGCGAAGATATGCGCACAGGTGTCCCTGAGCTTGTTCTTGTTCGGATGGCATGTCCACGAAAAGGCGCTCATCCTGCCGGTGTTCCTCGCGGGCCTCGGATTAGGGCCGCGTCATCCGGTAGCTGCGGCCCTGAGCACAGCCTGCTCGCTGGCGATGTTCCCGCTGGTGTCCTCGCCAGGCGTACGGCTGGTTCGGCTCGCGCTGCTCTTCTGGCACTGGCTATACTTTGCGCCGCTGCAGCCTTGGCCACCGACGCGCGCGTGGCTGTTGGTGTATTCGTACGGTGGAATTGGGCTGATGATCGGCGAGCTGTTGGCCTCGTGGCACGGCTGGCAGCGTCTGGGTCTACCGTTTCTGCCGCTGATGCTACAGTCCGTGTACAGTGCGCTCGCTGTTGTCTTCGCATGGGGTTATCTCAGCTGGCAGGTGTGGCGAAGCACGCGAGCCGATTACATGGGATGCAGCCCAAATGCCGAAGCCAAGCACTTGCTCATCGCACCGTCAGTGCAGGCCGGTGCGCGACCTCTGCTTGTCCGTAGCTCCTCCAAGCACTGAAATGTAAAATCTCTACTGTTAAGCATGATACCGCTCGATCTCCCATGAAGCAGAGCACTTTGACAACACCAGGCACTATTAGGACAAGGCGAATGCGTGGTACTCTCGACGACTTTCGTCTGCGGTACCTGCGTGCGGTACAGCACCTTATTGCGTTGCACGACGATGCCGTGCCACCCTCACCCGAGTACCAGTCTGCGTAGCTTCAAAAGCAAGGAACACGGTTTCCAGAAGTGCCAAAATACGCCCATATCATTCTCTGGAACGGAGTCTCCAGGCGACGGACTTTTTTATTGAGATATGGCACAAAGTCTGCACGCTGGACGAGGAGTCTGTGTGATGACACCCTGAAAACAAACGCCGTTCTAAAGAAAAAGGCTGCTGTCGCCAGTGGTGCAGTAGTGGCGAGAAACCCGCCCTAGACAAAACGTCTCCAACTGAGGAGCAGACGCCTCCCAGTCTTGATCGACCGGCCATCTCCTACTGCTTCCAACTTCTTCTCATATAGGTCGACTTTGAGAGGTTGTCCAATAAAGTTCATTCTTGTCGACTCTGGAGGTCTCTTCTCCAGCACCGCACATTTCCTTCCATTGAATGCGGCGTTAAAGTCTCAATTCACAAACTCCATACGTTTCTTGCCATTGGTTGTACTTACGAATGCGAGTAGTCCACGAACTTTTGCCCTCCTTTCCATTTGCTCTTCCGTCAGCGCTCCGTACTTTTTTATACCCTCAGGGCTCCTCTGGCACTTTTTCCATCTCGACACTCTGAGGTGTACACTCCAGTTCGTGATGTGTATACGATGTTCGGAACTCATCTACAGGTATCGTAACAAAACGCCTTGCGCACTCCTTGTACGTTCTCGTCGTTGGAGCTGGTGTACNCCCTTTTTTGGATTCCCNGCGTCCTGCTCCGTATGCGACTACGAGCCTTTGAATTTCATCCTCCTTCAGGGCACTCAACTCATTGAAAAAATTCGCGAACGCCCGCTGTTTCCCGCCGTATCGATTCATTCGCAAACGAGCCCACCGGGGCTTGGNATACTCCTCCCACAGCGTATCCCAATGCGCAATGCGAACTTCCATAAACTTTCGAAAAGCNTCAAAGTCCGCGCCTCGGCTCGTCGCCTCGCTCAAAGCTTCCAGGTGCTCTTTCATTCCTGCATTCCACGCAGCAGTTTTCTTCCTCGCATTCGTTATACCTGATTCCCGGTAGAATCTCGCTGTCGATAACCTCTAAAGACGCATTGCTTTCTGACGTACGTTACCATCAGTACCATCTTCCGCACGCTTGGGTACAGCGATGGTTATGATATTCGCATTCCCAGGGTCCGTGCCAACGACAAAGTCGTTCTCATGCAGTTTCTGTGCGGCAAGATCTGCCTTCTTCTTATCGTCCAGTTCCGCCCTCGGCTTCGCCCTCGGCGACGCATGAAGATGAGAAGGAAGCGGATCTTGCGACGCAGGAAGTGCAGGACAGCGGCTTTATCGCTGGCGCGGCGAAGCATGAAGATGAGAAGGAGGCGGATCTTGCGACGCAGGAGGTAGAGGATATCGACTTTGTCGTTGGCACGGACCCTGGGAATGCGAATATCATAACCATCGCTGTATCCAAGTGTGCGGAAGATGGTGCTGATGGTAACTTACGTCAGAAAGCAATGCGTGTTTAGAGGTTATCGACAGCGAGATTCTACTGAAAATCGGGTATAACGAATGCGAGGAAGAAAATTGCTGCATGGAATGCAGGAATGAAAGAGCACCTGGAAGCTTTGAGCGAGGCGACGAGCCGAGGCGCGGAC
>JGI24721J44947_10008120_pt1 | contig 13783 bp, 13 predicted proteins | sample YelNatPaOPGAMG01_FD_44947 | JGI IMG/M metagenome (IMG submission 44947)
GTTCCTTTGCCCCGGATGATCATGTTATGCCTCGGTTTGCGTCTGGGATCGGAATGCGGACGCACGGAGTGCGTCCCTCCGAGAAAAGCCCCTCCGGGCCATCTCCGGCCTTCCCCGTAAGGCCATCTCACCTCGGCCTCATCACGCCGCGGAGGGGCGGGCTCTGCACGCCCGCAAAGGCGGAACTGGCTTGGCCTAGGCATCTACCCGCAAGGGCCCCTTGCCCATGGAACCTCGATGGGGAAGCGCTCCCCCCATTTGGATGTTCTCGAGAAACCCTGGGACGCGGGGTTCGGATTTGTTTGATCATCGCTACCTTTTGCACTGGATTAGCTGACCCCCTATGGCGGAGAAAATACTGGGCCAAGGTCCCAAATTGAAGCATCAAGTCCCGGGTTCCTGGATATCATCCCATTGGAGCTCATGGGTGGAGATCCAGACCCGTGGGGCTTTTCCTTCCGTACTTCATGGATTCTGTTGGTCGGAGTTCCTGCGCTGGTGTAAAATGGGCTTTGGTTTCATGTGGTCGCGCCACAAAGAGGCCTCGGGGAAGAGATCTCTCGGGAACTCTTATTCAGAGCAGGGGTTCGAAATTCACAAATTCTAGGAGGTCAAGCCCCAAAGATGTTGATTGTAGTGATAGGCGCAGGCGAGGTGGGATTCAATGTGGCGGCTCGGCTTGCCCGCGAGTTCAAAGACATAGTCGTCATAGACAAGGATCAAGAAAAGCTCGAGCGAGTCTCGGAGCTCATAGATGTGAGGACCATCTGCGGGAGCGGAAGCAGCATATCCGTGCTTCGAAGTGCTGAGATAGAGAGGGCAGACATCCTGATTGCCGCAACTGACAGCGATGAGGTGAACATGGTCTCCTGCCTAGTTGCCGGCCTCCAGAGCAGAGTTCCCAAGAAAATAGCAAGGATAAGGGACCCGGAGTACGCTAACAACTCGAGGCTCATGGGACCAGAGCGATTGGGAATAGACCTTGTGGTCAATACCAACAGAGAGGTAGTGGAGAACATTGTCCGGGTGCTCGAAGTCCCGTGGGCCAAAGACGTAGTTGACCTGGCTGATGGCCGCATCAGGCTCGCATCTTTCGTAGCAGACGGAAGCCACCTCATGACTGGAAGGCGTCTCGAGGATCTACGAAGGAGCCTTCCAGATCCTCATCTCGTGGTGGCGGCTCTCATCAGGGGAGAGAGGGCTATAATCCCGAGAGGTGAGGACAAAATCGAACCCAATGACCTGGTGTACCTCCTGGGAACCAGGGAGGCCATAGGAAGAGTTTTCCACCACCCCAACACACTGGAATCAAGACCCACGAGGAGGGCTATGATCTTCGGAGGGAGCTCCATGGCTTTGGAGGTCGCCAAGGGGCTAGAGGCCAAGGACGTCCAGGTCTCCATAGTGGACCCAAGCGAGGAGAGATGCGAATTTCTGGCATCTCAGTTGGACGGGGCCACTGTGCTCAAGGGAGACTTCACCTCGACTGACCTGATGAGGGAGGAGGGGGTGGACAGAGCGGATGTATTCATGGCCTTGACAGGCGAGGACGAGAAAAACATAATTCTGTGCCTTCTGGCCAAGAGAATGGGATGCAGGAGGGTTCTGGCCTTGGCCAATCGCCTCCAGTACGTCTCCTTGGCTTACCAAAGCGGTGTCGATGTCGTTGTGAGCCCATCCGTGATAGCCATCAACAAGATACTCCAGTTTGTCCGCAGGGGAAGAGTGGCTAATGTGGTCACCCTTCCCGAGGGGCAAGCGGAGATCATAGAAGTGGAGGCCCTGGAGACCTCGGACCTGGTATCCTCCCCCATCAAGGATCTCCGGCTTCCGAGGGGAATTCTGGTGGGGGCAGTCACACGGGGGCAGGAGGTGATTATACCCACAGGGGACACTAGGATCGACCCAGGGGACAAAGTGGCAATAGTGGTCTCATCCGACTCGCTCAAGTTATTGGAGAGGGTCGTGAGCGTCAAATTGGATTATTGGTGAGATGCGCCAGGTCTTGGGGGTCCTCGGGTTTCTCGTCCTGTGTGTGAGCGGCACCATGCTCGTGCCCATGGCAGTGGGCATGGCCGAGAAGGAGCCCGAGGGCTTGGACTTNCTATGGTCCATCCTGGTGTCAGCCTGCCTGGGAGCAATAGGTAGCCTTTGGGGNCTGAGGGGGAAGATAGCCCTTGGAAGAAGGGAAGCCTTCGCCATAGTGTCCTTTGGATGGCTAGTGGCGAGTGCGTGCGGGGCAGCACCGTTTGTTCTCTCAGGCCATTTTTCCCCCATTGATGCTCTGTTCGAGATTGTCTCAGGGTTCACGACAACAGGAGCCTCTGTTCTTCCCAAAGTAGAGCATCTCCCCAAGAGCATCCTCCTGTGGAGAGCCATGACCCAATGGTTGGGAGGCCTGGGAATCATAGCTTTGGGGGTCGCTATCTTGCCTCTTCTCGGAGTGGGAGCCGTGCAGCTTTTTCGGGCAGAGGTGCCAGGCCCTTTCCTCGAAAAATTGAGGCCAAAGATAGCNGATACNGCAAGGCTATTGTGGAAGACCTACGTGGTGATAACAGCCACAGAGGTGTTGCTTCTTTGTCTAGGAGGCATGGGGTTCTTCGATTCCGTGTGTCACTCCTTCACCACGATGGCAACTGGGGGTTTTTCGACCAAAAGTGAGAGCATTGCCCATTTCGATCATTTCTCTAGAGTGGTGATCATCTTCTTCATGTTCGTGGCCGCAACCAATTTCTCCCTCCATTACAGCCTGGCGAAGGGGCGAATAGCCCATTACTGGCTGGACAGGGAGTTCCGTTTTTACGTTTTTCTCCTCCTTTTATCTAGTTTTNTCGTTTTCGCCTTCCTCATTTTTCACCAAGGTGGCAATTGGCTCCACAGGCTCGAAGACGCTGCCTTCCAGGTGGTCTCTATAATGACGACAACAGGTTTTGCCACAGCGGACTTCGATAAGTGGCCTCCCGTGTGCAAGTACATCCTCCTATTGCTCATGTTTGTCGGAGGGTGCGCAGGATCCACTGGAGGTGGAATAAAATGCGTGAGATTCCTGGTGCTTTACAGGTATCTTCNGGGCCAACTCAAGAGGCTCCTTCACCCCCAGGCCGTTGTGACAGTGAAGCTGGGAAAACAGTCTGTCCCCCATAGCGTGGTCCAACATGTCTTGGGGATGACGCTCCTTTATCTCGGGGTCTTCGTGATCGCATCCGGGATCATGGCCGNTTTGGGATTGGACCTGATAACTANCATCTCTTCTGTGGCAGCGACCCTCGGAAATGTGGGGCCTGGGTTAGCACAGGTGGGCCCGACAGGCCACTATGGGGATATTCCGACGTTGGGCAAGGCCGTTCTCATATTCTGCATGTTGGCGGGAAGGCTCGAGATCTACACTGTGTTCGTACTTCTCTATCCCGAGTTCTGGAAAAAGTGACCCCTCATTCCTCTTTNTCCCTCAGTCTCTCGAGAGACTTNTTGGGCCCGAGGAGGATCAGGACGTCGCTGTCCTTNACCACGAAGTTGGCCGTTGGGATCATGTGGAGCCTCTCGGGTATCAGCTCCCTGACAGCTACCACCTGGACCCCATAGCGATTGATGAGGTCCAGTTCCCTCAGGGTCTTCCCGACAAATCCCTTNGGCGGTGCGAGCTCCACTATGCTGTAGTCGGGGGAGAAGGGCAAATAGTCGAGCATATTGGGATTGTGAAGCCTCTCTGCCACTGCTATGGCCATGTCCCTCTCGGGAAACACGATCTCCGATGCCCCTATCTTTTCCAAAATCCTTCCGTGGGGTTCGCTTATGGCCATGGCCACTATACGGCGAACCCCCATTTCCTTTAGATGAAGGGTCGCCAGGACAGAATTGTTTATCTCGGAGCCGATGCACACAACTACTGTATCCATCTCTCTCAAGCCCAACGCCTCTAGGACCTGTCTGTCTGTGGCATCGGCCACGACAGCCCTCGTTACCGAGTCCCTTATTGCTTGGACCTTTTGGGGATCCGNATCTATGGCCATTATCTCATGCCCCTTNGCACAGAGGGTGGTAGCCANATGGTATCCGAAATTGCCAAGTCCTATCACGGCGAACTGTTTCATATGGATCACCTCACCCCACCATTATCCCTTCTTCGGCGAAGCGGAACTTCACTATCCTCTGGCGGGAGGCCGCGACGGCCACAGCCAGGGGACCGAGTCGTCCCNTAAACATTATGATAATCAAGACGATCTTTCCAGCATCGCTCAGAGATGGAGTCACCCCCGTGGACAGGCCCACGGTCCCGAAGGCGCTCACGACCTCGAATAGAAGCTCCAGGAATTTCCCTCTGGAGCCTGGATCCACCGAACCCCCAACCTCGGTGGCCTGCAGAAGGAAGGTCCCCACCATGACTATCACGGTGCACACTATTGTGACGCTCATGGCCCTTGCCACGCTTCCAGGAGATATCGTCCTTCCAAAGACAAAGGGCTCTTGGTAGCCCCTCAACCTACAGANGGCCGTGGAGCAGAGGATCGCGAAGGTTCCAGTCTTTATCCCTCCTGCTGTGGAGCCAGATGATCCACCGATGAACATGAGGATAACGAGAAGAAGAAGGGTCTCGTTGGCAACCTCGCCTATGGGGATAGTGTTGAACCCCGCTGTTCTGGGGGTGACGGATTGAAAAAGGGATGCCATTATCCTGGCACCAAGGTCCAGGTCCCTCAGGGTATTCTCCCATTCCATTAGGCCGAAAAGCACTGCCCCACAGAGGATGAGGATGGCGGTTGTCCAGATGACGACCTTCGAGTGTAGGCTGAGGCAGGCCCTGGAAAGTCTCCCTTTGCGGAAAGCTTCCTTAATTTCCCTGAGGACCAAAAATCCTAGGCCCCCCAGGACTATCTCCCCAGCTATGGCGAAATTGACAAGGGGATCTCCCGCAAAGTCTTCCAGATTGCGAGAGAAAAGGCTGAATCCGGCATTGCAAAAGGCAGAGACCGAGTGGAAGACCGAGAAGTACATGGCCTCGAGAGGCGGGAACATTTCGGAGAATCTCAAGTAGAGGATGAGCCCGCCCATTGCCTCTATGGCCACGGTGAATTTCACGATATCGAGAAGTAGAGAGCGGACATCCCCTGCACCCCTGTGGGTGAAGGTGTCCTCGACAACGGTCCTCAAAGACAAGGTGGGCCTCCTCCCTGCCAAAAGAAGGAGAAAGGTGGACAAGGTCATTATCCCGAGCCCACCTGCCTGGATCCAGAAAAGGAGTATCAATTGGCCCAAAAGGCTCAAGTCCTTGCCCACGTCGATCACTGTGAGTCCCGTGACACATGCTCCGGATGTTATGGTAAACAGGGCATCTATGAATCTCAGTCCTTTTCCGGAACTGCTCGGCAGAAGCCAGAGGAGAATGGCACCGATGATTATGAAGAGGCCAAAGGACAGAACCGAGGCCCTCATGGGGCTCAGGATGGTCATTTGCCACCTCGGCCCCCTAGGAGGGGGCACGATAGCACCACCTTGTCGAGGCATTCTTCACAATTTCCGGCCCGAGGGCCCTTTTCTAGACCAAATAAGAAAATGGTCGGGACGACTGGATTTGAACCAGCGACCCCCTGAACCCCATTCAGGTGCGCTTCCAGTCTGCGCCACGTCCCGACCAGAGATCTTTATAGACCATTGAACGCTTGCGGTCAAGGCCGCAAGAGCTTCCTTATGGCCCTGAGCTCCTGTTTCACCTCCTCCAACGTCTTTCTCAACAANTCCTCTTGGAATCCCATGGAAAGCTGCTGGGGCTGGCTCCTTTGCCTCCCCATGAGCTTCTTCTTTGCACCCTCTATCGTATACCTCTCCTCGTAAAGGAGTCTCTTGATCTCGAGTATCAGCTCCACATCCTTGCGAGTGTAGAGCCTCTGCTTGCTTCTGCTTCTCGTTGGGTTCACTATCCCGAACTCACTCTCCCAGTACCTGAGCACATAGGGCTCCACCCCTGTTACCTGGCTCACTTCTCCGATCTTGAAGTAGAGTTTGTCGGGAATCACGGGCTCTTCCAGGGGCCACCTCCCTCTTCACGAATCGGGATGGAAACTCCCTCAGCTTGCCTTTTCAGGGAGAGGAATTCATGGCCTTTCGGAGGACTGTGGAGGGCCTGAATGTCAGGACCCGCCTCGGTGTGATCTGGATCTCCTCCCCTGTCTGGGGATTNCTGCCCCTTCGGGCCCTCTTTTCCCTGACTATGAAGCTACCAAAACCGGATATCTTGACGTTCTCNGATCGCTCGAGGGTCTCCTTTATGATTTCGAAGACAAGATCCACGACCTCCGCTGACTCCCTCTTGGAAAATCCTACCTTCTCGTAGACCTGATTGACGATATCGGCCTTAGTCATGCCCTGTCCTCCCTTCGGAAATTGCGCTCACGGCCTCCCATATGGCCAAGGAGTTAGCTGGCCATATGGAACCTTGGATTCTCCCAGCAGTTGCGCCCTCCCCCTCCTTCAACCCCTCAGTCTAGCTCCGAAGGTCCTCTCCAGGCCTTCAANAAGCCTCATCTGCTCCTCATTCACCTCCTCGTCCTTGAGGCTTCCCTCCTCTGATCTATACCATATTCGGAAGGTAAGGCTCTTGAATCCGTGGGGCAACTTCTCAGGGTCCTGGAAGACATCGAACAAGACAACCCTCTCCAGCCACTTCAACCCCATTCCTTCGATGTGATCCTGGACCTCACCCCCTCCCACTTCAAGGGGGACCAGGATGGAGAGATCCCTCACCACTTCTGGATACCTCGGCAAAGGCCTGAACTTGGGCACCCTATTCCACATTTTCTCCATCATCATCAGATCGAGCTCGAAGACCAAGACCCTTGACTCCAGATCCAACCTCTCCATCACTTCACTCTTGAGCTCCCCGAGCCAACCCAACTCCACATCCCCCAAACCAATCCTGGAGGAAGCCCCAGGCTCCAGGAAAGGAGGAATTCCCTGAGGCTCGAAGCGAATCCCCTCGATCTTCAGGGCTCCAAAGAGCCCCTCCACCACCCCCTTTAGGTCGAAGAAATCTACCTCCTCGGACCTGTGGGACCAACTGCGGGGCCACCTTGCACCTGAAATAGCTCCTCCTAGCTTCTCCTTTTCCAGGGGAAGCAATTCCCCTTTCCTGGGAATGAAAACTCGACCTATCTCGAAAAGCCTCAGGTCCATGTTCCTTCTGTGAAAATTCCTGTGGACGGCCTCCAGGATACCTGGTAGCAGGGTCGTCCTCATGATCCCCTGATCGGGCCTCAAGGGGTTTTTGAGTTCCAGGGCGTCTCTCAGGGGATCTCGGGGGTCCAAATCGAGGGCATCGAAACACTTGGGATCTATGAAGGAGAAGGTTATGACTTCGTGAAATCCGAAGCCAACCATCACCTCTCTCACCTTCTCCTCCATCTGCCTCCAAGAGGAGTCCCACCACTTCCCGGATGTTATCTTGGGAATCGTGCTGGGGATCTTCTCGTAGCCCCAGGTCCTGGCCACTTCTTCCACAAGATCTATTTCCCTCGTCAAGTCCACCCTCCTCGTGGGAGGGGTGACGAGAAAGGTTCCAGGATCCTTCTCCTGGACTTGGAGGCTCAATGATCTGAGGGCCTCGGCAACATCTCCGGATGTGAGCTGGGTTCCCAAGAGCTCATTCACCCTGGATACCCTCAGTCGTATCTCTCTGGGAGTAAAGGGGTTGGGGTACACGTCCAATGAGCCCCTGGCCACCTTGCCCCCTGCCAGCTCCGCTATGAGCTTGGCGGCCCTGTCTGCAGCCCTGGGACACCCCTCGGGATCTATTCCCCTTTCGAACCTGCGCGAGGCCTCGGTATTCATTCCCAGAGCCTTAGCGGTTCTCCTTATGCTCATGGGATCGAAGTACGCGCTCTCGAGCAGCACTGAGGTGGTTGTGGGCCTGACTTCCGAATTCTCCCCTCCCATCACCCCAGCCACGGCAACGGGCTTCTTGGCGTCCCATATCATGAGCATGTCTCCCCTGAGCCTCCTTATCTGGCCATCTAGGGAGACGAACTCCTCGCCCTCTTTTGCCCTCTTCACCACTATTGTCGATCCCTCGAGCAACTCGAGATCGAAGGCGTGAAGAGGTTGGCCCAGCTCCCACATGACGTAGTTGGTCACATCCACCACATTGTTTATGGGCCTCAAACCCACAAGCTGAAGCCTTCTCCTCATCCAAAGGGGCGACTCCCCGATCTTCACCCCCTCTATCATCCTCGCAACGTACCTTGGGCAGAGATCCACATCCAACACCTCCACATGGAATCTTCCGTGGATGGGCTCTCCCATCTCGTCAATTCTGACATCTGGCATCCTCACCTGGGAGCGTTCTATGGCTGCTACCTCGAAGGCGAGTCCCAATATGCTCAGACAGTCAGCTCTATTGGGGGTGAGATCGAAGCTGAAGACCCAATCCTTCAGTTGGAGCTCATCGTCGAGCCTTTGCCCTGGCCGCAAGTGGTCGGGAAGGATCCAGATCCCGGAGGCATCTTCCCCAACTCCGAGCTCCGCCTCAGAGCACAACATTCCCTGGGATTTGACCCCTCGGATCTCCGAGACCCACACCTCCTCGCCACCAGGGAGTTTGCACCCCGGCAGGGCCAAGGGAGCCTTCACCCCTGGCGCCACGTTTGGTGCCCCGCAGACCACTTCCAAAACCTCGGAGCCAGCTCTCACCTTGCAAACGTGGAGCCTTTCTGCCTTTGGATGGCTAGCAACCTCCAAGACCTCGGCAACGACCACCTTTTCCAGCTCTCCTTCCCAAGTGGCCTTGCATTCTAGCCCCCTCAAGGTCAACTCCTCGGCCAAAGCGAGTGGCTCCATCTCGCAAGGGACGAATTCTCTAAGCCAACTCAGCGTAGCTCTCATCTGGAACCTGCCCGCGTTTCCCGGAATCAGAATTGCATCAAGAACCTGAGGTCGTTCTCGTAGAAAAGACGAATGTCCTCTATTCCGTGCCTCAACATGGCTATCCTCTCCACCCCAAGCCCAAAGGCGAATCCGCTGTACACCTCCGGGTCATAATCCACAAACCCGAATACAGCCGGATCCACCATTCCGGAACCCAGAATCTCCAACCAACCACTCTGGCCGCAGAGGGCGCAACCCGACCCTCGGCAGAGCACGCACTGGATGTCCACCTCCGCACTGGGCTCCGTGAACGGGAAAAAGCTCGGTCTGAACCTCAAAGGGGTGGATGGCCCGAATATCCTCTCCACGAAGACGGTCAGGGTCCCCTTCAAGTCAGCGAAGGTGATTCCCTTGTCCACCACGAGCCCTTCCACCTGATGAAACATGGGACTGTGAGTTGGATCGCTATCATGACGGTAGACCTTCCCGGGGCAGACTATCTGAACAGGTGGTGGACCCTTCTCCATGGTTCTCACCTGCACGGGGGATGTGTGAGTCCTGAGAACCACTTGATCAGATATGTAGAAGGTATCCTGCATGTCCCTCGCAGGATGATCCTTGGGGATGTTCAAGGCCTCGAAATTGTAATAATCGAGCTCCACCTCGGGGCCAGAAACTACTGTATAGCCCATGGACACGAATATGGAGAGGATGTCTTCCAAAGTCTGGGTAACCACGTGGAGGGAACCCCTGGGAAGGGGCCTTCCCGGCAAGGTGACATCCACGCTCGGTCTCTCGAGCCTTCCTTTTTCTAGCTCCAGCTTTCTTTTCCCGAGGGCGGCCTCTAGCTCCTCTCGGATGGCATTGCCCAGTTGGCCCGCAGAGGGCCTCTCCGTTGGATCCAGATCCCGGATCGTCCTGAGCAGAAGGGGAAGCCTTCCCTTTCTGCCCAAGAAACGCACCCTGACCTCCTCCAGGTGGACGAGGTCCTCAGCGGACTCAATGGCCTCCAAGGCTTCCTTTCTGGTTCTTTCCAGTTCCTCTCTGAAATCGCCCATGGGACCCGAGCAACTCTGTTGTCATTGCGCCGAGAGGTGCTGCTTTGCGAGCTGCACCATCTGGGAGAAGGCTGCAGGGTCATTGACTGCCAAGTCCGCAAGCATCTTCCGGTTCACATCCACGCTCGCCCTTTTGAGCCCATGAATCAGGTCCCTGTAATTCATGTCGTTTTGACGGGCAGCCGCATTGATCCTTGCTATCCAAAGCCTCCTGAACTGCCTCTTCCTGGCTTTCCTATCCCTGTAAGCGTACTGAAGGGCTCGATCCACCGCCTCTTTCGCAGTCCTGAGGAGTCTGCTCCTCCCACCGAAATAGCCCTTCGCCATTTTGAGAATCTTTTTCCTTCTCCTGGCCCCCTTGGGGCCTCCCTTCACTCTAGGCATCTCGCCTTCACTCTCCTTTCCTCTCTAGGGCTGAAGAAACTTCGCACCCTTGCCTATTCTTTGCCGATCACCTTTTTGAAGATTTCGCAGAAGCCTGAAGAGGACTGAAATCTACCCCTTCCCAAAAATGTTCAGGCGTAGGGGATGAGCTTCCGGACACTCCACAAATTGGTTCCGTGCACGAGGGTGCTCTTTCTCAGGCGCCTTTTCCTCTTCCTGGACTTGCCAGTGAGGAGATGGCTGAAATAAGCTCTTCTTCTCCTGATCTTCCCTTTGGCTGTCTTGGAGAAGCGCTTGGCAGCGCTTCTGTTGGTCTTCAATTTCGGCATATGGCTTCCCTCCTTCTGGATGCACACCACCCCTCTCTTTTTTTCGGATGGAGCCTACAGACGATACCTCCAGTCCACCTCAGCCTGATCGCGGGCTCACCACCATGGTCATGAAGCGGCCTTCCAACCGCGGCTCCATATCCACTTGTCCCACGTCCTGCACCCCGTCGATTATCTTGCTTATGACTCGCTGTGCCAGCTCGGGATGGGATATCTCCCTCCCCCTGAACATCAGGCTGACCTTGACCTTGAGGCCCTTGGACAGGAATTCTCTCATCTGCCTTATCTTGATCTGGAGGTCATGATCCTCTGTCTTGGGCCTCACCTTGACCTCCTTGATCTGGACGTAGGACTGCTTTTTCTTGGCCTCCTGGATCTTCTTGGCCTGCTGATAGCGGAACTTCCCATAGTCCATTATCCGGCAGACGGGCGGAACGGACTTGGGCGACACTTCCACGAGATCCAATTCGTACTCCGCGGCTAGTCTCAGGGCCTCCTCTCTGCTCATGATCCCGAGCTGTTTCCCATTGGGATCTATCACCCTGACCTCGGGAGCCCGGATCTTCTCATTGACAGCGACTTCCTGTATGGCTATGTCACCACCTCCTTTTCTTTAACGGCACGCAGATCCACCTTGGACTCCCGCCGGATGCGCTCGATGAAGGAGTCCAGGGTGAAAAAACCGAGGTCTCCCTCTTCTCGGCTCCGGACGGAAACCCCACCCTTCTCCATCTCTCGATTGCCCACAATGAGCATGTAAGGTATTTTCTGAAGTTGGTTCTCCCGGATCTTGAGCCCCAACTTCTCGTTCCTCAAGTCCTCCTCCACCCTTATACCCTCCTCGCGAAGCCTAGCTGCCACCTCCTTGGCGTATTGCAACTGCTGGTCCGTAATGTTCATTATGCACACTTGCACAGGCGCGAGCCACAGGAAAGGCCCCGGCGTAATGTTCTATGAGTATGCCGATGAACCTCTCCAAAGATCCGAGTATCACCCTGTGGAGCATGACGGGCCTTTTCCTCTGCCCGTCCCTGTCCACGTACGTCAGATCGAATCTCTCGGGCAAGAAGAAATCACACTGGATGGTCGCGCACTGCCAGCTCCTCTGGAGGGCATCCCTCAACTTGACATCTATCTTGGGACCATAAAAGGCCCCTTCTCCCTCGTTTATCCGGTATGAGTAACCCATTGCGTCGAGGCTCTCTTTGAGAGCAGAGGTCGCCCTCTCCCAAATCTCGGGTTGGCCAAAGGCCTTCTCAGGCCTCGTGCTTATCTCCAATTCGAAGGAGAAACCGAAGAGGGCCATCATATCCTTCACGAATTCCATTATCCCCCTTATCTCGTGGTGAAGCTGAGAGGGCGTGCAGAAGAGATGTGCATCGTCCTGGGTGAATCCCCTCGCCCTCAGGAGTCCATGGCGCACACCTGTCTTCTCATGGCGATGAACGGTTCCCAGCTCGAAATACCTGATGGGAAGGTCCCTGTAACTCCTTATCCGGGAGTTGAAGATGAGCATGTGGGCGAGGCAGTTCATGGGCTTTATGGCGAAGGTCTGTCCGTCCTTCTCCGTGAAATACATGAACTCCTTGTAGTAGTCCATGTGGCCGGACTTCTCCCACAGCTCGGCCCTCAACATCTGGGGGCCTATGACCATCTGGTACCCCCTTCTCATGTGCTCCTTTCTCTCGAGCTCCTCCAGTATCCACCTGAGCACAGCTCCCTTGGGGTGATAGATGACGAGNCCTGCTCCTGCCTCATCGCTGAAGCTGAAGAGATCCAGCTGTNTTCCGAGCTTCCTATGGTCCCTTTTTTCGGCCTCCTGGAGCCAGTGGAGGTAGTCTTGGAGGGCCTCTTGGGTGGGGAAGGCCGTCCCATAGATGCGCTGGAGCATAGGATTCCTCTCATCCCCCCTCCAATATGCTCCAGCTACTTTCATCAACTTGAATGCCTTTATGCTGCCCGTAGATGGAACGTGAGGCCCGCGGCATAGGTCAACAAAATCGCCTTGTTGGTAAAGGGAGACCTCCTCATCCTCCATCTCGGAGAGAAGCTCCACCTTGTAAGGCTCGTTCCTCTCCCTGAAGAATTCTATGGCCTGGGACCTATCCATGACTATTCTTCGCACTGGGATGTCCTGGGCCACAAGCTCCCTCATCCTCTCCTCTATCTTCTCCAGGTCTTCTGGAGTGAAGGTCCCTGAATAGTCGAAATCGTAGTAAAAGCCGTCCTCTATGGCTGGGCCTATGGTCACCTGCACATTGGGAAAGAGTTGTCTTACGGCCTGAGCCATGAGGTGGGAGGTACTGTGCCTCAGGACCTCGAGACCTTCGGGAGAGTGGCTCGACACGAAGGACAAGGTCCCCCCCTCGGAACCCACCTCTCTCGTCAGGTCCACCATGACGCCATTTACCCTGGCGGCAACAAGGTCCCCTAGCTCGCCGTCATAGACCATCCTGGCCACATCCATGAGGCTGGTCCCGGGCCTGACGTTTATCTTTCTACCATCATCCAAGGTGAATTCCACATCCCTTTCCATCTATTCAAGCCTTCCGTCGAGGACCTCTGACCTTCGGAGCCCTCCTCTCGAGCGACAAAAAAAGTGGTAGGCACGGGCGGTTTCGAACCGCCGACTTCTACCGCGTCAAGGTAGCGCTCTCCCCCTGAGCTACGTGCCTACACTCCTCGGTACCACCAAATATTCCACTGTTTTTTACCAATCCCAGCCCCATTTGTCAAGGCCTGGCCCCTTNCCTCCCACGAACCTTTGGGCCCCGAGTCCCTTTTGGAACCTTTGCCCCTTGCCCCACAAGCCTCACCCGACGACTCCCCACCCACGCCTTTTTGCCAGGAACCGAAAAAGGGCCAGTCATCCGCGCCTACGGGACTCTTCTCCAGGCTCACCGAGACATTCTCCCCCTTTGGCATAATGATCATTTCATGATCCGAGGCTTTGGTCTCGATCATGAAGTAGCTCTCAATCTGCGGAGTAGAGCTTCTCAGAGGGGCTTGGGCCTTCATCCCAGTCTATGAGCTCGACCAGCACCCCGTTTAGCCTTTGGCTTCAAGAATGCGAAATTCCATTTTCCAAAGGTCCTGAGCTTTCTACCCTGAGAGTCGGGAACGATCTCGTATCCCATGGATTCTAACCTGGATACCTCA
>JGI24721J44947_10008122_pt1 | contig 13777 bp, 12 predicted proteins | sample YelNatPaOPGAMG01_FD_44947 | JGI IMG/M metagenome (IMG submission 44947)
CCAATCTTTGCTGGAAAAGAAGCTCCGGTTTAGAATTTAGCTCTATTTTTTGACCTTTTCCCCTATTCCTTTACCTATTTTTTTATCTAAAAATTTTATCCAAAAAAGCACCTTAAATTTGTAAGACTACGTTTACGAGAGTTAAAATTAAAATATAGATTAAATTCTTTTCGGCCTCTAAATTCTTTTTTTCTAATCCCACTTTTTTCTAATCACACCTGAAAAACGGAAGAAACCATTCCAGCTTTCGTCATAATTACCTAGTGATAAAATGTATTAATAGCCAATTCTCTTGAATAAAGATTAGCTAAGTTAGCTCAAGACTAAAGGAACCAAAAATGAAACATAAAAAATCAAAAACTCTACTCTCCGCCAGGTCCATCGGGGGCTGGATTCTTTTTTCGGTCCTTATGCTGGCCGTTCTGCTCGCTCCTGCCGCCAAGGCGGAGACAGGGGAAGCTGTTCCAGAGAACCAGAATATTTCAATTCAGTACGACCTTAAAACCGGAGACGTGCTCAGTTACCTGCAAAACCTGGACCTGCTCATCAGCCTGGAAAACAAACCTGAAGCCAGGTTCCGGGCCAGCCTGACCTGGGTAGTCAAAACCGCGGTCATCTCCGCCAGTGAAGACAAAATCACGCTCGCTTCTCAATACAATCTTCAGGAGAAAAAAATCNACGACCGAGATGAACTGGAAAAAATCCTTGACCAGAAAGAAGNGGACAACCTTTTGCTACCCTATGAGAACCTGAGCCCTTATTTTACCAGAGTATATACCGTTGACCGACATGGCCGGGTGCTGGATAACAGCTATAATTTCATCCAATCGCTGTCCTTGATAAACACTCTGATGACCAAGATCATGGCCATACCAGCTACTCCACTGGACACCGGTCAGTCTTATACCCTGGAGGAAGAAGGCGACGAGTTAAAGGTGACTTTTAACGGCCTCCTGACCAGGCCACCTTTTGAACTTTATTCGTTTATCGGCGGTCATCCCTCTGGTCTGGTAATCTACCTGTTTAACAAGCATTATGGAGTGCCGGACAAACTGGAATACACCGCTCACTACCGGGCCGCCGGTGAAGTTCGGGAAGAGAAATTCTCTCTGCTTTTTCTGGAGAAAAAGCGGGCCACGGCCGCAGAATTATTCGCCGACCAAGAAATCAGGCTGGCTCTGGTCAAAGCCGCCCTGCATCAGCGGGGGCTTCACGTCCCGGCTGACCTGATCCGCGAACTTCTTTCTTCCCCTTATTCTGAGCTGCAAATCCTGGCTTCTGCTGTCTGCTCTTTACGCGGCCTGCCAGAAGGTTTAGACCTGAAGCCGTTTTTAAAGCATAAAAATCCGGTCGTTCGCTTCAACCTGGCTAAAGCTCTTTATCTTTATCAAAACGACCCCACCCTGATGAAAGACCTGTCCCAGAGCTCTGACAGTTATCTCCGTTTTCGGGCGAAGAATTTCCTGGAAAACAGCGATTATGTGCTTTCTCAGAATCAAAAAGCCCTTCTGGCCAAGCTCAGACGCTGGTTCTACCAGAACGATGAAAGCCTCACTTCTGAGCTCTCCCGCTATCCTGTCCAGGAACTGCACCGCCTGTTACCTGCTCTTAAACCTGAACCTTCCTATCAGGCCGGGTTTTTTAAATTCTTTCTTTCCGAAGAAAAAGAAGACCAGAAAAGGCCTTACTACCTCTACCTGCCTGATGACTACGACCCGGCTGAAAAATTTCCCTTAATCATCTACCTGGGCATGGGAGAAGGCCGGGGAGACATTGCTCTTCTTTCTTTCTACAACGCCTGGCAAAAAGAAAATGCTCTGGCCAAATACATCATGGTAGTGCCGCAGGCTTACGGTCTGTGGTGGGACAGTCAGGTGGAATCCAGCCTCAAAAGAATCTGGCGGACGGTTTTCCAAAAATACAGCCTGGACAGCAACCGCATTTTCCTGGCTGGCAGCTCCAACGGTGGGATAGCCACCTATTATTATGCCACCACCTTCCCTGACCGGCTGGCCGCCATGGCGGAAAGCATGGGATTTCCGATGCTCAACCGCCAGAATTTTGACCTTTCAGAGGACCTGGAAAAGCTGGGCAACCTTCTCAACAGCAAAATAATGATTGCTCACGGTCTGGATGATGAACATATAACGCCNGAGGGAGATTTAAAGGCTTACGAGTTTCTGAAAAAAAACAAGGCCGAGGTATGGTTTAAAGGGCTGAAGGGCAAAAGACATAACGTAGAGCCGGTGGAAATCATCAGCCTCATCAGAGAAATATTTGACGGCAGTAGCCGGAATCCTTACCCGCAGAAAATAAACTTCGTGGTCACCGAACCGGATTATCTCCAGTGTTACTGGGTAAGAATTCTTGAGTACGAAAACCTGCCGGCTGAAGTCCAATCTTCAGTAGCAGGTAATGAAATTACCGTGACCACCACTCAGGTTAAAAGCCTCAGGCTTTACCTGGACGAGGCTCTGGTGGATTTAAGCCAGCCAGTAATAATAAAGCTTAATGGCCAGACAGTCTTTGAAGGGTACGTTCATCCCTCCACCGCCCAGCTTCTGCTCTCTACCCGGGAAAAAGCTGACCCGGCTCTGGCTTATTGTTCTTTTGTTGACCTGAAATTAGATCACTGAGGACGGGACGCTTAAGCCAGCTTATCCGCTGAAAGAATTTTTAAACGGCCGGAGGGGCTCTCTACCGCCTGATAGGAAAATGCACCTCAGTTTTTTCTTCGCTGCGGTCAGTGGCGGGAGGCGGTTCAGGCGACAGCCGGGAAATCTCTTTTCTGAGCTCTTCAGTCATTTCTATCTCTACCGCGGCTATAGCATCTTTGAGCTGTTCTACATTTCTGGCACCGATAATCGGAGCAGTGACCGCCGGATGACTGCCGACCCAGGCAATAGCCAGGCTAACCGGGTTATAGCCATGCTGGCGAGCAAACTCAGTAAACTTTTCCGCCACCTCATAGACCCATTCTTCACCGTAGCGCGTCTGGTAAATCTTATTCTCCACCAGACGGCCAGAAGCTGGTTTTCTGTTCTTGCCGTATTTTCCGGAAAGAAGGCCCGCCGCCAGGGGACTGTAAGCCAGAACACCGAGCTTTTCCGCTTGAGCCATGGGCAGTATCTCTACCTCGGCCTGCCGTTTGACCAGGTTGTACATCGGCTGGATGCAGGCCACCGGCGCCCAGCCATGGAGGACAGCGAGGCCCATGGCTTTTTCTACCTGCCAGGCCGCAAAATTACTGAGACCGAGGTAAAGGATTTTTCCCTGATGGACCAGGTCATCCAGAGCCCGGAGAGTTTCTTCCAGCGGTGTGATATCGTCAAAACGATGGATAAAATAAACATCAATCCGGTCGGTCCCCAGGCGCCGGAGGCTGCCTTCCACCGCGTACATGATGTGGCGACGGTTAGCTCCCATGGCGTTTATGTCCGGGCCAGTGGGGAAATAAACTTTGCTGGTAATCAGAACTTCTTCCCGGCAATCTTTAATCAAACGGCCTAAAATCTCTTCTGAACGTCCTCTGGCATAAAGGTCAGCACAATCAAAGATGTTTATACCTTTTTCCCGGCAGTAGGCAAACATTTCAGCCGAGGTTTTTTCATCGGCTTCGGCCCCGAAAGACATGGTGCCAAAGCACAATTCGGAGATTTTAACCCCGGTGTGACCAAAATCTTTGTATTTCATTTTTCCTCCTTTGTTTTCTCCAGAATAAGTCCGTGCCCCCGGGGAAACAACCCGGGTAGAGAAACGGGCAGCCGACCGGCTATCCTGACCTCACCAAAAAGAGCTCTAGCTCCCAGTTCCTGCGTTTCTGGCGTGTTGCGATAAAGGCAGAGATAAGCATCCACTTCCGGAAAATGGCGCAGAAAATAAGGACTGCCAAAAGAGAGCACCACCAGCGGACGCCCGGCGGCTTTAATTTTCTTGATAAGTTCCACCTGCGCCGGTTCCAGGTCCACGCTTCCTTTGTCAGCTCTCAAACTGGAAAACAGCGCCACCACCACCACTTCTGCCGAGCTGGCTTCCGCCCGGGCTTCTTCCAGCTTCTCCTTTCCGGTATCTCCATCAGCATAAAAAACCCGGGCTGCGGGAACTCGGGCCATAATTTCTGAAGCAAACCGGCGACCGGCAAAATAATCACCCGGGTCACTGCTCAAAGACAGAACTACCGTTCTTTTCCCCTGAGTTAAGGGCAGCAGGTTGTTTTCATTTTTCACCAGAGTGATGGCTGAAGCAAACGCTTTCCTGGCTATCTCTTTGTGCTCTGGACGACCGAGAACCAGCGGCAGTCTATCAAGGGAAACAAACCTCTGGCGATGAAGTCCTAGCCTGGTCTTAAACAGCAGAACCCGACGCACAGAATCTTCTACCCGGCTGAGCGGCAGCTGGCCATCCCTGACCGCTTTGACCAGATAGTCAATGACCTGGCCCGGGTCAGGCGGCAGGAGAAGCAGGTCCACCCCGGCCTGCAGAGCTCTTAAAGCTGCCTCTTCCTGGCGGAAATAGCCAGTGATGCCCCGCATTTCCAGAGCATCAGTAACAATCAATCCTTTAAAACCAAGCCTGTTCCGCAGCAGCCCGGTTATGATTCTGGGCGAGAGGGTGGCTGGAAGCCCGGGCTCGGGCTCCAGAGCCGGCACGTAAAGATGAGCAGTCATGATGGCCTGAACACCAGCTTCAACGGCTTTTTTAAAGGGATAAAGCTCAACTTTCTCCAGCCGCTCAAGGTCTGCCTTTATGGTGGGCAGCAGACTGTGTGAATCTTGGTCAGTATCACCATGACCGGGAAAATGTTTGGCCGTAGCTATCAGGCCGTTTTCCTGACATCCTCTGATGAAGGCCACCGTTATTCTGGCGACCTGTTCCGGGTCCTCGCCCACCGCACGGGTGTTGATGATGGGGTTATCAGGGTTGATGTTGACATCCACCACCGGAGCGTAAGTCATATGTAGGCCCAAAGCACGCGCTTCCACCGCCGTAACCCGGCCCATCTCATAAGCCAGGTCTTCTGAGTCGGCCGCTCCCAGAGCCATCAGGGGTGGGAAAAGAGTGGCCCCGGTAACCTGGTTGCCAGCACCTCTTTCCAGGTCGGAGGCAATCAAAAGCGGCAGTCTGGAAATTTTCTGGAAATGGTTAGTAAAATAAGCAGTTTCCAGCGCTTCCCCACCAAAAAGGATCAACCCACCCAGATGATAATCTCTGATGAGCCTTTCCAGCTGCTGGAAATTTTCCTCCTGCCAGTTAAAAAATTCCCCGCTGTACCTGGTTACCACCAGCTGTCCGATTTTTTCCGGCAGGCTCATCGTCCGCATAGTTTTTTCTACCCAGTGCCGGTCGCCTTCCGGCCAGCCTGGTTTTTCCACTATTTTGGGAGCCGCCGCGCAGCCCATCATAAATCCTACTAAAATAGTAGGGATTAGCCACCTGGCCATCACTTTTTCCCTCAGTTTAATCTCCATGATTAGCCTCAGCTAATTTTTTTCTTTTTCCCGGGCTTCTTTTCCTGCCGCAATTTTTCTTTTTTTTTTCACCTCTTTTATTAAACTTATTTTCCACCCTGGCAGCAAGTCTGAATTTGGGCCTCAGCTCGCTGTCCGCCCAAAAATTTCAGCCTGACCCTGGGCCAGCCAGGCTAATATTTCTTTCATTAATAACTTTTCTTTAACAAAAACCACTCTTCTTTGGTCTGACATCCTGACCTGAAAAAACTTTTATCTCCAACCCTTCATTCCTCTTAAGAGTTCATCTGATAACATAACGGATAAGAAGTAGAGCGGAAATGACGTAGACCAGCCAGTGCACTTTCTTCGCCTCGCCTTTAACCAGCTTCATAATGGAATAGCTAATAAAACCAAAAGCCATGCCATCAGTAATGCTGACGGCCAGGGGCATGACCACGATGGTCAGAAAAGCCGGGATGGCTTCAGTTATTTCTTCCCAGTTTATCCTGGAGACCGATTGCATCATCAGGAAGCCCACGATGATGAGCGGTGGAGCAATCACCGGATGCAGGACCTGGCCTTTGTAAACATAACTTCCTCCGATCATCTCGGCCAGCGGGCTTAAAAACAGCGCCGCCAGGAAAAGAAGCGAAGTGAAGACGTTGGCCAGACCGGTTCTGGCTCCCTGAGCTATGCCGGTAGAACTTTCTATGTAGCTGGAAACCGTGGAAGTCCCCAGAAGGGTGCCCACCACTGTGCCCAGGGCGTCAGCCAGCATGGCCTGGTTGGCCCGCGGGATTTTACCGTTTTTAATGTAGCCAGCTGGTGAACAAACACCGACCAGTGTTCCCACCGTATCAAACACATCCAGAAAAAAGAAGACAAAAATAATGGGAATGAGTCCGCTTTTCAAGGCCCCGGCTACATCAAGTTTCAAAAAGGTAGGAGAAATGGAAGGCGGGGACGAAAAAAGTCCGTGAAATTTCACCACCCCCAGCGGCCAGCCGACCAGAGCCGTAACCAGGATGCCAAAAAGGATAGCTCCCGGAACTCTCCAGACCATGAGTACTGAAATAATCAAAAGACCAATAAAAGCCAGCAGGACTGGTTTGCTCCCCATGTCTCCCAGACCAACCAGCACGCCGGGAGTGGCCACCACGATACCGGCGTATTCCAAACCGATTAAGGCAATGAGTAGACCAATGCCCGCGGCAATAGCCTGCTTTAAGGAATCAGGGATTATTTCCACCAGCCGGCCGGCCAAACCAAACAAAGCCAGCAGAGTAAACAACATGCCGGAAATAAAATTAGCACCCAGCGCCACCTGCCAGGAATAACCCATGAGCCCGCATACCGTGACAGCAAAGAAAACGTTGTGGCCCATGGCTGGAGCCTGGGCAATAGGATAATTGGCCAGGAGACCGGTCAACAAAGTAGCTATGGCACTGGCCAGACAGGTGGCCACCATCACTGCTCCCCGGTCCATACCTGCTCCGCCCAGAATAGCCGGCTGAACAAAGATGATGTAAGACATAGTCATAAAGGTGGTCAGCCCGCCTATCATTTCCTGGCGCAGGCTGGTGTTCAGTTCCTGAAGATGGAAGGTTTTTTCCAGCCAGTTCTTCATCGCCCCTCCTTATGGTCTCAGTTTAAATTCCTGCCCGGATGAGCCTGTCAGTGAACAACCTGTTTTTCTTCTCCTCTTCGCCTGAGCTAAGTGAAATTTCCGCCTACCGGTTTATCAATTTCCCGGCTTTCAAACTGAACCTCAGGTGTTTTAAACTACTGAACTACTTTAAAATGAACCCGGTTTTCTAATCAAGGTCTCTGCTTCAAAATTTTATCAGGCTGAAAACCGGAAGGCCGGGATAAGCTTCTTTGATTTTTTCTCCACCGGAAAGAAAAGTTAACTCGACCACCGCTTCAAAAGCCACCACCTTGCCGCCAAGTTCTTCCACCAGTTCAATGGCACTGACTCCAGAAGAACCAGTAGCGATTAAATCATCTACAATGATTACCCTTTCGCCTTTTTTCACACTGTCCACGTGGGCTTCAAAATATTCCACTGCATATTCATTGGGCGCCAGGATGGTGAGCGTCTTCCGGGGAAGTTTTCCCTTTTTTCTGATCAGGGTAAAGCCCAGCCTTAAGTCACGGGCCAGAGCCGCGCCAAAAATAAAACCCCTTGATTCAATGGCCGCAATGCGGTCTGGCTGATAACGTCTGGCTATCTCAGACAGCTGGTCTATCACCTGGTTGAAGGCAGCTGCCTCCTGGATAATAGGTGTAAGGTCTTTAAACACCACGCCCGGTTTGGGAAAATCTGGCACATCCACAATCATTGATTTGAGGTCCATCATGGCCGTCATCCTTTCTTTATAATAATTTGTTGATTTCTTTTTTTTGCTTATCCAGCTTTGTCTGCGCCTGACTTGTTTTCTGCCTTTATGAGTTTGTGCAGCTCAGGAAAATTTTCCAGACCTCTGATGATAATTTCCCTTTTTTCGTGGCTGAGCACTTTTATGTCCACTTCCAGCTTTTTGACCCCGCGGAAGGTCTGCCCCAGTTTTTCAGACCATTCAATGGCCATCACTCCCTCGCCCAGGTAATCTTCCAGTCCCAGGTCAGCAATTTCCACTTCATCTTCCAGACGGTAGAGGTCAACATGGTAGAGGGGCACACGCCCCTGGTAAACATTAACCAGGGTAAAAGAGGGGCTGCAAACAGAACTTTCGTCCGCCACTCCCAGCCCGGCAGCCAGTCCCCGGACAAAAACAGTTTTGCCGGCACCAAGTTCACCTGTCAGGCAAATTACTTCAGACCCGGCCAGAGCCTGACCGATATTTTTGGCCAGAGCATAGGTTGCTTCTTCAGAATCAGTTTTGAAGACCAGAGTTTCAACCAGACTGTCCATCATCTCCACCTGTAGCGATAAATTTTATGGCTGCTGGCAGGAATTTTATCAAATCCGTGGCCGTCAGACTTTTCTCCCCAATTTTTTCTGCCGCCAAGTCGCCGCTCAACCCATGAACAAAAACGGCATTGACCACCGCCTGCAGCAAATCTTCTACCTGCATGGTTTCAGAAGCAATCAGGCCCGAAAGCACATCACCGGACCCACCCGTGGCCATACCCGGGTTGCCGGTGGGATTAATCATCACCCGGCCCTCAGGTGAAACGACCAGCGTCCGGTAGCCCTTCAGAACCAGGAATATTTTATGGTTAAGGGCAAATTCTGGTGTCAGCTGCAGCCTGTTCTTCAAAACTTCCTGGGTGCTCACCCCCGTCAACCTGGAAAACTCACCGGGATGCGGGGTAAGAACCGTTTTCCCGGGCAGAGCCTTCAGGCTTTCCGGTCTGGAAGCCAGGATGTTCAAGCCATCAGCGTCAATAATGACCGGAATTCTGGCGCTTTTTAATTTTTCCAGAAGGTTCAAGACCAGGCTGGCAGTGGAAGGGTCGGTGGAAAGTCCGGGGCCGAGAAGCAAGGCATCTTTCCCCTTAAGAAGTTCTAAAACCCGCGGTAAAGCTTTTTCCGAAATAGTTCGGGCCGGGGTTTCGGGCAGTGGTTCGGTCATGAGTTCCGGCATGAACCGGGCCACCTGCGGCAGGCAGCTTTCAGCGGTGGCCACAGTTACCAGACCGGCTCCCATTTTCAGGGCTGCTTTTCCAGCCATGGCCGCCGCCCCGGCCTTGCCAAAAGAACCGGCCAGGATAAGCAAGTGTCCGTACGTACCCTTATGCGTATCCCTTTTACGCGGTTGAAAATAAGGAAGCAGTGATTCCATCTCCACCAGTTCCAGTTTCAAGTCTTTATCCGCCAGAAGAAATGGTGGGATGCTTATATCAGCGACCAGAAGCTCACCGACAAATTCTTCTGCCGGAGGGAAAACATGGGCAATCTTGGGAGCGGCCAGGGTCACGGTCAGGTCAGCCCGCACACAGGGCCCGATGATTTCAAAGGTATCAGAAGAAAGTCCTGAGGGCAGGTCCACCGAGAGCACAAAAGCTCCGCTGCGGTTAATCTCTTCCACCACCTCGGCGTAAAGTCCCTGTAACGGGTTGGAAAGTCCAGTACCAAAAAGAGCATCCACAATAACTGGGGTTTCTTTAAGAATTTTTTTGTGTTTTTTCCAGGCCAGCTCATCCCGCACTTCAAGCAGCGGAACGCCAATCTTTAAGGCTATCTGTAAGTTCAGGGCCGCATCTCCCCGGACTTCTTCCGTCTTCCCCATCAGCATAACCCTGACGTCCAGGCCCTGGTTAAAGAGATGACGGGCCACCACCAGACCATCACCACCGTTATTTCCTTTGCCGGCCACGACCACCACTCTATCGCCAGGTTGAAGCCCGAGTTCATTCCTCAACACTCCGACCACCTGCAGGCCGGCATTTTCCATCAATATAGGTCCTGGCAGTCCGAATTCCTCAATAGTTTTCCGGTCTATTTCCCTCATCTGGGCCGCAGTTAAAACTTTCATAAGCCACCTCTTTTCCCAGGATTAAAATATTATCACAAATGGTCAGCGCTAAAAAATATTTTTTAACCGTTCAAATTGCCACTAAGCAAATTTATTTCCAGGGCAGACAAACAACTTTATCCGTCAGCCTCAAGCAAGTGGTCATAGCCTTCAACGCCACAATAACTCGTTGAATTATAGAGAAATAAAAGAAAAATTATTAACCAAATCACTGGCTGATATTTTTTATATCAAAAGGAAACAGCAGCTTGATAAAACCCAGCACTTGTGATAAATTTCAAATACTAAACAGTTTAGTCTGAAAAATAATTAAATTTTCTAAGGAGGTTTTCTATGGCCATAAGAATAGGAATCAACGGGTTTGGACGCATCGGTCGTAATATGTTGAGAGCTTCTTTTCACGACCCGGAGCTGGAATATGTGGCAGTTAACGATATAACTGATGCCAAAACCCTGGCTCACCTGTTAAAGTATGACTCTGTTCTGGGCACGCTCAAGGAAGAAGTGAAAGCCACAGAAGATTCAATCATCCTGAACGGAAAAACCATCAAGGTTCTGGCCGAAAAAGACATTTCTGGCTTGAAATGGAAAGACCTGGGAGTGGACGTAGTCATTGAAGCTACAGGAAAATACACCAAGAGACCTGAGGCCATTAAACACCTGGAAATTGGCGGGGCCAAAAAAGTTATCATTTCCGCTCCGGCCACGGACCCGGATATTACTATTGTCATGGGCGTAAACGAAAAGTTTATGACCCTGAAAAGCACCACATCATTTCTAACGCTTCCTGCACCACCAACTGCCTGGCTCCTGTGGCCAAAGTCATCCATGAAAAATTCGGTATTGAAAAAGCTTTCATGACTACGATTCATGCTTACACCAACGACCAGAGAATACTGGACGCCCCGCACAAGGATTTAAGAAGAGCCAGAGCAGCGGCTGTTTCTCAGATACCTACCACCACCGGTGCAGCCAAAGCTGTGGGATTGGTGCTGCCTGAGCTTAAAGGGAAAATTGACGGCATAGCCATTCGTGTGCCCACCCCCAACGTCTCCCTGGTGGACCTGGTAGCTCTGGTTAAAAAAGAAACCACAGCCGAAGAAGTCAACGCAGCTCTTAAAGAAGCAGCGGAAGGCAGCCTCAAGGGAATCATTGAATACACTGAAGAACCTCTGGTGTCAGTTGATTTCATGTCCAACCCGCACTCGGCCATCGTGGATGCTCTGTCCACCAAAGTCATGGAAAAGAACCTGGTCAAAGTCATGGCCTGGTATGATAACGAGTGGGGTTATTCCTGTCGTCTGGTCGACCTGGTCAAGTACATAATGAAAAAATAACTCCGGCTGGAGGAAAAAAATGAAATTTGTGGAAGAAATTGAGGTTAAGGGTAAGACCGTTTTTCTCCGGGTGGATTTCAACGTCCCCCTGGATGAAAACCTGAAAATAAGAGACGATACCAGAATTCGGGCTTCTCTGCCGACCATCAAGTATCTGGTAGAAAAGGGAGCCAAGCTGGTAGTGGCTTCCCATCTCGGCCGGCCCAAAGGACAGTTCAACCCCAAAATGAGCCTGAAGCCGGTCTCCGTCAGGCTGGCTGAGCTTCTTCCCGGAGTCAAAGTCATCATGGCTCCGGATGTTATCGGTGAAGAAGTCAAGCGGCTCAAATCAGAACTTAAAGAAGGTGAAATTCTCCTGCTGGAAAATGTTCGTTTTTACAAGCAGGAAACTGACAACGACCCGGAATTTGCCCGCCAGCTGGCTGAAGGCTGTCAGGTTTTCATCAACGATGCCTTTGGCTCCTGTCACCGGGCGCACGCTTCAGTGGTTGGCATAGCCTCCTACCTGAAAGAAAAAGCCGCCGGTTATCTGCTGAAAAAGGAAGTTGATTATCTGAGCAAAATCACCCATAACCCGGATAAGCCATACGTGGCCATTCTGGGTGGAGCCAAGATTGAAGATAAAATTCCGGTGTTAGAGGGCCTGTTAAACAAGGCTGATGTCTTGCTCATCGGCGGAGCTATGGCCTACACCTTTCTTAAAGCCCAGGGAAAGCAGGTGGGAAAATCTCTGGTGGAAGAAGACAAGCTGGAAGTAGCCAGCTCCATCCTGAAAAAAGCTGAAGCCAGCGGAGTTAAACTGCTCTTGCCCGTTGACCATGTTCTGACCACTTCCGTGGACAGCCAGAAGGTCGTAGCTATAAGCGATACTTATCCCCTGCCTGAAGACCTGATGGGCGTAGACATCGGTCCTAAAACCATTGAAGAATACCAGAATCAGATTAAAAAAGCCAAAACCATTTTTTGGAACGGACCACTCGGTGTTTTTGAAGTAGAAGCTTTCTCCAGAGGGACAGTAGAAATTGCTAAAGCCGTGGCTGAATCAGGCGCTTTATCGGTGGTGGGCGGCGGAGATTCCATTGCGGCCATACATAAGGCCGGCGTGGCTGATAAAATCAGTCATATCTCCACTGGCGGTGGAGCTTCCCTGGAGTACGTGGGCTACGGTACGCTGCCTGGCATTGAAGCCCTGGAATAAAAAGACAAGGCTCAGTTAAAAAAATTGAAATTTAAAAAGATCAAAAATTTAAAAACGGAGTGTTATTTTTATGAGCTCGCTTAAAAAACCGGTGATAGCCGGAAACTGGAAAATGTACAAGACCATCTCAGAAGCCAGGGCTCTGGCAGAAGAGATTGTCAGGAAATCTCCTGAAGTTTCAGCGGCTACCCTTATCCTGATTCCGCCTTTTACCGCCATCGCGGAAGTGAAAAAAGTAGTGGCCGGAAGCCAGGTGCTGGTCGGGGCCCAAAACCTTTTCTGGGAAGACCAGGGTGCTTTCACCGGTGAAATATCCCCGGTGCAGCTTAAGGAGGCCGGCTGTCAGCTGGTGGTCATCGGCCATTCTGAGCGGCGCCAGCTCTTCGGCGAGACCGATGAAACAGTCAGAAAAAAAGTACTGGCCGCTTTAAAACACGACCTCATTCCTGTAGTTTGTATAGGCGAAACCCTGGAACAAAGAGAAAAAGGTCAGACCCTGTCAGTGATTAAAAACCAACTGGAGCAGAGTGTTTTTACCCTGGAAGCCGAAAAATTTGAGAAAATTATCCTCGCTTATGAACCCATCTGGGCCATCGGCACCGGTCGCAATGCCACGCCAGAACAGGCGGAAGAGGTTCAGGCCTTCATCAGAAATTTAATCGCCGAAAGGTATGGAAAAATTGTGGCCGATTATGCTATAATCCTCTACGGCGGTTCGGTGAAACCGGCCAATTCCTTTTCTTTGATGAAAGAAAAGGATGTAGATGGATTTTTAATCGGCGGTGCTTCTCTGGAAGCGGAGTCGTTTGTGGCTATAGCCAGAGAAGCAATTCGCGCTTATGAGGGTAAAAAGTGATTACATTACTTGTGATTTTACACGTGATTATTTGCCTGGTGCTCATTCTGGCTGTTCTGTTGCAATCCGGCAAAGCCGCTGACCTGGCCGGTGCTTTTGGTGGAGTTGGCAGCCAAACAGCTTTCGGTCCCCGCGGTGCTCAGACCATGCTGGGAAAAATCACCACCGTTTGTGCTATTCTGTTCATGATTACTTCACTCGGGCTGTGGCTCCTTACTGGAAAGACTTCTTCTGTGGTTAAAGACGTCAAGACCAGGGAAGTTCCGGCCGCCACTCAAACTGAAACAAAGAAAGAAACTAACCCGGCGCCAGCGGCTCAAACCTCAGCACAAAAAGCCGAGCAAAAAACTGACTCTCAGACCAAGAAATAAACTTTTAAAAATGAATGCCGAAGTGGTGGAATTGGCAGACACGCTAGCTTGAGGGGCTAGTTCCCGCAAAAATGGGAGTAGGGG
>JGI24721J44947_10008132_pt1 | contig 13767 bp, 14 predicted proteins | sample YelNatPaOPGAMG01_FD_44947 | JGI IMG/M metagenome (IMG submission 44947)
TTTAATTCCGTAAGGGCACTGTAAAGAGTGGTTGTTTTTCCGCTTCCTGTAGGTCCCGTGACCAACACCATGCCGTAGGGTTGATAGATCGCTTTTCTAAACGCATCAAGTTGGTCAGGTTCAAACCCTAACTGAGTCATATCCAGTTGTAGATTGGATTTGTCAAGAATTCTGAGCACTATCTTCTCGCCGAATATTGTAGGGAGGCAAGAAACTCGAAAATCAATTTCTTTTCCCAGAATCTTGGCTTTAATGCGACCATCTTGAGGAAGCCTGCGCTCTGCTATGTCTAGGTTGCTCATGATCTTTACTCGAGAAGCTATGGCATTTTTATATTTCACAGGGGGTCTCATGATTTCATAAAGAATACCGTCAATTCGATATCGGATCCGAAGAATTTTTTCGTATGGTTCAATGTGAATATCGCTGGCTTTCTTGCGGATGGCGTCTGTTAAGAGAGAATTGACAAGTTTAACCACAGGAGCATTAGCGGCGTCTCCTTGCAATTCCGATAGATCTAAATCTTCTTGTGTCTCAGATGTGACTTCGATGTCTTCGCTAAGTAATTTAAGTGCTTCGTCCAGCGAATCATTCGATTGCGCCTTCCTGTGTTCTAATATCTGTTTAATAGCGTTTTCTGGGGCAACATGAATTTTGATTGCTTTCTGGGTAAGGAAACGTAAATCATCTGTCATTAGGCGATTCGTTGGATCTGAAGTTGCCACATGAAGCACATTGCCGGCTAGTCCGAAAGGAATGGCCTGGTACTTTTCAGCCGTTTCCTGCATGATTAAATTTGAATTTCATCAGGTATATTGATTTTCAAAGGGTTTACTAAGGGTAACTTTAGTTGCCTCGCTAGAGCATTGGCTAGATCTATGTCAGTTATGAACCCCTTTTTGATAAGGATTGTACCAAGACGCTCACGAGAGCGCATCTGATCATTGAGAGCTTCCTGTAACTGCTCCTTAGAAATAACTCCTTCCTCAAGCAAAAGCTGCCCTAGTCTTTTTGCCGTGCCTATATGGGTCATTATCCTCTCTCCCAGCTTATCCATTCCTTTCTCAAAATGTTATTGTGTTTTCATTTTTATTGCAAGGAAAAAAATACTTGACATCATTGTTGTCATTCTTATTATTCGGCTGATTCCAAAGGGAAGAATAGTTAGAAAGTTGGTAGGAGGTTTTAAAAAGATGATTTGCCAAACAGTTCGAGCTGGAGCAGAATGTGCTTTCATGACACCGAATGGATGTGGATACAACGGAGGAACCTGTTATCCTGTAGTGGAGCAGTGCGAAGGATGCCAGCGGGTTGTGGAAGTGTCTGGAGGACGGTTCTGCATAGTGTATCCTAACCCGTCAATTAAGTGGAAAACTGGCCCTTGTAACATGGCCACTCATGTAAAAATTGAAACTTCTAAGCAACAGCAGGAAAAGATCAATCCGCTTAAGGCATCCAAGCGATCTGCAAAAGGCAAGAAATAAGAATTGCCTAGTGGGTAAATTTGTGTGTAGGGCACCCAAAGGTAGAAAAGGGTGCCTTTTTGCTTTCGATTTTCTACGCTTGTCTCACTTTCGATTTATCACCTGTTAAAGCAAACAAAGTTGAAGTTGCGATTTGCCATTACTAAGCGCTAAAGATGTTGTAAAGAATTTTGTCTTAGGTTATAAGGGTAACCTCAATAATTATGGCTTATCTTAACAGTGAGAGGGGATAAGGTGGAACAGTATCAGATTATTACAGGCAATCAGGCTGCAGCTCTTGGGGCGAAACTTTGCCGGGTTCAGGTAATTGCGGCTTATCCCATCACTCCCCAGTCTAAGATACCGGAAATACTTGCAGAGTATGTTGAGCAGGGAGAATTAAAGGCAGAGTTTGTAAGGGTTGAAAGCGAACACTCGGCTTTAACGGTTTGCATTTCAGCTTCGATTGTTGGAGCGCGTGCCTTTACTGCTACTGCGGCTAATGGACTTGCTTACATGCATGAACAGCTTCACTGGGCAGCGGGTGCTCGAGTACCCATTGTAATGCCAGTGGCTAACCGAGGACTCGGGGCTCCCTGGACTATCCTTAACGATATGCAGGACTCCCTTAGCCAGCGGGACACGGGATGGATACAACTCTACTGCATGAATAACCAGGAAGTGCTGGATAACGTAATTATGGGTTATCGAATCGCTGAGGAAGTGCTCCTTCCTGTTATGGTATGCTTTGACGGCTTTAGACTTTCCCATACGGTAATGCCCGTAAATGTTCCGTCTCAAGAACTGGTGGATCAGTATCTACCACCCAGAAGGCCTGTTTTTACGCTTGATCCGGAAAATCCTGTTAACATTAATCCCGTCGTCATGGGTGAACTGATACCCGGTGTTGATGGTAAACTTTGGCCTGACTACATGGGTATAAGACGTAGAATGCAAAAGGCCCATGAGGAAGCTCTCGAAGTCATTATCCAGGCCGGGAAATCCTTTGGGCAGATTTTTGGAAGAACCTATGATTCTCCTGTTACGCAGTACAAAGTTGATGATGCCTCTACGGTCTTTCTCACTATGGGATCCCTTGCCAGCGAAGCTATGGAAGCTGTGGATTTCCTTAGAAAGGAAGGTGTTAAAATTGGGGTTGTAGGGCTTCGGGTCTTCAGGCCTTTTCCTGCAAAAGAACTTGCTGAAATACTTGGATCGTTGGAAAAGATCATTGTTGTAGAGAAAGCCATAAGCTATGGGTATGAAACCCCGCTTGCTACTGAAACTAAAGCAGCAATATTCAGTTTTAGCAGCACACCTTATCCGTTAGTATGGTCCTGGGTTGTTGGACTCGGGGGGAAGGACGTTAAACCTAGAGATCTCGTTGGGATTTATCATGCCGTATCACGCAATGTTCCTCGGGAGCATCCGCTGTGGTGGCATGAGGAGGAATACACCTATGAGCATGCCGTTTGTTGAGATTCCTGATCGAGAGTATATCCTTCCAGGCACAAGAACATGTGCAGGATGTGGGCTTACCCTTGCTTACCGTTATATCCTGAAAGCTCTTGGCCCCAAAACTATAGTAACTCTTCCAGCCTGCTGCCTCACGATACTTCACGGAATTTACCCTAAAACTCCCGTAGCGGTAAATGCGTTGAATACAGCCTTTGCAAGTACTGCCGCTTCGGCTTCGGGACTTGTTGCAGGTCTTAAAGCAACAGGCCAAGATGATTACGTGGTTGTTGGTATGGCTGGCGATGGAGGCACCTTCGACATGGGGATTCAAGCTCTGAGTGGAGCTGCAGAGCGTCAGACCGATTTCATTTACATCTGCTATGACAACGAAGCTTACATGAATACCGGTGTCCAAAGATCCAGCGCAACACCTGAGGGAGCTCTCACTACGACAACACCTGTGAGCCCTAAGCAACAACCAAAAAAAGATTTCCTGGCCATTATGGAGGCTCACAAATTAGCTTATCTTGCTACCTGTTGTTCGGCTTATCCACGGGATATTTATGAGAAACTTTCCAAAGCAAAACATATTAAAGGTACGCGTTTTATCCACTTATATGTTCCTTGCCCGCCTGGCTGGGGATTTCCAACCAATAAAACTGTAGAACTAGGTCGGATGGCGGTAGAAACAGCCGTTGTTGTTTTGTTTGAGATAGAAGATGGAAAATTACGTCTCACAGGGCGAAGCCTTACAATGGCTCGTTCTGGACGTAAGAGACCTGTAGATGAATATCTAAAGCTTCAAGGACGATTTAAAAAAATGACCCCTGAACAAATCGAATCATTCCAGAAGACCGTGGATGAGAAGTGGGAACAGTATCTTAGAAGAGCTGAGATTTAGTTAAGGGAGGAACTAGATAGTGGGAGAAGATATTAATGTTGAAAAGGTAAGGGATTTTATTGTTGAAGTACTTCATGAAGCAGGACGTATAGCCCTTGAAGGTTACGGCAAGGGAAGATTAGATAAGAAATTCGATGCTGAAATGGTAACCTCTTTCGAAATGAAGCTCGAATCTTTTGTGAAGTCCAAAGTTGAAAAAGCCTTTCCAGGACATCTACTTTTCGGTGATAACGCTTCGAACAACGGTTACCGCCACGATGCAGGAAAGCACTTATGGGTTTTTGATGCTCTTGATGGAGTTGCCAATTACCAGGCGGGTATTCCCATGTGGGGCATGTCCTTCGCCTTGCTTGAAAATTTCTGGCCTGTAGTAGGAGCATACTTAATGCCATCCACGAACGATATGTGGCTTGCTGTTGGTGGTGGTGCGATGTATTTTAATGGAAAAGCAAGAAAAATTATAGAAACAGAACCCACTAACAATGAGAGTCTTCTTTTTACCTATTCGCGTTTTCACGACCACTTTCAGACCACGTTCCCTGGAAAAATCCGAAATCTCGGTTGCGCTGGAGCTCATATATGCTATGTGGCTCAGGGGAGAGCCGATGGAGCTGTGATCCATAATGTAGCTTTCAAAGATATGGTGGCCCCGTTGCTTATTCTCGAATCGGCCGGTGGAGGCGTAGAGTATTTTGAAGGTGGAAAATTCTACATCAATGAATATTCCGATGGACGACGTGTAAAGGATTTCTTGCTGGTCGCACCAAAGGGATTTCATGCCCAGCTTCGGGAATACCTTAAAAGGACGAATGTGATTGAGTAGTTTTTAAATAAAACTTGTAGGAGGACTATAATGACTAACTGGAAATGCAACAAGTGTGGTCATGTTGTGCAGGCGGTGCAACCGCCTGAGGTGTGTCCGTCATGCAACGAAAAGTGCGAGTTCATAGATGTAACCTGTTATATACCGGAATGCGGTGGGCCTGAATCTGGAAATATAAACCCACAGGTTTTTACAACCAGCGGAGAAAAAGATAGGAAGTGATAGGAATTAAGGTTGTATTTTTGTCGTGGTGGAGGAAACCAGAGGGTTGGTGAAAAAGTCGAACTGTGAACTAAGGCGGGGAGTGCAATGAAGGAAGAGCTGGCAAAAGTGAGAAATTTTGCGCTTGGAGCTCACACAGGAGCAGGAAAAACATCGCTCGGAGAAGCTATGCTCTTTATAGCTGGAGCTACCACAAGACTTAACAAAGTCGATCAAGGCAATTCCATACTTGACTTTGAACCTGAGGAAGTAAAACGAAAAATCACTATCAGTGCTGCTTTTTACACATTTGATTGGAACAAATACACCTTTCACCTTATAGATACACCAGGTGATTTCAACTTTATAGCGGAAACTCAGACGGTTCTTCACGGAGCTGATGGCGTTGTGGTTGTGGTGGATGCTGTAGACGGGGTCAAAGTTCAGACTGAAAAGGTCTGGGAGCTTTCAGAGACTCTAGAACATCCGAGAGTGATTTTCATAAGCAAGGTGGACAAAGATCGTGCCGATTTTAAGCGGGTTGTAGAAGATATCCGCAATAACTTTGGAGATAGGTGTGTCCCGGTCACAATGCCTATTGGTCTGGGAGAACAATTCAAAGGCGTTGTGGATGTTCTGCATGGGAAAGCCTTTGTCTATCCAGAACCCGAATCTAAGCAGTTTAACACTCAAGATGTTCCGTCCGAATTCGCTTCGGATGTTGAAACTTACCGGGACCAGCTTGTGGAACGTATAGCTGAGGCCGATGATGAACTTTTGGAAAAATATCTAGACCAGGGTGAGCTTGACCCTGAAGAGATAGAAAAAGGTTTAAGACTGGCCATTGCTACTCGTAAGGTTATACCTATTCTCTGCGGATCTGGAGTGACCGGTATAGGTGTTGCTCAGTTTATGGACTTCATGNCGCGATATTTTCCAAGTCCGATAGACAGAGGAGAGAGAACTGGAAAAACACCCGATGGACAACCTGCATCACGAAAGCCTTTACCGGAAGAACCCTTCAGCGCTCTTGTTATTAAGACCCTTAATGATCCCTATGCGGGACGTCTCACCATAATGCGAGTATTTTCAGGAACGGTGANTTCTGATTCTACGGTTTATAACGCAACCAAGAAATCAAAGGAGCGTTTTGGAAGTCTTTTGCTCCTCCAGGGAAAGACTCAAAAACAGATTTCTGAAGCAGGTCCTGGTTCAATTGTTGCCGTAGCCAAGCTTAAAGACACCATGACAGGGGATTCGCTTTGCGACGAGAAGCAGCCTATCCTGTATGAAATTCTTCCACTTCCTCCTGTGGTTTATTCACTTGCTGTGGAACCGAAGAGTCGAGGTGATGAGGAGAAAATATTCTCCTCTCTGGCTCGCATTATGGAAGAAGATGTGGCTCTAAAACTTGATCGCAACGATGAAACCAAAGAAGTGATTCTTTCCGGCATGGGAGAGATTCATATTGAAGCCACCGTTGATAAACTTCAGCGCAAGTTTGGCGTTGAAGTCAATCTGCGACTTCCTAAAGTTCCTTACAAAGAGACGATTCGCGGCAAGGCAAGAGTGCAGGGTAAATACAAAAAACAAACAGGAGGTCGCGGTCAATACGGTGATTGTTGGGTTGAAATTGAACCTCTACCCAGAGGTGAGGGATTCAAGTTTGTGGATAAGATTGTCGGAGGTGTAATCCCTAAGCAGTTTATTCCCGCAGTGGAGAAAGGTATTGTCGAAGCTGCCAGAGAGGGTGTGCTTGCTGGCTATCCGACCATTGATTTTAAGGTGGATCTTGTAGATGGATCATACCACCCGGTTGATTCCTCGGAACTTGCCTTTAAAATAGCCGGNTCAATGGCTTTCAAGAAAGCTGCAATGGATGCCAAGCCGGTGCTTTTGGAACCAATCATGTATATGGAAATAACAGTGCCAGATGACTGCATGGGTGATATTATCGGAGACTTGAATGGACGTAGAGGAAAGGTCTTGGGCATGGAGTCTAAGGGCAAAAAGCAAATCATTAAGGCTCTGGTGCCCATGGTTGAAGTGCTTCGATATGCGCCCGATCTCCGCTCTATGACTGCTGGACGAGGTATGTTTATAATGAAGTTTGATCATTACGAAGAAGTTCCATCTCAGCTTCAGGACAAGATTATAGAACAGGCAAAGGCTGAAAAGGAAAAAGAAAAGGAAAGCAAGTAAACTGATACAAGGGAAGGGCGAAGCATTTCGTTCTTCCCAAATGAAAACTCCATTAGCAGTCGTGGCNTCATTATAGTTTATTGCTTATTTAGTGGAGAATTACGGGGTGTGGAAGGCGGCTATTGTAACGGTAAGTGATCGATGTTCTGCTGGAACTAGGGAGGATGTTACAGGATCTAAGCTCCGCGAAGTTTTAGTTCAAGAAGGGTATGATGTGGTTGATGTAAGAGTTGTGCCGGATGAGATAGATGAGATTACTGAATCTCTGAGGTTTTTCTGTGATGTTTTACATTGCGACCTTGTGGTAACCAATGGAGGAACCGGCGTAAGTCCTAGAGATGTTACCCCCGAAGCGACGAAGCAAGTTGTCGATCGTGAAGTTCCNGGCATGGCAGAGGCTATGAGATACGAAAGTCTCAAGAAAACCTCTCATGCTATGCTTTCTCGCGCAGTTGTAGGCATAAGAGGATCTAGCCTTATCGTTAATCTACCTGGAAGTCCAAAAGGTGCATTGGAGAACTTTATGGCCATTAAAGCCGCTATTCCTCATGCTTTAGAAAAAATTCATGGCGATCCATCGGAATGTGCTTCTGACATAGCTACAGAATGACCTACTAAAAAATCATTAGGAAAGGTGGGTGCGANTAGCCACCAGTTCTCCCACCTTTCAGCAACTTTCTAGCAATTACACTTTGCATTCATGTTTGATGATTACGTGGGTTTTTAAGATGTTTCCTCCTGAGACTTATCCGGCAAGGCTTTTATAAGAGCCTCAGCTTGCCTTTTAATCTGGAGTTTCTGAAGTTCAAAATGTTTTTCCAGATCCTGCCGCAATCTATCAAAATGATTCACGTTGGCTTCAGTAAGGCGAAGCATTTCGATTTTTTCTTTAATCGAAGGTAATTCCATCCAGTCGGTTTTTCCTTCCTTGATTGAAGTATTGTACACCTCACCTCCAAATTCCTTCAGCATTTTATCCAGTTTTCGCATGACAAGGAATTTTTGAATGGCATAGCGGCGACTTTTTATTATTTTCCAAGCCCATTTTAAANATATCTGAGCATATTCCTTTGCGTAAATGGTGAACTTTCTTGCAAGCCTNTGAAAAGAATCGGGAACCTTATCTATCATGGCTAATTCCTCCTTTTTGTAGTTACATTTATGTTTAACCAATCTTTGATGTGTTCATACATTCTGGACACGTGAGTTCCCTGCCAGTAAATCTTTCCACATGCTGGGCACTTGAAAAATTCTTGTGCTGTATTCCAAACATAGTCCGGAACTTTCCCATATGCCTGTTCTCTTTGGCATTCTTCAAGTTCTCTATTACAGTAAGAACATCTAGCCAGAAAAAGCTCGGGATCGTATTCCAAATCCAGCACAGAAAAAAGTTCCTTTAGTTGTTCACGTGTGTTGTTAGCTGAAAGGCATATTACTCCATCCATCCGACACCACCTTCTGGCTCGAGTTACCACTATACGCCCATCTTTAACGTAACTCTTTATCTGGTCGGGAGTTTTCAAAAATACCATAATAGTATCCCATCCCATGATCCGCAACCATTTTGCCATCTTGCCCAACATGGCGTCCGCAACAAAACGGTGTCTAGTTTCCCGTTCTTCTTTTTCCATCATAATTCAATAACCGATGTCCCATGCGGATATGAGATTTCAAATTTACTGCTGGACATTACATCCTGTTTAGTTGCTTTTTGCAGTTCAAGATTGATATCAGAGTCTGCTGTGTGAATACGAATTGTTTTTGGTAGATTTTCAACAACAGCCATGGAGAGGGGAGGAGAATAATCAATCTCCCAGATGCGATCGTTTTGCTTGACCTTAAAACTTACAAGATCAAGTCCTTGGCTTTTCGTAGATAAAACTTTTACAGATCGCCCCATCTGGCTGGAGATGCACCCTGTAACCATAGGTAAAATGTCCGTAACGTGTCCTTCAATACCGGCAAGTCTGCTTAACAAATTATCGGCATCAGATGTTATATACACTGTTTTTTTGGTAGGAAGCCATAAAGTAGCTTCCTGGGGTTTGATCACAAGAACTGCTATGGTATTTCCCCAGAGTGATATTAAATCAATTCTCAACCGGTTATGGTCCTGATAATATGACAATAGATATCGATTAGGGTCATAGGGAACATTGAACTTAAGGGAAAACTGAGCTTCAAACTTTTGCCAGTAAGCGCACCTTTTTTCTATAAGATCACCTGCTCTGTATAGAAAATCGTCGGTCTTTTCTTTAGGACGTACCGTCGCACATCCTATTTCCAGAATAACACATAGGCTTAATATAATTGTCTTCCAGATTCTAATGTTTTTCGCCATTGTTTATAAGCTCTCGTATCTTGTTTTCAATTTCAGCCGCTTTATCGTGACCCAAGTCAATAGCCTTTTGGTATAACTCAAGAGCCTTCTTTTTCATTCCCGAAGCTTTGTAAATATCTCCAGCGTGCTCTAAAATGATTGGGTCATCGGGAACAAATTTGAGGGCTTTTTCAATATACTCCAGCGACTTTCTATACTTTCCCATTTTGTAATAAACCCATGCCATACTGTCCAGGATGTATCCATCCTGGGGAGACTTTTCCAGAGCTTTTTTAATATATCTTTCCGCTTCATCAAGCATTATGCCCTGTTCGGCATAGGTATAACCTACATAATTCAAAGCTTCAGGACTTTCTGGATCAAGAATCAGAATGTTTTTCATGACCTGAAGAGCTTCTTCCTTTTTTCCCATTTTATCCAGCACTACCCCTTTTCTATACAGGAGTTCAGTTTCCCTGGGGAATTTAGCGATCCCATCTTCGAATACTCGTAAAGCTTCGTCCAGTTGACCTTTGTCTTCGTAAACCATCCCTAAATATAGGTAAAATTCGGGAATATCGGGATAAGCCTTTATGGCTTCTTTAAGAACATTTACTGCGGAAGAGTGATCCTTCTTCTTTACGAATAATAAAGCAAGTCTAACCTGAGCGAGCTTCCAGAGAGAACTTTCTTTAGAGATCAATCGGTAATTAACAATAGCCTGGTCTGTGTTCCCTTCCTCTTCATAGGTGGTGGCTAAATAAAATAACGCTTGATCGTATTTTGGTTCCTCTTTAAGAACCTGAGAAAAATCTTCTATCGCCTGCTGGTAACTTTTCTGCTTTAGGTGAATTATTCCTATTTTAAGCCTGTTTTGCAGATCTTTCTTGTCGAGAGATGAAAGCCTTTCAAAGAGCTTAAGAGCTTCGTTCAGTTTCCCCTGGCGCATGTAAAAATTACCGGCTCGCTCAATTACTTCCGGGTTTTCAGGATCAACAATGATCATTTTCTTATACATTTCTTCAGCTTTTTTGTATGAGTTTCTAAGTTCATAAAGGTAAGCCAAGTCGTTCATAGCCTCCAGGAAAAATGGGTCTATCTGAAGAGCCTTTTTGTAAGTAAGTTCCGCGTAGTCGTAGTATTTCATTTCGAGGAATATTCTAGCCTTGTAGTAATAGGCTAAAGCATTGTCTGGAAGCAGTTCTGTAAGGCGATCGAGAGTGGTAACGGCTTTGTTGAAATTTCCAGTTTGAGCATAAAGAGTGCCCAGAAGAAGATAAATTTCCGGGGCATCAGGACGGTACTTGAGAGCCTCTTCAAAAACTTCTATTGCCTTGTCTTGTCTGCCCGTGCTGGCGTATAGTCTTCCAAGCAAAACAAGAATTTCCTGATTGGTTGGATCAATTTGGTGTGCTTTTTCCATGTAAGTAAGTGCTTTGTCATATTGACCCTGACGTACATAAAGAAAGGCAAGATCAGATAGGATAGCAGTTGATTGGGGATTTCCCTTAAGGGCTTCTTCATAGGCTGCAATTGCTTCAGCTATTTTTTCTTCCTTTAGAAGTTTTTGAGCCTTTAGATAAGCGTAGTAAAAAGGAGCTGATGTAAAAACTGGTAGTTGTTTAGACTTTTCTTCTTTAGAAGAAGTTACCTGAAGGGTGGAACAAGACCACATAAGTAAACAAAGAATGATTGCAGCAAAAGGTTTTTTCATTTCCTAACCATCCTCCGACGGCTTGTTAACTTTATCCCCTGAACGGAGACACTTTGCCTCTAATATAATACTCCTTTTTTTCAATTGGACATAGCTGTATCGATCTGATTTGCCTGCAGGACACGGGAGCAAAAAAGAGTAAACCGTGAATGAATGAATTTGTAAAAACTCCAATGCCCCGCTTTCTTTCACTCCTCGTCAAGTTTCTTTATACCATTTGGACTCGTAAGATCAATGACTTAGATTGTATTTTTAGCCTGGAAATGTTACTCTTTCCCCAAAGAATCCACCATGTAGGCGATTCTTAATGGAGGGTTTAGATAGGCGAAAATCTCTTGAGGAAGAGATGAGGGGTTAATAGTTTGTTCAATGTCTAGGGATGTTTCTTCTTCCAATGAGATTACAGGAGCTTTGGATGGTGGCACATCGGGATTATACAGCATAACAGATGGTTTGTGAGGTGAGGTTGAAGATTTGGAAACCACAATTCCTATAGAGCCGTTAGAAAGTTTAACAATGGTTCCCGGAGGATAAACACCAAGTAGCCTGATAAAGAGTTCCACCAACCTCCGGTCGAGTTTTTCTCCAAGTTTTTTATACATGAAAGCTAAAGCATGATAGGGCGTCATGGCTTTTTCTAATGCAGGTGGGTTGCACAGATTATCGTAAATGTTAACAATGCTTACGATTCTGGTTTTAACCCTTATTTCATCCCCCTTTAAGCCTCTAGGATATCCTTTGCCATCAAGTGTTTCATGGTGCTCGCCTATAATTCTCTTCGGTCCTTCCGGAAATGATGCAATCTTGGAAACGATTTCTAACCCGAATTGAGGATGTAACTGAAGAAGGGCTTTCTCTGATTTTGTAAGAGGGTGAGTTTTAAGAAGAAGAGATTTGGGGACCCGAAGTTTTCCTATATCGTGGAACAAAGCACCTAATCCTATTGTAAAAATATCCTCTGGTGGTAGGTTATCGGCTCTGGCAAGGATTAGACTTAAAATGCAGGTGTTTAAGGCATGATGAAAAACTTCTTCCTGCTTTTTCTTTGCGTTTATTAGAAAAAGCATGGCGTTTGGGTCGCTTATCAAAGTATCCACCATGTTTTTCATCATGTTCTGAGCATCATGGAGAGATTCTTCCGAGAAGAAAAGCAACCCGTTAAGAAGCGTCTTAACTTCGTTAATGGTTTTTTCATAAACTTTCTGGCACTTCTGCTGTCTTATGAAATATAGCTTAGCAGATGAGGACATTTCCTCCTTTTCCAGGTGGTGTGAAGTGGAGTTAGTCGGCGAAGTATCTATTGAGGGTAACTCTTCTGGCTGAACCTGTTTTTCTGCCTGAGCATCTTTTCCTGAAAGTATTTCCTGCTCCTTTTTTACTTCCTCTTTTTCGTGTGGTTCTGAAACTAACACAAAAACAAAGGGGATGTCGAGTTGCCTGATCTTTTCTATCTGGCTATCTTTTTTGACCACAAAGCGAGAAAGCCAGAAAGGATGGCGAAACCATGGTAGAGGAATCTCCACCAACATTCCTTTCCTGATTTTATCCGGCGGTACTCTAAACCGCCTTAATTTTGATTGTTTGTTCCGTTGAAGTATCATTTTTCCATCATGGCTTTCTCTATTTCTCGAATAATTTCTACAACTGCTTTCTTTGGGTCTGTAGCCTTTAATATGGGTCTTCCCACAACAATATAGTCGGCTCCATTTCTAATTGCATCAAAAGCTGTGATGACTCTTTTTTGGTCTTGTTTGTCTGAGCCCTGAGGTCTAATTCCTGGCGAGATTATTAAAAGTTCTTCGCCGCAGTGATTCCGAATAAGAGAAGCTTCTTTACCCGAAGCTATCACACCGGCGCAACCAGTATCTCTGGCCATCTGGGCTCGTTCTATCACCACCCTTTCAACGCTTTTACCGTATTCGGCCTCAAAGTCCATCGGATCCATACTGGTAAGCACGGTGACTGCTAGAATGCCTGGTTTTCCTTGAGTGGCTTCTACTCCAGCTTTGAGAATGGAACGCTCAGCATGAAGAGTTGTAAAGGTTACTGGATGTTTGGATATAAGTGACAGAGCCTGCACCACCGTATTAGGAATATCGTAAAGCTTAAGATCCAGGAATACCTTGAATCCTTGGTCGCCCAGGTAATCGACTATCTCAAAGTGGCTTGCCATGAAAAGTTGGAGTCCTATTTTGAAGAATTTTATATGTCCACCGAGTTGAGCTATTATGTTTAAAGCATCTTCCCGTGTGGGAACATCTAAGGCTAATATCAGCCTTTCTTCCGGTAATGTTGGCTTCATTATGAGTTCTCCTCAGCAGTTTAAATTTTAACCTCTTTCAAAAATGCTTCAATATGTTGAACGATACGGGGCATAACGGGTGGCTTCCCAAGCTTACCCCTGATCTCGCGTAAAGCCTCTTTCTGATGGCTCCATGAAGGATGTTTGTTGGCTTCGTATATTCCCTCAATTAGATCTTTCATTGCATTGATGATGTCTTCCACTTCAAAGTACTGAATGAATTCCGGTACCACAGCTTTACCCGCTATGAGGTTAGGCAGGGATACAAAGGGAGTCTTAATAACCTTTTTCCCGATCAGTGCAGTCATAGATGAAACCTTATAAAACACGACCATCGGCATTTCCATAAGGGCTACCTCAAGAGTTGCAGTACCTGAAGCAAC
>JGI24721J44947_10008148_pt1 | contig 13754 bp, 12 predicted proteins | sample YelNatPaOPGAMG01_FD_44947 | JGI IMG/M metagenome (IMG submission 44947)
TTTCTTCCTCGCATTCATGATTCCCGATTCTCGACGGTATCTCGCTCTCGAGAGCTTGAAAAGACGCATGTCTCTCTGACGTAAGTCACCGTCACTGCCATCTTCCGCACGCTTGGGTGCTGCAACGGCTATATTCATCGTGTTTCCGGGGTCCACGCCAACGACAAAGTCACTCTCATGCACCTCCTGCGTCGNAGGATCCGCCTCTTTCTTTTCTTCGTGCTTCGTCAGGGGCGAAGCCGAAGGCACGATAGGACGATCCGCCTCCAACCGCCGACAGTGTACACACATGGACACTCCATCGGTTTCGATTATGCCCGTGAATACCCTCTGCTTGCTCACTTTGCGAAGTTTAAAATCGAAGATATTCTTCCAGTACGTCTCCCGGGTTTCCCCGGTGAACTCCGTCTTCCTTCCATCGAACTCCGGACAGATCTCCTTCATGATGTCATGAAGGACTCCGGAGTCGATAATCACATAGTGCGACTTGATGCTGCACAGCGGAACGCCATTGAAGCGCTTACCCATCAGGACAGCCTTCCGTCTCTGCCACTCATCATTGTTTTCCTCACTCAGCGTCATCTCCGCCTTGCGTTCCAGTTCTCGGTCCAGGAACACGAAATAGCGCAGGACGAGGCGATAGCATCTTTCCTTATCTTTTTTCAAATCTAATACCTTTTCTGTTGGGTTCGCCAGCCCCAAGATTGCACGGTGCTCTTGTATAACCGCACGAATGACATAAGCCTGATTCGTTTACCAGAGTGATGTCTTCTCGTCAACGAATTCGATCTCCTGTCCATGCTGGCGATTGTTCATGATGCCATGGATAATCGCACGTATCCGCTTGCGAGAGATGCCCGGGTAGAGCGCAAATACGGAGCGTTTCATGAAACGTTCGCGGTTCATTTTCACGTGGTCCTTCAGATTCGTGAAGTACTTCATCGCCCTGTAGGTGTAAATATCTCCTTCATCCCTGTATCGAGCACCATTGGAGCTCTAAAGGGGAAATTTTTCGTGGAGGGCGTGCACTCCCTCGCATTTCGTCGACATTTCCCCTGTGCCAGGCATCAGGTGGCGAATAAAGGTCCCGATGAAAAATTCTTCCGGAACCTCGACTGTTGTGATATCCGTAATGTGATGGTACATCTCCTTCACCAAATGCATTAGCCCTGACGAGGCCTTTATAATACTCATGGAGTACGACTCGACACGGTTTCTGATGGCCTCTCGCAACGTTTGCCCACAGGGATGCTTGGTACGGCGTAGAAGAAGAGCTTGCACCACCATCTCATCGCACTGTCGTCTCTCGTGCAGCCTTTGACGTCTGGCCTCCTGTCTCAGCTTCTTTGTCTTCTCCTGGTCCTCTCTGCTCGGCAATTCTTTTCGTTTTTCCCTTCAGCCGGCGATATCGGTCCTCGAGAATCCTCCAATTCCACTTCCACTACTTTGTTATTTTTGAGAAAACCGCGCTGTGAACGCTTTCGTTATAAACTGCAAAAAATCACTTGAATACACTTACTTGAGGGTTGAAACACAACTGGAATGGAAGACTATACTTTGATGCGACTTTAATGTTAGTACAACTTGCCCGTTAGAGGAGTAGGTCAACGAGTGCCCAGGATCGTGTCTCCCCACAAAGGCGACATGCGCGACGTGTTCCGTTCCTGCCGAATATGGAGGTGGGCGTATCGAGTGCGCCATATCGTAATAAAGGACAGAGACCAACCACTACCTAGCAACTAGAAAATAATTTCTTTCCCCTCTACAAAAAAAACTTTAGAGCGGGAACAGGTTTCCATATTGTCGAAAGTTTACCGTACAGGAGGCAGGTCCCGCGAGCCGGACGAGTCTCCCAGGTTTGCGCTCGGTGTGCCTCTAAAGTGGCGGTTGCTCCGGCGAGACCTGCGCGACTCGTTCGCAACGCAGGTTATTCTGGGACTAGGGGCACTCAAGCTGCGACTGGGCGTTGCTCATATTGCAGTTATCTCCAAGCATATCGCTTCGCGTGGCCGTAGCCAGTACGTCCATCTGCCTATATTTCAGGTTCCCAGAATGATACCTAGCCCTAATTCCATGCCAGCTGTAGTATTACTCCATCCGATGCCCAAAGTGGTACGGCCAAGTCGCTCTGACTCAAGCATACATCTGCACCGGCACCATGAGCGCTGCTGCGGGGGTGCTCACGGCGGGCACGCAGCGGAGCCGGCGATCACGACTCGCTGCCCATCGATGGCCTTCCGTACAACGAACATTGCAGGCATTGTCCATCACTTTTCGTGTGCCGCACAGGTGAACTGGTAACAGATGTTCATCCAAGGCGCTGGTTTCAGTGGTACACGTTGGAAACCAAGTCTAAACAGAAATGGACAAGCGGTATCTCTAACAACTGCTCATACCCACGGTGTTTTCTGTCCAAGGTCACGCGTACAGAGCGCACCGGCAAGCGCCGCTGGGGTGCATCGCTCGACCGCACTGCCGCATCGAGGCGTTATTGGCCTCCAAGCCAAGAAAGGTAAACCTAATGCTCCACTGGCACCGCCTAGCGAACTAGAGGTTCCTGAAGACGGTACACCGGTGTTTGCAATTCTCGCGCGTAGTCCCGTCTCGGGGCTGTGGTACCCACTGGGCACCATGAGAGGCGACGGGCGCGCGAAGATGCTGGTTAACGCTATGCGCACGAGCTGGGGACGCAAATTCTATGGCGACACTTTGAACAAGGGAGTGGCACGCTCTGTTTTCAGTGAGCAGGGGCGTCGCATGATCCACGCCGCCCTGCGCAAGTACTCCGCGTTGCGAAAGTATACCGCTGATGACCTGGAGTACGGCTACCGCGTTATTGCGAAAGATTTTGACTATCCGACGCAGATGATTCGACCCGAACAAGCTATGAGCCTTATNCAATGGTTAAAAATGAAACTGGGTCGCGGTAAACCGCCCTCTATTGCAATGAAGGATGAGTCCACNGAGTGGCGCAAGTGACACCGGCGTTCCGTTACAACGGGGACACGCGACGCAAGCCTGCTCTNAACAGCGTCTGTCGATCACATGGGACCCAGAATCATGCATAGATCGTGCAAGACGCTGACACTTTACGAAATCCGCATGATTGGACGTTTCGGTTGCATGGGTTTTCAGTGAGAGCCGTTGACGATTACAGGGGAAGGTGCCTTCATTCTGTGTTGCATCTGCTCTAGTTTGGAAGCAAAAGATAAACCGTCATCGGTCGACTAGACTCTTGAGCAGTCCCTGAAATAAGCGCAGATACGCTCTGTGCTGACGCTGTTCCGCAAGCGGCTTGATCGCCCAGCTGCTGCGGATCGTGCTTGCGTACCGACCGGGTCCATACAGCAGCACGCCCGTGATCGCAAACATCGGGGAGGCAGCACGCGCGACACTGGTGCACCGGAAACCCCATCTCCGGTAAACGCCCTTGCAGAATGCTACCGGGTTTGTACATGGATGCACTGGCGTTTTCCTTCCATCAACGCATTCGAGAGTTCGCCGCTCGCCTCGATGAACGCTCAGCGCGACGTCAAAGGTCTGGAGGTTGGGTTCGCCCATCTGTTTGTGGCATGCAGATGCAGAGACGTTCCAGAAACGGCCCCATGTTGCCAGTCGGGTGCGCTGGTGTCCCCGAGCGCTATCGACAACTGCGCGTGCGGAACGCAACCCTGGAGCTTCTCTTGGACATCGGACCCGGAGGCGAGCAACCTCGATCGACCGCATCGACCAGGTGCAGCAGGGACTGCATCGTCAACCGTCAAGAGATGAAGACGCGCGGAACATCGTGGAATCCGCAGTTTACGCCCTTCAAAACACGCACACAGCCACATGCAACAACGGAGGACGCGCGGAACATCATGGAATCCGAAGCTTACGCCCGCCCGCACACACACACACTTACACTCACACTCACACACGGAACCGCATCCAGTGCTGAACGTGTCGTGTTACTCGTCGTCGTCGGCGGCGTCGCCAGCATCGCCACTGGACTCTCGCCGCAAACGGCGACGCTTGACGCGACCTGGACGACCACCTCCGAACGGTGACGTTGGCGCAAAGTCGATATGTTTCTGGGAGTCAACGCGCACCATGAAACTAGGAACTGTCACTAGCTGCTTGCCAACGCGGATATGCCGCTGCAGAATCAAAACGCGTGCGTGGTGAATAGACTTTGCCAGCCCTAACTTGAACACCTGCGTCTGTAGTCGACGTTCTAAAAAGTCTTGAACTTTGAGCGATAAAACGTAGTTGAGATCCTGTTGCGTCTGGTCCAATAAACCGTACCGCGTCAAGCGACGGAGCAGGGCAGCGCCCTCGACGATGCGTCGCTCATCTTTTTCATCTTTTGTCAAAAGCTCCCGGGCGGCTGCCCGGATCTTCGAAAGCGCGTACTGAACCCGCCATACTTCGCGCTTATTGCGGAGGCCGTACTCACCACAGAGCTTGAGCTCCGCGTCAAGGCGTTCTTTCTCGAACGGCCGTCGCGGGATCTTATAGACTTTAGAAAAGTTCCGGTATGATTTGCCCATGGCGCTGCAAAATGCTGCAAAGCGCGCACACGCCGCACGCAGTCGCTGCTTCTAAGGTGCACTCGAGCGCCCCCCCAGCGATAGCTCCACGTCAACACCAAGCGTATCCGCCGAGCAGGAGTTGCGTACCAAGAACGCAGCTGCCAGAGTCGGCTATTTCACTAGGGTGGAGGATGATGTGCGTCGCCGTCCGTCGGATCGGGTGGCGACGCGCGGCAAAGAGCTGTATATTTTGGTTTTAAACTAGACACACCATGAAAATCGTGTACCATGCACATCGTGTCCAATAAAGTCCAGATTTACATAACCGCTGCGTGCTGCCCAACGACGACACGCAGGCGTATGCACCGCGCTCCAGTGGCGCGCAGGCAGCTACGCAACAAACGCCATGCGCATATCGACTGCACTGCACTGCACTGCGCAGTATCATGACTGCCGGGGCGCAAGTGCGTCCTTTCTGCTTACCATGAAGCACAAAGCATCGCGAGCGGTGCAATCACAAGTCGGGCACTCGTTGCCGGGGCGTCAGCTCATGATGGAGCGCTCGTCGTGTTCCCGGACGTCGAGAGGTAGCTCCCAGTGCCGTAGCGCATTCACCAAATGACCATGGAATACGTCGAGAAAGAGCGCATCCTCAGAGCGCAGATGCATCAGTATCCACGGTCGCATCCCGGGCTCTAAATCGCGCGGTGACCCTGTGCCTTGCAAGGCTGTGTCCAGCGGTGCCTCCAGGCGCATCAGAACGCTGTACCCGTGCACTCGAGAACGAGCGTACAAGACCGCGTATTGTGGCTCAGAGTCTGGAGCTTTCGCCATGGTTCTGAAACTGAAGGTGGTCTCCAGAAATCTGAGCAGGTAATGGACCCATAGATAGGAGCGCGACACTGCTGGCAGAGAGGTTTCGGCGGGCGCCATGGCCGCAGCCCGCCCAGCCGGACAGCGATCCCANAGTCCGTAGCAAAACTCAAGGGACGACGCACCCGTACCCGTGTCCAATGGACAAAACAGGAGTAAGCGCGACGGCGTTACAGGTACTTCACCGAGCGCCATCGGCATCGCTGTCCTGCATTGCCAAACTGCCACAGCGGCAGCAGCTCGAGTTTGATAATCATCGACACCAACAACGGGCACTGCAGCGTCCGTTCCATTCGACGACTCGGTCACGAACATGTTCGCGAGGCTATCACACGGACGCCACCAGACTCGAACCCGAATCGGTTCGACGTAGTAGACACCACGGCGCAAGGGAAGCGGCACCTGCAACGTAGCACTTTGCCGCAGGAAGAATCGATACTGGTACTGTTCGGGGACCTGCAGCCAGCCAGCGTCGGCTGGCGATTTCACAGCGTCAGCGCTTGCCGAGGATGCTGTGTCGCTGGAATCGCTCGAATCACCGTCTCCGCAGAAACCGATGCGAATATCCGCAAAACCGCAAGCATCCTCTTGATACTCAACATCAAGGACCAAACGCACNAGACCTGCTCGATGATCCAGAGTATAGTGCGCCTGAATGCGCAGCGGCCCATGGTCACCGCAGAGTTGTACGGCTGGCGCAGGTGTCCCTGGTGCTGGACCAGTCGATACGCGCGGCCAAACGAATGCCAGGAAACGTTCTATAAACGCAGCGACGGACGGCTGGCGCGTGACCCAGCTCCGTTCCAGCCCATTCACTTCCGAGACGGTCGCCTTGCGTAGGGCATCAGGAACACATTGCATCAAGAGGTGCTCGTGGAGTAACAGCGCGCGCACTACGTCCACCACAGCATCCGTGATATGCGCTGCGACAAGCGGACGTGCCTGACCGCCATTCACAATTAGGAACGCTTGCAGTTGAGTGTCATCCTTGGTAGCGACTCGCCGCAGGAGCGCATCCCGGGATTCAGGGGTAGCGTATTCCCCAATGCGCAGGAAACGCAACTGGCTGTCAGCTGCTGCGGCCACATCAAGAAAAACGTCATCACGGTAGGCTCGACTGGGACTCTCTGCTAAGAGCTCAATCTGCAGTACAGCTAGCTGCACATACGTTCGTAGCGCCCGCGAGTTCGCTCCCGGAAAGCGCTTCTGCATCTCGAAAATAGATCCGATGAGCTCGAGGTTCGTTCGCCGTACGAATTCCGCATATTCGGTGCCGGTTTGGGTGTCGTAGAGCATTGGGGCTGCTTCGGATATCAGCGTACGCAGCGGTACCTGCCTCTCGTCTGCAGGGTTCTTCTCCTCGAGATTCGTTTCCTCGTCCGAGTCAAGCAGTAAACTCGGAATCGAGTGCCGCGCGGCGTGCACTTTGCGCTCACCAGCGTTCGCATTCGGTGCCGTTGCGCCGCTTGTGGCTTTTCTGAGTAGCATCTGCGGGCTTTGACCAGCATCAAGGAGCATCTGCAGCAGCGGGTCTCCCGCGCCTGTCTTGTTTTCATCGGGAGACAGGGCGGAACCGCTTAATTCGACAGTTTCGGCGCTTTGCCATGCTCGGACGGGAGCACAAGTCTCAAAACGGAGCACGCCTGTCGACGATCTCCAGACTCGACGTTGCACCGGAAGCGCTGAGGCACGAGCCACTGCCTGCTCAAGGAAAATCACCAGCATATCATACAACTCGTTTTCTGCCTCGAATGGTGGCAGTAAGGGCAGAGCACAGCATATGCCTCGAGAGAAGATTTTCAGAGCAGTCGGCGAGGCCACGTGCCTTGCGCAGTCACGAAGCGTCTCCGTCATGAAGCCAATGGCGACTTGCTGGAGCGCCAACGGCACGCCGCGCTGGTAGAAGACGGCCTGCAGAGCCAAACATATCAGCGCTGCCATGAAATCACCGTACTGAGCACTCAGCCCGTGGTAACGAAAAACAATCTCGCGAAAATTGCTCAGGAAATGGAGAGTTGTGGTGAGCTCATGGCAGCGAGCCTCTGACAGCAGGTCAACCTGTTGACCTGAAGGGTTCGTATGTGCCCGATTGGTATCGAATGCCTGTTGCCCCGTGCCGCAGAGCGAAGTATGTAGTCTCGCGCAAACCACGGTCATTGCGCAGAACAGGGTGTCCCGGAGACGATTCCAGTCTGATTCACGAACAAGGTGACTGTCCAGGAGGTTCCTACGAAGTGGCGGGAACAGCGCTCGGCAGATACTGGGTATATCCGTGAAGGCGCTGGCCGAAGCGCCAAAAGGTGCTCCGTTTTCAACGCGCTCAGAGGGAAAGCGATAGGCGCAATCCATGGTTAGGGAGACCAGGAGCATCAAATTCGCTCGAGTTTGACACGAACGCGGTCGTCTTGGCCAGAGCTCCAACTCCTTCAACAGAAATCGGTACTGGCCCTCTGGGGTAGGCAAGAGCTCCATCGACGCCGAAAGCAGACTGCGAAAAAGGTACGCAGACAGACCTGAGGAGAGTTCCCGCTGAGACAGTGCTACCTGCAATGCTGGAAGTTCCGAGGCAAGCAAATCCTGGACGTCCCTGTTGCGAGTCAGGCACGCCAACTCCAGAAGAAATACAACTACAGCTCGCCAGACGGACTCGTTCCGTTCCGTAGCTTTCGTGTGGCGATGCGATTTGGGCTGGGATCCGCTGCCATGCGACGCGTTTGTCTCAGCAGCTGCCTCATCCTCAAGACGCACGAGGTTCCGCTCCAGCTTCAACATGGGCATGCAGAACTCTCTCACGAAAGATAGCGCCCAGAGATCGTCGGCCTCCGGCGCTGGGCCTGCTCCGGGATCGACCGCACACGAGACCTTCCTTTTGGTCTGTGGTGGTGCAGCGCGCGGTGCTGTCTTTCCGGCAGCATTGCTGCCCTGCTTGTGGCGGTCAAGGCTCAGTGCGATAAAACCAGGGAGCTCTCTCAATATCGTGCTTTTCAGCTCAGGGTCCGATGTTTGATAAAAGCGGGCAATAATCGCGGCACCAGACGCATCCAGAATCTCGAAACAATGGAGCCCCAGGGGAGATCGCGCGCTTTCCGCTCCCTCTGGTCGACCTCGACACAAACGCACAAGTCCGAGGAGGGATTCGGCGAAGACCTCATCATCTGGGTCTTCGAGCGCGATGACGAGACCGCGAAACACAGTTGCAAGCGTCCGTAAGAAGTGTTGATCATAGCGCAATCGTCGCAGCCATATCGAGTCGACGTCCTCGAACTGACTAGGCTTTGCCGCATTTGCGCCAGACACAACATCCACGAACCGCAGTAGGAGCGTACTCAACGCTCTTGCTGCCGCCTTGCGCAGAAAGCTGTGTTCTCGAAGCAGAATCGCAACGACCTTGCCTCGGTCAAGCGCCAGGGCGGTCATTGCTGCCCGTACTGGCAGTCGTGCGAGCAGCAGACAGCCGAGATGCCTCGTCTTTGAGCGCTCACTTCTGAGCATCACAGCGGTGTAGAGAGCTAGGACAAGATTGAAGAACGCATGGCCTGCCCGGTGAGTTTGGTGCGCGTCCGCTGGGACTCCGCTCTCAGCACGCTGGGTCTCCAAAGCGCTCCTCTTTGCCAGCGAGTGACCAAGACGTTCGCGACTGACTTCGTTTAGAAGGAATACCACGAGCTCTTCGGCTCGCTCTGAAAAATGCTCAGCATCAACGTTTTCTAAGGAACGCTCTTCCCCTTGTTTCGCTAGTGCAACCTTTCGTTTGGCTTCGCGGAGCGCGCGAAGGCCCTCGAGCAGCTCGTCCGAGTCGACGTCCGCGCTACCAGCGCTCTCTGATTCCAACGTTTCCACATCAAAATCGACATCGCGAGCACCTATCTCTTCTACTAGAATAGCAGCAAGATCTTCGGCGGTTGCAGAACAGTCACCGAGAGCGCCGTGCTCTACCCAGAGCTCTTGCAGCGCGCGAACCACGACCCGCACTTGGGAAGCGTGAAGCTCACGAGCGAGATCAGGGAGCGGCCTCACCTGCATGTTCGTGTGCTTTCAATAATAACAAAGCCGAACTTGGACAAGGTGTACCGCAGCTAACAACAACAACAAGTCTGTCCTGCAAACGCGTTGCACGTGCAGCGCTTCAGTACCGAGCCGTTCAGGGGCAGGCGTTCGGAATGAACGCGCAGCGCCTCTGTGCTGCTGTCCAGACTGGTTGAACGGTGGCGTTGAGCGGAAACGTCGATGCGCTCCTGTGGAACGAAGGCACTTTGATGGCGAGTGTCTCGTCGGGATCTTGGTCAATCTTCTTCAGATAGGAGGACGTGGTGCATTGAAGTTCAAAAGAACTGCGCTGGGAGGTTGCTTTGTGAGAGCGGTGGTGAACGCCAGGTGGTTTGCAGGGCGAGCGGGTGCGGACGTAACCGAACCGTGTTCCCGTTGGTGGCGAAAGGCTCCCGGGTTACGATCAGGCTGCACAGCGCCCGCAGAACTCGAGCTNAATTGGCAAACCTGGTGCACAGGGACCCGTTGCGGATAGTTTTCGTAGCAGTCAGACGTCGGGCGCCTCATTATATTGAACAAGCCCCACAATGAGCGTGTTCGGTTAAACTGGGGCACTGAACGGCTCGCTCTATTCCTAGCTCGAGATTTTTCCGTACCATTTCTAAGATTTATAGTATCAACTTTCGAAGTGCAGGAGTATGGGCTTGCGGTTGCATACGCAGTTTTGGGGTTCTCGGTCTGTATTTCGGAGGGGCTCCTTCGAATCTCTCTGCCGCTGGAACTCGGCATGTCACCGGAACCAAGATGATGATTCGCGACATCGTCGATCGAAGAATCCGAAAACGNAATCGACATGATCATCCAATTCATAGGTGCAGGCTTCAACGCTTACCGTTTCCATACGTGAAGCAAGCTCAAGTCACACATTCTTCAAGGTTTCTGAAATTCTGTTTCAAGGCAACACATGGGCGCAGCAATTCGAGTCTCTGTACTAGCGACATGTAATCATAATCGACGTCGTCTTTCGAGGAGTTTTGCACGCGCTTGAGCTGAACACCAACTGACCACTTTACGTCAAATGATTGATTCCGTTGGAAAGACAAGTGCCTCTCGCTTTGTGTCATCGGCGAAAAGGCATTCGACAGCAGCTTGAAACCTCTCATGGGATATGGTACCAGAGGCCTCCGTGTCTTGCGTTTGGATCGGAAAGGCGTATTGGCTTGGACTTGAGTCATCATAGCTCTCGCTTCCAGTGCAGCGTGCGTCGCCTTTTAGCACGAAGCGAGCNTAAACGANTCGNCATTTCTCGCGTTCTTCTCATGCCGAGAATTGGCNTCCGGTATTTGTGTCATCGTGGACAACATCGCGTTTCACCAAACTGTCATCGAATGGAACAGCGTGTACTTGCGCGTACAGCGGACAGCATACGCACCGAGGGCATCTCCCAGAAGAAGTCCATGATCGTCGGGCAGGGCGCCGGGCGCGGAAACATAGGACTACATATAGGAGAGCCTTGTATACCAATCAAGACGGTGTACCGAGAAGTGAAGCAGGCGCTCACCCGCCACATGTTGGCACTCGGAGGTGTGATGGACATTTCGGAACACCCGACAACACCCATGTATCACCGATGCGAAGCATGCACTCAGGCTGTATACCAACAGGATGCAAAAAGTGAGAGGGGCGTAGATCTATTCTTTCGCCTGTGCTTGGAAATCTTAGAAAATGACAGGAAGCTGCGAAATCGGGACTTGAACGCTGCCATCAACTTACTTCGACTGCTGGTGATCGAGCTGGATGGGCATGAGAGAGCGGTGCCTTTAAAGCCGAGGGCGTGATCGAGGAAAAATGAGATCAATTGCAGAAAAAACCCTTAGAGTCTGGTGGTGATCATGCTGTAGAGAAACCAAAACTTTAGCGTCTGCGCCTGTGTTGGCTGAATGAACCTGATGAACTGTCAAAAGACAGGGGTGTAGCGTGAAACGAAACGAAGTGGTTTATGTGATAGTCGTTCCCGTTCCAAACCCTGTTGACGCTAACAAGTCTCTTCGTGCAACTATAGCCTTTAGTGCGCGTAAACGCGGAAGCAAACGACAAACAGAGTTCTGCCCGTCTTCACTTGCGACTCCGCCAGTACTCGAGAACTGGGGTCTTGTAAACCCANGCGGGATCAAAGTTGCTCATGATGCCAGGCGCTGCGGTTTCCAGCTGCTTCTTCTCGGCTAGACGAGCGACGGCTTCCTGCCGTGCTCGCTGTTCGGCGCTCTGAAACGCTTTAAAAGCAGCTTCTTCCTCAGGAGTGATATTCAGCGGGAGCGGCTTCTCATACTTCTGACCGAAGATTTGCTCTGGCAGTTTCTCCTCTTGACTTTTCGGAGGATCCAGCGGTCCTATGGAGTCGAACTCGCCTGCCCAGTTCCTGGGCAACGGCGCGTACGCTGCGCGATCCTCAAACTCACTCCACCTGAGGCGCTTCAACTGCATCCGCAGCGAAACCTTACTCGTGCGAACCCGGCAACGTTTCAAGCTGCTGTCGACGACAGAGTCATTTCTGGTTAAGGGAACGAGGCCTGTCACAAACCCGAGCATTTTCGTCGTTACCGAAGTTTGATATTTCTCAGCGCGATACGAGCTTCGGTTGAACGATAAGAGATGTCGTCCGTGTGAGGTTACTGCCAGGTACCTGCGGACGCACGTTGCGCTCCTCGCAGGACGCGCGCGCTCCGGGGCGCCTCGATCCGCCGCGTGGAACCTGCGCTCGAGTGGAGCTGTGCGCGCTCGCTCGAATGGAGGTGCACACACGTAGGACTTTTATGGACAATACTGATTACCGTGTTGATCGCTGGACCCTGGATGCGTGCCACCTCGATCGACCATGGGCATCAGCTGATCGACGCACANNCACTGTCCGCGGAAAGCTGGTCGATCTTCGCCAAGGTCCGCAGCAGCGACTGTGCGGCATCCAGTCTCGCATTNAGGCTCTATGGGAGGCACGGCACATTCCGGTCCCTGGAACGACTGGATCTGTATTCTCGACNGGAAGACTNGTCTGGGTCCGGGAGAACGTGNAAGCGTCTGTGCTCCGACTCTGGTGTCTTGCTCGGGCAGCAGCAGTGTTTGCCCAGCCGGGAGTACCCGTTCAGATTCATAAACGATGCTCCAGAAACATCAGCTGCACATGCCTGGAATGAACAAGTGTGCAGTTGTCCTTGAGTGGCCGGGCGATCTCGACCAGCGGCTGCACGTTGGCGGTTGCGTGCGGTCATCATCCCTTTATGTCCAAAGACCGAGAGGCTGCCCCACAGAGTGCAAAGGAGCGACGATCTTGAGGTCGTCCCTGATACGAACTCAACGACGCGCACATACACCCCAATTTCCAGAAAAGCAGGCGTCCTCATCTTCTGTCTNTGGATGCGTTTTTCTGCATCGCGGACGAAAATCATATGATTCGTATGACGATCGATTCGTGATCGATATGCNACTTGTTCACGAACTGCATCTCCACGGCGGANCCGCTGATGACAGCGAGACATTTCTAAACGCTCTTGCCGGCTCTGGNGCCGAGCCGCGTGCAGTGCACCTATGANGGCGCACGAGAATCGGGGTTCCAGGTTCCATCGTTGAGGTTGGCGCCCTGAGCAACCCCTTGATGACCACGCTACCAGCTGCTACTGGCAAACACGGCCCCGATTTCGATCCTGTCGCCCGGATGTGCTATGGGCTCGGAGCAACGCCAGCGACTGCGTCGATGCATCCGGCATCCTCGCTGAAGAGCGCACGCGTCGAATCGTGCAAGTCCGCCGGTGCGTCACTGCATTCGGGTCCGTCTCCGTGGATACTCCTCCAACGAGGAACCTGCATGGGATAGCTCCACGTTGCGGAGCCTCGCAAAAGTCCAATACTTGGATATTCACCGTCATCGGCAGCAACAGTCTTCGACTCTGGTAAACGACACGTGTTCTCTGGGGGGCGCGGAACCTGCTGCAGAAGCGGAACGATAAAATAGGCGCCTCACTCGTCCGTAACACCAAAAACCACTCGCCCGATGACAGGTACTGTGGCAGGTTGACGGACACCAGTGTCCTGGCGGCATCAGTCCATGCAAAGTCCACGGCAGCACAGGTGCTGCGGTGACTGGCGCGGCTCCTCACTGGCACCAGCATCGATACGTTTGCGCCCTCGCGAAAGCGCCGGGTCGCTGTTTTCGACGGCCACGACCGAGCGCTGCCGACGCGCGGCCACACATATTCTCTTTATACGTTTTGGCAGACGCTCAGGTCGAGGTTCAAGTCTACCGGAAAGACGCATACGAGACAGCAACGATCGAGCAGCAGCTTATCGCTGGAACACTGAACTGAAAAAGTATTACTTTTGCACAGC
>JGI24721J44947_10008149_pt1 | contig 13753 bp, 6 predicted proteins | sample YelNatPaOPGAMG01_FD_44947 | JGI IMG/M metagenome (IMG submission 44947)
TGACGCTGAACGTAGCGGCGCTGAACTCCGCAACCGTGACGTTCGCCGGCTGGACTGTGATGCGGACCGCCTGAGGCACCGCCCACGACCACAAGAGTTGGCCGGTCGGCAGGGCCGCGTCGCTGATGCGCACCTCGTCAATCCGGCCATTGAACGAGTCGGTCGGGTTGCCGTTGTACATCCCGCGCCCCAACGTCCAGGACCCGCCCTGGGACTGCATCGGCCCGGTCCAGGTGGTGGTGTTTTCCACCACGTAGGCGTCCAAGGTCTCGTCGTAGCGCAGCAGCGTAAGCGTGCGGGCCGCGCTGTCAGCCACGGCAGCAAAATGATACCACCGGCCCGGCACCACCGGCGCGCGGCTGAAGACCGACCGGAGCACATTGCCGCTGTCCATGACCTTGCAGGCGACGTGATTCTGCAAGCCGCTGTCCTGGGCGAGCTGGAAATAGAGCGCGCTGAGCGGGCTGAAGTTGGCGTCGCGCCCCACAAACGTTTGCCAGGTGCCCAGGCCATCGAACTGCACGCTGGCCTCGATGGTGAAGCTGGACAGCGTGGCGTTGTTGATGGCGGTGGTGGTGTAAAGGTCCCGCACCGGCCCGCCCGGCCCGGTGTAAAGACTGAACCGGTTGGGATCGCCCGTCAGCGGAATCACTGGCGAGGGCACCTGGTCCGAATAGCTGGCCGAGTGGTCCAGCGAATAGGAACTGGCATGGTGACCGTTGCCGGAGCTGTCGGCCGAGGCGTGGGTGGGATTGTTATAGACCAGCGCGCCGGCCGGCCCTTCCTCGAATCGCCAGTAGCCCAACACAGCGCCGTGCAACGGCGCAACACCGAGGCCAATAGCCGCAATCGCAGCATGGACCAACTTGATTCGCAGTGACATGTGGATAGTCAACTTACAGCAACCACGGTGTGGCCGCCACCCGCACTCACCGCTTGGGCGAGATGGCTTGAGCGGCGGGGCCGGCGCAGGGGTGCTGCAGCACCGGCCACCCGTCGGCACTCCAGCTTAGCGGTGCCACCGCCAACGTCGGCGCGCCCCCACGCGCCTGGTCGTAAAAGTGGAAGCTGAACCACTCCCGATCACCGTCGTTGAAGATGCCAGCGTGGCCCGGGCCAATAAACCGACCGGCACTGCTGGCAACGAGCGTGCCGCCGCCGGCCAACAGCTCCCGCCCGGCCCGGTCCACGTAGGGGCCGGTGATGGCGGGGCTGCGACCGACGCGGATGTTGTAGGTGCTCTGGANGCCCAGGCAGCACTGGCCCCAANTGACGAACAGATAATACCAGTTGCTCCGCCGANAGACGCAGGCCGCCTCGATGGAACTGTGATGCGCCAGCGCGTGCAAGCGCGCCCCGGCCAAAGGCTTGCCGGTGCGGGGATCGAGCTGCACCAGCTTGATCCCGCTCCAATACGACCCGAACACCAGCCACAGGTTACCTTCGGCATCTCGGGTTACCCCAGGATCAATCGCGTTAAAGTCGTCTTTACTGGTGCTGCGAACCACCCAGCCCTGATCTGTCCACTGGAAGTTCGGATCGGCCGGGTCCAAGGTCGGGTTGGTAACCAGGCCGATGGCAGAGGTGTTCCGGCCCCAGGTTGAAACCGAGTAGTAAAGCAAGAACCGACCCTCATGGTAAATGACATCCGGCGCCCACAGACCCCCGCGATTGGCCGGCACAGCCTCTTTGGCCCAAGCCGGCAGCGNTTCGAACACCCGCGGGCCAGCCTGCCAGTGGACCAAGTCCTTGGATCGCCACGAACGCAGGCCCGGCCCGGTGCCAAACAGCCAGTACTCATCTTTGCATCGGACGATGGTGGACGGGTCGTGCACCCGCACCTCGCGCCGGATGGCCGCCGCCGAATCGGCGGTTACCTCCACCGCCGCCCTCGGCGCCACAAGCGGGCCGCAGACGGCCAGCAGGAGCAACACCAGCCGCCACCGGCCGAACCCGCCCGCATTCAATCGGCAGCCACAACTTCGAGCGTGCATCGGCAGCATTGGACGACATCCACTCCGGGCTTGCAAACCTTCACTTCCAACCCGGTCAGTCCGGCCGCGACGCTGCTGGACAGGGCGGTGGAACAGCTCATCCGCCGGGCGCCCTGCCCGGTGCTGGTGGTGCGCCAGGCTCCGGGGCAGGCCGGCGCTACGGGTAGGTGATGCGCACCCGGTAAAAGCGGGCGGCGTTGGTGGCCGTGCGGTCGGTGACGGTGCGGATGACGCCGTTGTCGTTGGTGAGCGCGCCGGTCAGGGGCTCGAACAGGCCGGAGGCCACGTTGGTCCGGAATTGCACGGTGTAGCTCCGGCTCGGATAGCGCGGGCTGAAGATGAGGGCGCGATGGGTGGGCCGGCCGTCCACCCGCTCGATGCGCAGGCGGAAACGCGACTCGTAGTCAGTCGGGATGGTGCCGGCAATGTATTCAAAGCGGTTGGTCTGGCCGTCCAGGTCCGGGTCCGCGCCGGGGAAAGCCAGGGGATTGTCCAGGCCGAAGTAGTTCACCTGCCAGGCATCGTCAATGCCGTCGCCGCCGTAGAGGCCGAAGTCGTCGTTGTCCACGTTGAGCACGGTCAGATCGAGCGTGGCCGACCGGTTCTGGTAAAGGCCGGCGATGGTGGCGGGTGTGTTTTGATAGACGGTGTCGGCCAGGGCCTGGCCGGCCGGGCTGATGGACTGGATGGGGCCGCTGACGATGGTCCAGGCGACCTCGGTGCCGAAGACCCGCTGGAAGGTCGCATCGTCCAGCACGGCGCTGGCGGTGATCGGGCGCACGGCCCGCTCGTCCACGGTCGGCGGGCTGGCGGACAGGGCCAGGGCGGACACGTCGTAGAGCTGGCCGAGGTAGCCGTGTTTGGCCACTTGCGGCGGGGCGGCCACGGTGCTCAGGCCGCCCAGGCCGCCCAGGCAGCCGTCGTGGAGGTAGGCGGCGCTCCCGGCCCGGCCGCCGGCCGCGTCCACGGTTTCGGTGCTCACGGTGTAGTTGGCGCTGGTGCGGGTGGCCGCCAGGGCGGTCCCTGCGCCGAGGGCCAGCGCGAGTATGGTGGGAAGGAGGACCTGCGTTTTCATGAGGTGGAAATGCTTGGAGCGGTTGGGCAGGCCGGCCGCGCAGCGGCAGGGCCGGNCCCGAATTTCATTTTTCATTTCNGGGGTTCCTGCCGGCCGGGGGCCTGCTCGGCCTGCTGGCGGGCTTGTTCCTGTTTCTGTTTGGCCAGGGCGCGGACGTCCTGGGCCTTGTTCTGGCTGCGGCGGCGCAGACCGGGTTGATCGGCCTCGGCGGCCAGCTTGTCAAACCAGGCGGCCGCCTGGTCCAGTTGATCGGAGTCGCGGTAGCGCTGGGCCAGTTCCAAGCGGATGGCGTCGCGTTCCCGGCCGGTGGCGTGTTTTTCGGCTTCGAGCAGATGCCGGATGACGGCGGGCACGTCTTTTTGGCGGGCGCTCTGCTGGGCGGCGAGGATGGCGGCCCGGACGTTGGGGTTCTTGGAGTCCTCCAGGTTGTAGGGCAGGTCGTAGTCCGGTTTGGACTCGCGGATGGTGGAGGTGCCCTTGCGGGTGACCACGTCGGTGGCGGTGCCCAGGAGGCTGGAGGGATTGTCGTGGGTGCCGTACTCCAGGACCAGGACGCGGTTGTTGAGCNCGCCGGCGTTGATGGCGTTCTGGATGGTGCGGTAAGGCTGGGAAAAGGAGCCGTTTTGCGAGCCNCCCCAAGCGGCGTCCACATAGACCGGCACCTTGGTGAGCAGCCAGGTCCGGTCCGAATAGGCCTGGGCGCTCATTTTGTCGTGCTGGCAGTTGGAGATCATCCAGCGGTAGTCGCCGTTGTGGTAGGACATGAGGTTGGACCAGACCATGTCCACCTGGTATTTCTGGCCGCTGGTGAGGTTGGCGTACACCTGGCCGAAGTTGTTCAGCGCGATGTCGTCCCGGTCCCACCTGTCGTTGTCTTCGATGGTATCGTCGCAGCCGTCGCCGCCGCAGCAGGTCTCGTGGGTGTGGTAGAGGCTCAGGCTGTGGCCCAGCTCATGCATGATGGTGGTGTTGAAGATGCTCTGGCAGACCAGGATGATGTCGTTGTCGGGCGGGAACTTGGAGATGGCGCTGTCGCTGGCGGCGGTGATGTAGATGTTGACCGCGTCGTTGCGCCAGTGATAGCGGCTGGGATCGGCCATNGCNGANGCGCGCAGGTTGTCGCGGTCCGTGCTGTTGGCCCCGGCCAGGTAGTATTCCGAGGCGCCGGANACTTCCTGGATGCCCAGGCTGTGGATGCGCAATTCGCTNNTCCAGGCGGCGAGGATTTGGTTGGCCCGCGTGACCTGGGCTTCGACCTCCTCGTCGGTGTTGAGGTCGCCGCTGGCGGGCCGGTTGCCGGAGGCGTTGAGGATGAAGTTGAACTGCACACGCACCGGCACGCCAAAGGGCGCGGCCCCGGCCCCGGACGGCCCGCCCAAGGCCAGGGCCAGGGCCACAGCCCAGACGGCACCGGTCAGCGACCCGGTCCAGGGGGAATGAAGCAAGGCGGTTTTCATGGTTGGCTCCAAGGTGTTCGATTCCACGGCTCCACCGGTTATTGGAGGGAGACGAGCACCAACACCAGACCCCGGCCGGTGGGCAGGCCGGTCATGGCTTTGCCGAGGATGGCGCCCTGGGCGCGGGTGGGGTCGGTGACTTTCATGGCGTGGCCAGGTGTGGCCGAGGTGGTGAGCAGGTCGCCCGGCTGGATGGGGCCGGTGGAGGCGTCGGCCAGGCAATAGACCCGGCCGGTCAGCGCCACGGGGTGCTTGCCNTCNGCCTTGGTGCCGGCCTGGCCCATCAACANNCCGGTGTTCAGGCCACCCGCGCCGCTAATGACGCCGGCCACGGCGCGGTCGTAGGGAGTGGAGCTGGGCACCAACTGGCCCGGGCGAGCCGGATCAATGCAGACCACCATGCCCGGCTGGACCGGCTGGCCGGACGAGTTGACGTCGAACTGCTCGGACAGATCGCTGCCGCCGGTGATCTGCAGTTCCTGGGTGGTGATGCGGCCGTTGCCGCCGACCGAAGCGTCCAGCGTGATCGTGGTGGTCCCGTTGGTGTTCCGGAGGCGAATGGCCGCCGCGCCGTCCCCGTCGTCGCCATCCAGCTCGAGGCGCTCGGCGCCGGCTGCGTTCTTGACGGAGATCAGGCCGCCGTCATTCGCATAGTTTTCCGCGAAGATTTCCACCCCGGTGCTGCCGTCGGCCTGGCGTAGCTGCATCCAGGCCCCCAACGAACTGCCGTAGGCGGCCTGCAAATACACCGTCTGGGTGCCGTCGGAGTCGTAGAGGTAAAGGTCGCCGCCGCCGTAACTGCCCTGGCCATCGAGCAGCGCGCGGGTTGAACCATTGGTGTTCTTGACCTCAATCAACCCGCCGCCCCCGCTGTCGCCTTGGAGGTTGATGGTTTGGCTGCCGTCGTTGGCGTAGAGCAACACCTGCCCGCCGCCGCTTGAGCCGTAGCCGTCGAGCCACAGGCGCAGGCCGCCGTTGGTGTTGTAGAGATACATCTGGGCGCCCCCGTTGACGTCGCCATACAGGATGGCCGCATACTGCCCGTCGCCGGTATAAACGTTGATCTGGCCGCCGCCGTTGTTGCCCTGGCCATCAATGAAAACGCGGTCGGAGCCGTTGGTGTTGCGGGCCGCGATCGAGCCGGCCCCGCCATCGTCGCCGTCGAGGTAAAGGCCGCTGCTGCCGTTAGCGGTGTAGAGGCTCAGGTAGCTGCCGGTCGAGCCGCCGTAGAGCCGGGCGCGGACGGTGCCGTTGGTCGTCAAGAGCTGCAGGTCGCCCGCGGTCGAAGAGGCGGTGAGATATGCGCGGGCGGAGTTGTTGGAGTGGTAGAGATAAAGGCTGCCGCCGCCGTCGTTGTTGGCCCGCAGGTCCACCGTGAGGTCGTTGCCAATGTTGTCGTAAAGCATCAACTCGCCCCAAGACGGCCCGTAGAGGCGGAGCCGTTCCAACCCGTCGCTGCTGCCGTAGGCGCTGAGCCGGCTGTTACTGCCGGCGAGGCTGAGCGCCGGCGTGCCCGCCCCGGTGCGGTAAATGTCCAGTTGGCCGGAGACGGTGCTGGGATCGCCCAGGGTGATGCTGTCGCCCAGTTGCACGCTGGTGACCGAGTTGCTGGCCAGCTTGGCGGCGGTGATGGCGCCGTCGGCGATCTTGGCCGTGGTGACGGCCCCGGCGGCGAGCTTGTTGGAGGTGATGACTCCATCGGGCACGTTGGCGGCCATGAAGGCGTAGCCCACGGCGGCAATGCGCTGGTCCGGCGACAGCCGTTGGAAGCCGGTGACCCCGTCGTTGAACCAGACCCGCAGGCGCACGTCGCTGTTGGTGAAGACCGTGGCCGGGATGGCCACGCTCATGCCCCCCAGGCTGGTGTCGCCCAGGAGCACGGCGTAGAGGCCGTTGGAGACGCCCAGCGACACCGCCGCCGTCGGCTCCCCTCCGCCGGCGCTGGAGCCGTCGTTGCTCCAGAACGAGACCGTGCCGCTGCCGTTGACCAGGGCGAACTTGAACTGGCCGGCGCCGTGGAAGTTGGTGCCGGCGGTGAGGATGCGGCCCTGGTAGTGGATCAGTTGAGGCACTTGGGCGTGGCTTGCCAAAAGAGCCCCGGACACCAAGATGCCCGCCACAAACAATCGGGGAATTGTCATGGAGAAGGCGTTTTTTAGATGGTTTCGGGTTATTTCAACGGCTCACATTACCATGTATTCCCGAACATAGTCAATAAGAAAGTTGAAGCATTTTCTGACTGCCACTTCCTGGGGTGCGTCAGCCCTGAGCTGCAATCAGGCCGCAGCGCCGGGTGGAGTTGACCCGCGGCCTGGTCCCGCTTACCGCGGCTTGGTCGGGACCGAACGGTGTCCTGCAGCCACCGATCCTGGTTGGGCGGGGATCACCGGCGGTGCCCTCCGCAGCCTTTGCATCGGATGCGCCCAGGGCCAGCACAGCTCCTGAGGCGGAGGCGACGTCGCCCTTCGGAGCACTGCGACTCAAGTGCAGAGGTCCGGGCAACCAGACTTGCGCGGCGCGGGTCGCCGAGAGATTGCGACCTGCGGCTTGCCTATCGGCTCACGGCTGCACCGAGCGATAGAACCGCTGCGGGTAGGCTGGGGCGTTGGTGTCGATGAACTGGAACAGGCCGGTCACCAAGTCCGCCACGTGGGTGCTCAGTGTCTCCCAGACGATGGGCGGAGCCACGTTGGTGGTGGCCTGGATCAGATAGGAGTAACCCGGATTACCACTGAAGTGGAGTTCCATGTGCCCGGTGTTACGGTCGTACCGGTAACCGGTCACTTGCTGGGGCACAGCTTCGCGCACAGCCAGAATGCCTGTCTGCAACAGGCTCGGGATATCCCAAGCCAACCCTGGCGGCAGAGCTGGCAGCTCCAGCTCCGCAAACGCGCCTTCATAACTGCCGGCGTCAATTAGCCAGAACCCGTCGCCCAGTTGCGGGGTTGAGCCTAGATTCCGGATCACCAGCCGGCCCCCGAAACTCACCGCCGACGCGCCGAAGATCTGGTCGCTGCCCTGGAGCGAATCGCGGTCGATGTCCAGATAGAGCGTGCCTCTCAACGTTAACATCCCGCCCACTGCCAAGTCTTCCAAGGCCGGCCCTAGGTCAAGTGCGCCGCCCGGCTCGACCGTGACGGTGTCGTAGAATTGGCCGTCGTGGACCAGTGTGCCGCTGGCCACGGTGACTGGGCCGGTGAAGGTGTTGGCCCCGGAGAGCGTGAGTGTGCCGGCACCCAACTTGGTCAGGCCGCCGGAAGCGTTGGGCCCAAGGATCGCCGTGGCGCTGGCGCCCGTGCCGCCGCCGCCCGAGAGCGTGACCAAAGCGGTCGTGTAACCGCGGCCCGGACAGGTGACGACGATGTTGGTGACCGTGCCGGCCAAGTAGTCGATCTGGGCTACTGCAGTTGCGCCGGAGCCGTCGCCGCTGATGGTGACAATGGGCGGGGCGATGTAATCGCTGCCCGGGTTGTCCAGGCTGATGCTCTGCACACCTTCACCATCGGGGGCCAAAAGCGGTTGCGGTATGCCAATGTCAAACCCAGCGGTGTCGATTACTGCGCCACCCGGATAGACATAGGCGGCGGTCAGCTTGCCGATGAAGTTGGGATCGCTGGCCTTGGCCCGGAGTGTGCCGCCATTGAAGTTCAGCAGGCTGGTGGCCCCCGCATCCCGCATGGTGATCCCTGGCGTGGCCAGTGTGCCGCCGTTCAGATTCACAATCCCGTAACCAGCAAACCCGCCGTAGTTGAGCCCGATCCAGAGCGAGCTAGCCAAGTCAACCTGGGCGGAGCCGGCAATGGTCAGCTCGCCTCGGCCCTGCTCGCCCACAATCAGGTGCTGGGCGGGCACCGGGTGAATGAATTGGCCGCCGGTCAAGTAACCCACGCCGTAGCCTGAGCTGGGCGCGCCGCCGAACCGGCCAAATACAGCCCAGCCGCCCTGCACATTCACACCACCGCTTTGGTAATAGACGCCTTGGGCATAGGCGCCCACCTGCCAGTTGTTGATGAGGTTGGTGAACGTGCCCCCGGCTTGCAGGTAGAAGCCGTAGGCGCCTACGTCGCCGGTGCCCCACTGGCCGCCAATGCGCATCTCGCCCCACCAAGACGACGGCCCCAACAGCGTGCCGCCCACCTGATAGGCCGCGCCGACGCAGTTAGCCGGTTTGCCGATATCGAAGGCGTTGAAGATCACCTTGCCGTTGTCGGCCAGGTAGAACCGGGCGCGCGACGGGGTCACGTCGCCGATGTTGAAGTCATGCAGCACCGTCAGCACGCTGTTGCCCACTACCGCCAGCGTGCCGTCTGACCCGGGCACGTTGCCTGCCACACCGCTCCAGCGGTTCACGGTCANGTTGGCGTTGGAGAGCACCAGCAGACCGCGATTGACAAAGAAATGCGTGGCGTCGTTAAACGCGGTAGTGCCGGCATAAACCATCGTGCCCAGGCCTTCCTTGAAAAAGTAAGTGTCACCGCCTGCACCGGTCATCGCGCCGGTGAACAGGGCCAGGGTATCGGCTGCCACGTCCACCGTGCCGCCATTCCAAGCGGCCGTGCCAAACACGATGTTCCGTGCCGAAGCAAATGACGTCGTACCCGCCACGCGCAACGTGCCGCCCGGGTTGAGGACGATCTGGCCGGCGCCGAGGTTGGCGTCGGCGCTGACTACGGCCACGCCGCTGCCGTTGATGACGGTGTCGCCGCCATAGGTGTTGTTGCCGTTGAGCANCAGCGTGCCGCCGTGGACCACAGTCTNGCCCGCCTGGCTCAGGTTGCCGTTGATGGTGGCCGTGCCGCCGCCGGACTTGGCGAGCGCGCCTGGGCCAGTCAGATTGGCATCCACGGTGCCGGCCTGCACTTCCACGGACGGCGCGGTGAGCGTGCCGGTGCCCAGGATGGCGCCATTGACCAATGTCACCGGCCCAGCGCTCTGGTCATGGCCTTGGATGTCGAGGNNACCGCCGTTGATGCTTAAGGAGCTATTGGGCGACAGCNTGTTCGGTGCCCCGGCCAGCAGCGTGCCTTCGTTGATAGTAGTGGGCCCGGCGTAGTCATTGACACCGGCCAACGTGACGGTGCCAGGCGTAGCTTTAGTCAGCCTGCCGCTGCCGGTGAGTTTGGCGCTGATGGTGCCGCTGCGCACCTCGTAGCTGGGGGCCGCCAACGCGCCGCTGCCCACAATTGCCCCCGAAACCAGNGTCACAGGCCCAGCCGACTGGTCGTGGCCCTGGATGTCCAGCGTGCCGCCAGCTACCTGCACCAGGCTGTTGCGCGACAGCGCATTGGCTACGCCGGCGGCTAGCGTCCCCGCATTGATGACGGTGTTCCCGGCAAAATCGTTGCCGCCACTGTTTGCCAAGGTGAATGCACCGGTGCCGTTCTTGATCAAGCCGGCGCTGCCGCTGATTTTGCCGGTGCCGGTGAGGGTATAGCTGAGGGCGCTGTTGTTGATGGTAACGTTGGCCGGTTGGACCGTTGTGCTCAAGTCCACGGTTGTGGTGCCCNGAGCCGAATCGTCAAATAGCACCAGGTCGCCGTCCAAGTAAGTCGTAGGCGTGCCGGAAGAGGCGCCTACCCAATTGGTCGTCGTGCCGATGTCCCACACCCCGCCGCTGACCAAACCGGCCCACTTGGGGGAGTCGAACGACAGCACTCGCAAGTCAACCGAGTTGTTGGCCGGGTTGATCACAAGCTCAGCCACTACACGGGCAGGGAGTGTCCCCAGCGCAAAGCTGCCCGAGCCAGCCAGCGTGCTGCACTTGATGAGCGGGAACTGGCCGACCGCCAGGTTCGCCGCAGCGACGTTTAGGGTAATGACCCCGTTGACGGTCAGTGCGCCAGCCACGTCCAACGGTGCGGCTGTCGGGTTGCCGAATGCGCCCAAATCGAAGTCCAGCGTGGCACCGGAGCTGGTGCCCAAGGTCAAATTCGCCACGCGCAATTGCGCATTGGCCGCCAGCACCTGGACCGCCAGGCCAGCCCCGTCGGCTAAGGTGTAATCGCCTGCGCCGGTGCTGGCGGTAGTGACCGCTAGCTTGCCGCCATTGACCAGNGTCGGGCCGCTGTAACGGTTGGGCCCGGTCAACGTCAACGTGCCTGCGCCCAGCTTGGTCAGCCCACCGGTCCCAGAAATGCTGCCCGAAAAGACTGTCGAACTGTCGTCTCCGCCGCAGCTCAGCCTGGCTGAGCCCAGCGCCACATTGCCTGCGCCGCTGAGCGAGCCCACCGTTTGATTATTGTTGTTGAGGTCAAACGTGGCACCCAGCGCCACGCTCAGGTTGGCTGAAGCCGACAGCACATTTGGCCGGTTGGCCCGGAGTGCGCCGCCGCTGATGAGGGTTGGCCCGGTGAAAGTGTTGGCGCCACCGAGCGTGAGCGTGCCGGTGCCCAGCTTGGTCAGGCCACCGCTGCTGTTGGGGCCAAGGGTGGGCGTGCCCAATGTGGCCGGAGTCACTGGCAGCCCACCGTGAAGTGTGACTGTAGGCGGAGCGCTAAAGTCGCGGCCCGGACAAGTGATGACAATCGACTCGAGCCGATACGTCCCTGCGCCGGTGCCGTCATCGGCCATGATGGCCACGGCGGTAGCGCCGCTGCCGCCACCGCCACTGATGCCCACCACCGGCGGCCCCATGTAACCGCTGCCGCCTGACAGCACCGGGATGCTGATCACACCGTTGCCCGTGGGCGCAAGCAGCGGCTGGTTAACTGTAATGTCAAACCCGGCAGAGTCGAACACCGCGCCGCCNGCATAGACCCGGAGGTCGGTCATGTTTTCCAAAAAGGCCGGCTCGTTGGCCTTGGCTTGGATGACGCCGCCATTAAGGCTNANGTAGGCCAGGCCGCCCGGCGCGTCGCCCCAACGCTCGAAGCGCGGCACCCGCACTACACCGCCGTTGACGTTCAGATATCCGTTGCCAGTCGAGCCGCCGTAAGCGTGCGCGACCACAAGGCCCAGATTGCAGTCCAACACAGCCGACCCGGTTACCGTAACCTCGCCTCGGCCTTGCTCGGCACAAAACTGGCGCGTGCCCGTGCCGGTGTGTCGGTATTGGCCGCCGGTCAAATACACAATGCCCCAGCCACCGCCGTAGCGGCCCGGGGCTGTCCACCCGCTCTGGATATTGATGCCACCGCTTTGATACCACAGGCCCTTGCCCCAGGCGCCGATGTGCAGGTTGTTGGGGTTGTTGAACGTGCCGCCGCTCAGTTGATAAAACCCGTAGGCGCCCGCCCCTTCGCCAATGCGCCATTCATTAGCCGTGGGAGTGAAGCCCTGAACCACGCCACCGCTTTGGATCATCACACCCGCGGTATCGTTCTTGCCCACCCAGAACCGCCGCACCTCGATCCGCGCGTTGTCCTGCACGTAACACCAGCCCCGCCCCGTGCCCCAGTCGCCGATATTGAAATCCCGGCCGTCGGCCAGCAGCAGCTTGCCATTGTCCCGCAGATACACCCAGCCCCAGCCACCCTCGCCGTTACCGACGCCGAACCAGCCGCCGGTGACGTTCACCACGCCGTCTCCAGCAATGGTCAGGTCGCCCCGGCAGTTGTTAATGTCGCCCACCAGGAATCCGTCGCCCGTTTTGTTGATGACGCCGTTGTGGACGATGAGGTGACTCAAGGGCGTGAAGCCCGTGCCAGCCCGGCCCGACACGAGCCAGTTGGCCACGGTGAGCGTGCCGCCGTTGGTCACAATGATGTTGCCGGGGATGCCGTTGTTGCCCGCCCAGGCTTCGCTCACGGTGGGCACGGCGGTACTGACGATGGCGGTGCCATTGATGACCTCGGCAATGGCCCAGCCAGTAGCGTTGTTGGGGACCACCCCACCGCTCCAGTTTGCCGGCACATGCCAGTCGCCCACAGCCGGCCCGACCCACCAATCAGCTCGGGCACACCATAAGCCATTGACCGCCACCAACAGGCTCGGGAGGAAGATTCGGGCAGGGTTCATTGGATACTTCACGATTCGGTTCTGGTTTAGCAGCGACCCCGCAGAACCTGGCAGGCGCAGCGCGCACTTTAAGCGCGGTTCGCCGGTTCGAGTCTTTTCGGCACCGCGACATCGCGGTTCTTTTACACCACCCGAGGCCGCCTGTCAACTTGGCCGGCTGTCGCACCTTGCCAGCGAGTGCACCTGAGCTGGTTGCGGCTCAGTACGCCTGGCGTAGCGCAGGTTTCTCGGCACGGGGCCAGGACATGGGTTACAATGGAGAGCCAGGACATAGGTTACAGTCCCCGAGTGAGATTTGGAGTTTTCTGCCGGCGTGGCGTGGAAAACTGGCTCGCTGTTGGAGGCGCGGCGGCGGTTGGTTCAAGCCGCTCTGCGCCAGGTTCAGTCGCTGGCTCAACTTTGCCGCCAAGCCGGCGTGAGCCGCAAAACCGGTTACAAATGGTGGCGCCGTTTCCGCACCGAAGCGGGGCTGGGGCTGCGGGATCGTTCGCGTCGGCCCCACCGCTGGCTGGCAGCCGTGCGCCAGGTGCGCCGAAGACGTCCGACTTGGGGTGGCAAGAAAATCTATGCCTGGCTGCGCCGCCGCCATCGGCACGCTCGCCTGCCCAAGCCGCGGACCATCACCCGGTGGCTATGGCGCTGGGGCGCGGTGCGCCGCCGCCGGCGAACAGGCCGCCGCGGGCCGCAGCGGCCCAGGCCGGAGCTGACGATCCCGGCCCGGCCCAACCAGGTCTGGACCCTGGACCTCAAGGGTTGGTTTCGCACCGGCGACGGCCAGCGGGTCGATCCACTGACGGTACGAGACCTGTTCAGTGGCTATGTGCTGGGCATCCGCCTGCTCCGGCATCGCCACCAGCACGTGCAGCGGTATTTCCAGCGGCTTTTGGCGCGCTACGGTCTGCCGGAGATTATTCGAGTCGATCAGGGGCCGGCCTTCGCAGGCGACGGGGCTCTGGACTGGTGTGGACTCTCGGAGTGGTGGTTCAGCTTGGGCATTCGGGTCGAATTCACGGGGCGGGCTCGGCCGCACGACAACGCCGCGCATGAACAAATGCACCGGGTTTACCAACAGGAAGTGGCCCGTCGGCCGGGCCCCACGCCTGCGGCCCAGCAGCGACGCACGGATCGTTGGATCCGCTATTACAACTGGGAACGACCGCATGAAGCGTTAGGCCAGCGGGTGCCGGCGGAGGTGTATCGCCGCAGTCGCCGCCGCTACCGACGGGCCGCGCGCCCGTGGCGCTATCCCCGCCGTTGGCACACGGCGCGGG
>JGI24721J44947_10008157_pt1 | contig 13749 bp, 12 predicted proteins | sample YelNatPaOPGAMG01_FD_44947 | JGI IMG/M metagenome (IMG submission 44947)
GGAGGGGAGATTGACTGTTCGTACGTTACGAATCCGTTGATGGGCGCCTGCCCCCAATCCCGCATAATCAAATCCCTGCCACACCCTCAGATTGTGCCGGCATTCGGTCTGGGAAGATCGGGCAAAATTGGCGACCTCGTACCGGTGCCACCCCAGAGCGGAGAGCTTCCGGACGGCGGATTGCCAGTCCTTCCCGGCCTTTTCTTCCAGGTCACAGGGAAGCTCCTTCCGGAGATGCCGGGCTTTGAGGGANGTCCNGTCTTCCAGCGTCAGGGGGTAGACGGACAGGTGGTCCAGTCCTTCTGTCAGGAGACTCCTGGCCGCTAGAAGAAATCGGTTTTCCTCATATCCCGGTCCCCCGACAATGAAATCCATCGATAATTGGCCGGAAAAACGATTGCGCACGAACTCGATAAATCGTACGGAATCAACCGGATCCATCGTACGTCCAAGAAACCCCATCTGCGGAGATGTGACAGATTCCATGCCGACCGACAGACGGGTAATGCCTTTGGAATCCAGAAGAGAGAGCATCTCTTCTGTCAGAACATCCGGACGCGACTCGACGGTTATTTCTGCCAGGGGAGGAAGATCTTTTTTCAGACCTTCCAGAAGGTCCGACAAGAGTCCGGGTTCCAGGACGGTCGGCGTTCCCCCGCCGATATACAGGGTTTCAAGCCGGGAGAGGTCCTCCCGCTGAAGCAGACGTTCTTTTTCCCGGAAAAGGGCTTCGACATATCCGGATGCGAACTCGGGGCGGAGAGAAACGGGAATGCTGCAGTAGTCGCACCGTTCCGGGCAGAACGGAACCTGTACGTAAAGTGTCCGGATTGTCTGGAAGAAAGTCGGATCGAAAGCCATGGGTAAAGTGTAACCCAAAACAAGAAGGTTGTGAGTTTCCGCCTTTCCTGTCCCCACGGAAAACCGTCGAGCTATCCTGTGGTTTTATTTTTATAAGTTATTTAAGTTAAATATTAATTCAAGAAAACATGATGTTATTGATGCGGTATATGGTAGGCCATTTAATTGGTGTATTCTGGCGAGGGAAAGTGTGTTGCCAACATCCTGTACAACCCGCTAGACTCTCCGTACATCCTTCGCACGGGGAGATTTTCATGGATTTTTCGAAACGCACAATCGATTATCTTTCCGGCCTCCGTCAGGAGATCACCCGGCTCGAACGGGACATTCTGAAGCTGAAAGTCCTCGAACGTTCGCTTGAGCAATACCTGGGAGATCCCGTTTCGTCCCCTCTTCCCGACACAGGCCCTGTACCACCGCCCAACCTTTTTCACAAGGATGCCCCTTATGCGGAGAATCCTGTCTCTTTGGAGAAGAGGGGGGAAAAGAGATCGATCCGGGATCTCCCTGTCGGTGAGCTGGCTGTGCGGATTCTTGCGTCTGAAAACCGGTCGTTCGATCTGGATGAACTGGCCGGAAGGATACGGGAGGAGTTCGGGGAAATCCGGTCGGCCGATCTGAAGAATGCTATCCGGGTTTCCCTTATCCGCCGACAAGACAGGGTCATCCGGGAAAAGCGCGGGGTTTACCGGCTAAAAAATGATATCCGGGATACTGATTAACCGATCGGAGTCTTCCCCAGACTTCAGGGGATCATCTGTGGAAAACTCTGTGAGGAAATCGGCCAAGGCCTTGTGGCCGTTTTCACTTTTTCCCTTTGGTCAACTTTTGGTCAAGGGCCGGTCAGGGAAAACCGGGAGGTTTTGAGGCGGCCTTCCCCCTTCCGGAGAAGTTTTTCAGGCGATCTCCCCCAGGATCCGTTCGATGTTCCTGATCTCGGTGGGGTAGGTCCAGAGGACTGCCAGCAGGTCACGAAGGTGTCCGGAATTGACTGATTCCTCATAGGAATATGCGGCTATTGTCCGGGCAGCCAGGACAATTTTTCTCCATCTCCTGTCCGATATGAAAATCCCCTCCCCGATCAATCGTTCTCTCAGGTGCAAAATCCCCTCCCGCCCCGTCGGGCCAATGGCAATCCGGGTCTCGATCAGGTGGCGGCATCCCGTCAGGTCGGAAAGTTTCAGTAAGCTGGGGGGTGTGTCCTCCCGGGAGGAACCGGACAACAGGAGTTTCAGGAAGTTGTCTCCGGAGCGAATAGGGCGGATGAGAGAACGATAGGTGAACCGGTCGTAAAAGGCATCCAGTCCGTCGGCCGGAGACGGGTTCTGGTTGCTTGCGGCAAACAGGGAAAGAAGCGGCAGGTTTTTTCCGGAAGGGGCATAGATGATTCGCTCGTTCAGCACAGGAAGCAACCCCAGCAACGTGTTTTTGGGAGCCCGGAAGACTTCATCCAGAAAGATGACCTGGGCTTCCCGAAATCCCCTGGCGCCGGCCAGGGACGACAGGGATACCTCCCCGTTCAACAGGGATTCGAAGTAAGTGGCCCCGAAAATCCGGCCGACCAGCGTCCGGACCAAAAGGCTCTTGGCGGTCCCGGGCGGTCCGATCTGGTAGACATGCTCCTGGCTCAAAAGCGCCAGAAAGGCCATCCGGATCACCTCCTGCCGCTCCAGAATAGTCCGGTTCAAATCCTCCTCTATTCTCTGGCAGATCTCGACCTGATGGAAGAGTTCGTCCATTGTTCCGGTTCCTTGTGGCTGGAGTGGTGTCATGGAGTGTCCTTTCCTCCCGGAACGGGAAAACCGGAAATCACGACGACATTGACCGGTGTGTTTCTTTCCAGTCTCCAGGTTGCTTGGCGGGAGCCCTGAGGAATAACATTCTGGGCTTCATACATGGCGTTGCTGGCTTCCTGCATCGCCAGCATGCTTCCCAGCCCGGGATTTCCCATCCAGCCTGCTGCTCCCAGGGTTTCCCCTCCGAGCATCAGGGAATCACGTCCCAGGGAGCCTCCCATGTTTCCGGTGATGTGGCGCGACACATGGACAGGAATTCCTTCGCGATCCCCCCAGATGGCGTATCCGGACATCGAGGCTTCCAGGCCATTGTCGAAGATCGCCCTGACAAAGCGAATCCGGAGACGGTGGCCGGCAGCCGTTCCGTCCGGATATCCCAGGAGCTTGAGGGGCTTTCCCAGAAGGATGGTGCCGGATTTCTGGGGAGGTATCAGGACGAAGACCGGCATCTGCGAACCGGGTCCGGCTGATGCCCGCATGATGGTCCCGTGCAGGACGCTGCCGGAGGGAAGAGTGGGTCCGGCCGGGGCGTTGCCGGTCGCTGGCAACAACCGGGGATGGGCCATCCCCGGAAGAAGTCCCGCGCTGGAAGAGAGAAACGTGCGGACCAGACCCATCAGGGGGTTATCCGGTGCATTTCCCTCATCGTTCGCCGGGGATCCGAGATATACGGTGCTCCGTGTGTTCAGGTCGTGTTGATCTTTGTTGTCGGGCGTTCCCGTCACAGCAGGGTTTTGTCCGGGCGCCACAAGCATGATGGTCCGGCTCCAGGAGGGGGGAAGGGTTTGTGAGAGCGGTTGCCAGCTTTCGGCATTGGGAAGTTGCCCCTCCGGCCCGGTCATTCCGGGATGACGGGGATGAAAGGCGGAATAAAGGAAAAAGCCGAGACCGGCCAGACCCAAAAGCAGACCCCATCGACCCGTCATGTCAGTGCGCTCCTTCTCCTGAATCTCCCATAATATCTTCGGGGGTTCCCGATCCCCTTTGCCCGTCGAGTTCGATTTCCACTCCGTTTCTGGAATCGGTCTGCGGGACATGGCTGACGGGAACCAGAAAACGGGCGTTTTTCCCCGGAGGAATCTCCCGGTCAAACGTCTGATCCCAGTCCGCCATCGGATCCCATTGTTTTTCTCCCTCCCACAAAACAGATGTGTGATATCGACGGATACGGATACGGCGGACCCGATACGGTGTCTGTCCCCTGTTCACAGCTTCCAGCAAACCAAAAGACCGATGGCTGTGATCACTTCGGATAAAACCCAGAAAACGGAATGAAGTCTCGCTTCCCTCCCCTTTGATCAGGAGCGGGTCTGTCGGCCCGGCACCGGCGAGGGCCTTGAGCCGGTCTTGTCGGATTTTTTGTGACTCATGGGCTTCGACGGATTCCCGGATGGCGGTTTTCAGGGGGTTCAGATTGACAACCGTTTCGGCGTGTGGAGAACGGAAGGTGATCAGGTCGTCCTCGTCCCCGGGGGTGGTCATGACAATCCGGAAGGTAATGCGTTTGTGCAATGTATAGATGATCATGTTGGTCCTGGCATCCGGGTTGTAGGTGATAGGCTTGACCTTCACCCGCTTGCCAAACACCTCCGCCAGATACAGCTTCGAATCCCCCATGTAAACCTCCTTGGCCTCCTCCGGGAGATCGATGAGGGTCACATGGGAGACTGCAGTTTTGAGCGTATATATTCTGTCGGGATCATAGGTTCTCGTCTGGATTCCCCCGTCAGGAGCGCTCGGGACCATCCTTTTCTGCGGAGAAACAGGCAAAGGGTTTTTGAGCATGACGATCTCTTTCGCCTTGACTTCGTCAGGGGATTCCGGGGGGTTCAAGGGCACAGGAGCTGTATCTGTCGGGGGCGGATCCATTGTCTTGACCGGAAGAGAAGGAGATGTGGCGCCGGAAAGGCCGGAAGCCGGAGGCGGGAGGGGGGCAAAGGTGCTCTCGGCCAATGAAGACCTTCCGGAGGAGGAGCGGGCGTCCATATAATAAAAGACGGGCAGAAGTACAACGGCCAGACAGAGAAGAAAACCGGCAAGAAATCCTTTTTTCATGGGGCTTTTCCTGAAGGCGTCGTCCGGTCGATCAGGTGTTCCGCATAGGAGGAGACCCAGAGGCCATAAGGGTTGGACGGGAGAGGAGAACCCGACCGTATCAGAAATCGGCATTTGAGGATGTCATCCCGACGGGAATTTGGGTTGTCATAGGAAAAGATATGGCGGACCACGACCGCAACAATGGCATAAACCCCCGGGGAGACTTTGCGGATTTGACTTTCACGAAGTTCGACACGGCTCCTGATCCGGGAGTCCCGGATGGTCTGGACAAACCGGTTTTTGACGAAATCAGCCTGAAACCGGCTTTTGAGCCCGGGCGTCATCATGTCGAACGCTTTTTTGAGCCTGTAAGTTTCCTGAAAGGAGTCGTATTCGGTCAGGTCATGGAGGAACTCCTGGACAAATGCCGACAGGACAATATGGAAACGGGAGGACTGGTCGATGGTTGACAGGGGGGTCAGCGCCTGCATGTGTCCGTCCTGGAAAAGACCGACAACGAGAGGTTTTCTGGGAGCGGACTGATAGGTGAGCCAGAGGGCCAGGAGAAACAGTCCCGAAACCACCCAGAACAGCCTTCTGTAATCGGACAGCCTGGACTCCATCTCCAGGAGACGGTCCATCCCGGAAGGCGGACGGAGATCCTCCGTGTCTTTATGGCGTGACAGAAAATCCAGGTTCACGGAGCCTCCTTCTTTTTCCGGGGACGGGGTGGCGAGGTTCGCACTTTGGAAGGGAGCTCCACCGGAGGATCAGGTGGTTCAGTCATGGTTTCCCTGGACTTCACGGCCCTTTTGCGGGGGGAGGCTCCCGTGGAGCGGCTCCGTGTTGTCGCGGATCGGGTTGAGGTTTTTCTGACAGACGTCTTCTTCGATGCCCCTGTTGTGTTTCCCGGGTGAACGCCCTCAGGTGGTACGGCCGTTTTCCCCGCTTGTTTTCCTTTGCGTTTCCAGACCAAAGATGTCAGGCTGAATGGACCCAGCCGAACCTGTTTTTTCCGGTATACCCTCCGTCCTTGACCGATGTCCCGGGTTACACTCCCAAACTTCAGCTCGCCCATCCCCATCGGCAACTCTCCTGTTGCAACCGGTCGCAGAAGACCTTCCGACAGGATCCTTTTTCCAAAAACCACGGCTTGTGGGCCGACAAACGACCCAATACCCTCGTAGGAGCGGTCGAGGAGCAGGTGCGTCAGAATCGGGATCAGGAGAAACATGAGAACCAGAGCCAGCATGATTCCCAGAGACAGGGTCTCGTTGATCAAAAGGGTGGAGCCTCCGGCCGAGCTCAGGGCCCCGGCCAGGTTGATGGCAGTAAAGATCGCGACAAACAGGTTGTGGATGACGATCCAGAGCATGATCTCCAGTGCGTTTCTTCCCCACTGGACAAGAAGAAAAAACATTCCCGGAATGACCGCCATACTGCAGAGAATCGGTCCGATCGCATAAAGAAAAGCGAGAAGGGCATAGCGTAAAAGGGTAAAGAGGAAAATCAGGACCTTGAGCAAATCCATCAGGAGGATATAGACCAGGCCCATCGGATCCGTCATGAGAGAAAAGAANGAACTCCCCGAAATCGGGACAAGCGGAACACTCCAGATGGTCTGATAGAAACGGATGATCAGTGTGGACGGATACAGGGCTTCCGCCACGGAGCCAGCGACGAGGGAAAGATCCTGGAAAAAACCTCCGTAGCCGATCAGGAGAAAGAAGACCCCCACCACCTTGAGGAGGTCGCCAAACACCGGCTTTTCATCCCGCATCTTTCCCCAGATCAACAGTGTCGAAACGGGAATCGTGATCAGGAAAAGAATGCGCGTCACAGACAGGACCTGGACGCGGATCGGCTCCATGACACACGGAATCGTATACGAATCCTGAAACAATAACGTCCCGAAACGGGCAGAGCAAACCATCTCACCCTACCGGAACATAATCCAGGCCGGAATTTCACTCCGGACGCGAATCTGGTCAATAGCGTTCCTTTTTCGGGTCTGCTCTATCACCTGCCCTTCCAGCCCCAGGGAAGAGGATTGCTCTTTGAGAAGGTAGAGCAGATCCTTATGGATGGAGAGCAGCATCTGGTAAATGTGTCCTTGGGTATCGGCCCCCAGGCGAAGGGCGCCCTGCGGGCTGGCCTGGTAAGCCATCTGGTGGATCCCGGTTCCGATTGCCTCCTCTCCGGGCGTCCGGGAAATACCGCCGAGTGCAGCTCCCATCCCTTCATGGGCGGAGCGGGTCAGATCGGACAGAGTGGCCGGGGGGCCGACGGGAGTGGGCATCGGCTGGGGAGGTTCGGAGGGAATGACAGGCGACCCGTAAAAATCGACCCCCTCGTTTTTTAAAGAAAAGAAGGACTTGAGGCGCTGGATATTGGCCAATGTGCGGGTTTCAACCCACAATATCCGGGCTTCGATCATATTGCCCATTCCCGCGATCGCATACGCCTTTGCCGGAAAAACGACGAGAGGCAGGATGGCAATGACCAATTGCACTACGCGCATTTCCGGCCGGCATGTTTTTCGACACGGCTTCAATCCGTCTCCCCTCTCTGGCACAACACCTGAAGAGCTTTCCTGAAATCCCCTTCCCGCTCGAGTGTTTCCTGAAAGACCCGGTCCTCTTCTGGCGACCTTGCTCCGAGCCAGAATGCGAGCGGAGAGGGTTCAAGCCGGAGGATCCGGCTGTCACTTCCCGTCCGCAAAAAACCTTCCGAGAATTTCCCGCGTTCTCCGGAAAGCGTCCTGATCACGTCTCGTTCCCTCTCCTCAAATCCCATTTCCAGCAACCGGTCATGACCGTTGGCCAGGGGAAACACCCATTTCCAGAAGGTATTGTTCAGGAGACCGCCCGACAAATCCTCCTCCAGAAAATCTTCGGGCGACTGGGTAATGGCGATCACTCCCCCGCCCCATTTTCGGACTGTCCGGTACAAGTGGGAGAGAAATTCCGTCCCCTTGAGTTCCCGGAGAATCCGGTGGGCCTCATCGAATAAGAGATACAGTTTTCTTCCCGGTTCTCCGTCCTTGAGCCGGAAAAGGGACAGGCTGGCGATAAAGGCGAAGACCACTCCCTTGAGCGCCGGATGGCTGTCCAGGGCGGACAGGTCAAATGCCACCAGCCGCCCGTCATAATCGAATCCCCGGGGGTTGTTGACCAGATCCCCATATATTCCCGATGCCCATGAGTCAAGGATCTTTCCCATGGAGTAGGAAAGGGTCTCGTCTTCCCTGTCCTTTCCCCGGAAAGAAAGGAGTTCCTGGGCCAGCATGGACAGAACAGGACGCTTTCTTTTGTCATCCAGAGAGTCATAAACATTTTCAATACAAGCCAGAAGAATCCTTCGATGAACAGCTCCTACCGGAACACTGGGGGAGATGAACGTTTCGATCACACCTCCCAGCAAACCCAGAATGTCAGGATCGTACCGCTGTGGGGGGGTTACCGGAGAAAGCAGGATTTCTTTTGGGGGAAAAGGGTTCAGGGAGAATCTGCCTCCCAGGTCGACTTTCAGGTATTGCCCTTCAAAAAACTGGCAAAATCGTTCGAAATCCCCCCCGCTTTCAACGATGATCGCCTGATGGTGGGGAGATGTGCACAAGAACTGCCCCATGAGCACCTTGCTGGCAAAGGATTTTCCGCTTCCGGAGGCCCCCAGGATAAGCCCGTTGTGGTTGGGGTGGAAAGGATTCCAGAGGTCGAGACCGACAGCTTCGTCGAGATGGTTGTGGCTCCAGAACCAGGGGGCCGGATCATCTGGGGTTTTGTCCCAGATGGGCAAAAGAGGAGCGAGATGTTCAGACAGGAGCATTTCCCAGCGGTCACTGGCATCCGCCTGGAAGGGTAGCCCGGAAAGGAAAAGAGGCCATTGCCTGAAAGGTTCGTGGGCCAGAATCGTACCTGGCACCCCCGCATATGCCCTGAACAGATCTTGTCCCATCTCCTGGAGATCCCCTTCGTCTTCGCTCCAGTAGGAGACCGAAAGGTTTACGGAAAATGGAGAGCCACCATCGTTGCCATTTTCGAACGCCGCTTCCAGAAACGATTCTTGTTGTTTTTTCTCGTTTTCCAGTCGATAAGATCGTCCCGGCAGGAATAGGGCCAAGAACCGGTTGACCGTCATCTGGCCTTGAACCCAACGGAGCGCTTTTTCCCTTGGGGGCTTCCAGAGATTCATGACCAGATCGTGGCTGAAATCCGCTTCTTCCAGAAAGGGTCCCAATATATCCCTGTCAACCTGCAGTGGCCATGTTCGCAAAGCATGGAAGCGGCCATGGAGAAGCGTTCCGTCCGGATGGTAAGCGACAAGACCTTCAGCTTTTTCCGTAAAAGACGTCGCGGCCAGCTCCTCCGACAGCGAGGATGTAGCCTTTCGTGATCCCGGGGCATTGTTTTGTGAGGAAGGCTCCTTGAGGGTGGGGTTCAGGAGGTCAGAGAGGTAACTCCGGAGAGTGTGGCCATAGAGCCTTTCCGGAAGGACCCCGCAGCCGGGCAGGAGGTTTTCCAGAAGGGCGCCCGTGTCGTTCATGGCGGAGACCCGTTTTTCATGGGTTAAGCGGGAAAAACGGGCTTTCTCCGAAAAAAACTCTCTTCGGGGATAAATGGAAGGGCGTACACGATTTTGTTCTGTTTCCGGATAGGAGACGAGCACAAGAAATATCTCCCGGCTCCGCAGGATGCGACGGGCAAAGTTGGAATTGCGGTCGTTCCGGTACCAAGCGGCAGGATTGTTTCCGGAAAAACCGGCATGCCCGGACTGCTCCCGGTACCAAGACGGCAAGTTGACGTCTCCGTCGTCCGGAATACCGACACGCGTCCGGACACGAAACTGCAAGCCCCATCCTTCCGGCAGGTGGTGGAGGAGAGCGTGGACACCCTGGTAGATTTGACGGACTGTTTCGTCGGATTTCAAATAGAGACAGATGCCAGAGAGGTGGAACACGAGTCCATAGCGTCCTCTTGTTCCGTAGACTACACCGTCTTCCTCCCCCCAGAGATCAAATGACCTGAAAGACGGGGGGCCGGATTGCCTGATTTTTTCAAACGTTCCGGACATTGCCGATCACCCCCCTCCCTCCCGGGCGCTGCCATAACCGGTTCTTCGGGCTGAACCGGAAAAGGATCCATCCCCGCAGAAACCCGTTGCCTTTCTTCCGGATAAAGGCCATGAAACCGCCTGAAACAACCAGTAAAAAAACGAGCCATCCCGCAGGCAAGCCCAGGAAAAATCCTCCCGCAAAAAAGACCAGAAGGGGGAGAATATCCATCGGAACACGAACGGGACCGATCCGGGGGGGTTCCAGAATCCCCCGGGGAAGGATCGGCATTGGCATCTAGAACCCCGCCCAGGTCGTCAATGTGTCCCATATGGCTTTCGACATGAGGACCAAAGACCCTCCTGCAATCGTCATGACCCCCTGCCGGATCCCGTCCGCGTCATGCGACTTCATGGCAAAACCGGCCCGGGCCATGCCCAGAATGAACAAGAATCCTCCCAGTCCATAAACGACAAAGTTCGCGATATTATTGGCAAAAGTGGTGATCAGGGAGTTTTCCCCGTAGTTCTGGATAAAAAGAGTCACTTTCTGGCCGTACATGCGAGTGGTCCTCCTTGACCATCCTGTTAACAAGAGTTGTGCCAAAACAAGATCTCCATCTGTAGCCAAAAATGATCTCTCCCTGCCCCCTTTTCGACCAGAAATGGCTGGACGAAATTCCTCACAGAGAAGACACTGGCAAGGAGTCTTTTTCTCTTGCCGGTCAGAATTGAATGCCTGATAGTGATAATCATTCCTTCCTAACTCCTGTGCATTCGCTCTTTCTCCCTTGTAGAATGGATGAACGAGTGGAAGGTTGGAGATGACGAAACATCGGAATAATAAGGAGGGGCAATGCCGGATACTGAAATCGGTTGGATTGGCTTCGGGAATATGGGGCGTCGCATGGTTCGGCGACTTTTGGAAAACGGCAATCACGTGGTGGGGTACAATCGCTCTCCGGACAAAATGTTCTCGCACCCTCATCTCCGGATAGCCTCATCTGCTGAAGAGGTAGCCGAAAAATCGGAGACCGTCTTTTTGATGGTGACGGACGGAAAGGCTTCGGGGGAACTGATTTTCGGAAATAGGGGAATCGGAAAAGGTGCCCGGCCCGGCGGCCTTGTCGTCAACATGTCGACCATCGCACCCAAAGACGCGCAGGAAGAGGCCCTTTTTTTGAAGGATAAAGGGGTTGACTACCTGGACATTCCCGTATCCGGTTCTGTTGTTCCCGCCGAAAGAGGTGATCTCCTTCTTCTTTCGGGTGGCGATCCGGCGGCTCTGGATCGGGTTCGCCCCTGTCTTGGACATCTGGGGAAAAAGGTTCTCCACTTTGGCGCGACCGGATCCGGAATGAAGGCCAAGCTTGTGATCAACCTTCTTTTGGCCTCCCATGTCGAATCCCTGGTCCAGACTGTCCTGGTGGGAGAATCGATGGGGCTTGATACAGCCCGGACACTTGAAATGATCATGGATAGCCCCCTGTCGACCGCTTTTTACCAGATCAAGCGAAACAATCTGGAGAAACGCTCTTATGAAAAGGCTTTTTCCGTCAACCTGATGGCCAAGGACCTGGATCTCCTGTGTGAAACCCTTCTCAAAAACCGGACCCCCGCCATCCTCCCCTGGCAGCTGGAAACCCATTTCCGGGAACTGGCAGGCTTGGGCCATGGAGAGGAAGACGTTTCAGTGCTTTATGAATACTTTCGGGACCGGATGCTCGGAAAATGACCGGGGAAAAATTACCTGCATATCCGGAGGTGTCCGGGTTTTCCATCCGGCTGGAAGATGTCGAAAAATGGTACGGCGGGAAGGTTCGTGAAGAACGACCGGCCGTCCATATCCCTTCCCTGTCCATTCGGGGCGGCGAATGGGCAGTCCTGATGGGGGATTCCGGTTCCGGAAAGTCGACGCTCCTGAACCTGGTCGGCGGGGTGGATCTCCCCGATTCCGGAAAAATTCTTCTTGATAACAACATCATAAACCTGATTGACGAACGGGAAAGGACGTTGTTCCGTCGGAAACACATGGGGTTCGTCTTCCAGTTTTTCAACCTTTTTCCTACCCTCTCCGTCAGGGAAAACGTCATGTTGCCCCTGGGTCTTTTGGGGAGGAGGGATCCCGACGCCATCGGGCGACTTCTGGAGGAGGTTGGACTCTCCGGTATGGAGAACCGCTATCCGTCAGAACTTTCCGGGGGAGAACAACAAAGAGTCGCACTGGCTCGAGCGCTGGTTCATCGTCCGCAAATCATCCTTGCCGATGAGCCGACAGGATCTCTGGATCATCGGACCGGGATGGTGGTTTTGGGTCTTCTTCAGCGGCTGCATCGGGAATACGGACCAACGATCCTCATGTCGACCCACAGTGAAGAAGCCGCCCGATTCGGCGAACGCGTCCTCCATATCCGGGACGGTGAAATCATGAAGGTCGCTCCGGTGACAACCCCAGACGCATGACGCCCATATTCTTTCTTTTCCGTTTTTCCATACTGGCCCTCTTCCGTCACCGTTGGGTTTTTCTGTTGACTGTGATGGGTGTCGCGACCGGAACATCGGTCGTATCTGCGGTCCTTCTGGCCAACGAGAGCGCCCTTCTGTCCTTTCAGAATGCCGTGTCGCATGTTCAGGGGAAGACGGATTTCTCTATCCGCAGTCCCGCCGGGGTCCTGTTTTCGGATCAGGTTCTTGAAAAGCTGGAGCGGCTTTACCCTTCACCCCCTCTCTCATTATCCCCCCTTTTGAGCAAAACCGTCCGCTATGGAGGAGAGGTATTCTGGATCCGGGGTGTTGATTTTCTCTCGTCGGCAGACAATTTCTCGGGGAAAGCCGCTTTTGGGGGGCTGACGGGAGAAGGCGCCTATCTTCCTCCCGGAGGCTTGTCCCGTCTCCATCTTCGCAAGGGAGACGTCATCCAGATTTTGGACGGTACCCGGATCATTTCTCTCCCCGTCCTGGGAGAGCTTCCCCCCTCGGAATCTGTTTCCCTGATCCCCTCCAATACGCTTTTTATGGATCTGTCCTGGGTGCAGATGCTGTTTGGCCTATCGGGCAAACTCAGCCGGATCGACCTGACATGGAACGACCCTTCCCTTTCGGGACCGGCTCGGACATTCTGGAAAAATCGGCTCCGTTCCATTCTGGGCCCCTCCCTCGTCCTGATCAGCGAAAGGGAACATCACAAGGAGTTTTCCCGGCTTCTGTTTTCTTACCGTTCGAACCTCTTTGCGTTGAGCCTCGTTTCTCTGATTGTCGGGATGTTCCTGATCTACAACACCCTCTCCTTGCTGACTCTGCAGGGGCGAAAACATTTTTCAACACTTCGATTGCTGGGTGTCACACCCCGTGAAATCCAGGGGATTGTTCTCCTGCAAGGAGGCATTGTCGGTGTTCTTGGAGGAGGACTGGGAATCGTCGGTGGCCACCTCCTGTCCCGGCTGACGGTGGGCGCGGTCGCCCGGACGCTGGACACCCTCTACCTCCCTGTCGGCTTGCTGCCTCACTTCAGGACAACAGGGGCAGATCTTGAAATCTGGAGTCTGACCCTATTGGCATCCTTGTTTTCAAGCCTGTTTCCGGCTCGGGAAGCGTTGGGTGTTCCTCCGGTTTTTTCCCAGCACCGGACGACACTGGAAGTCGCTACAACAAGGTCCCGGTGGCGAACATTCGGCAAGGGTTTAGCCGTTTTGCTCGCGGGACTTCTTTTTCTGAAGTTCCCTCCGGTCCATGGGTTTCCCCTGTTCGGATATCTCGGGGCCCTTTTATGGGTATTCTCCGCCAGCCTTTCGGTTCCCGCTGTCGTGGGCTGGATTTCCCGGGCTGTCGCAGTTGTCCGGGACCGCCTGGGATTTTTTTCTGCTCCGGGGCTTCTCGCCCTTTCCCATTTTCGTTCAGGTGTTTCCAGAAGCCAGATCGCCATTTCGTCCGTTATGGTCGGATTGTCCATGATGACCGGAATCGTCATCCTGGTGCATTCGTTTGCGATGACCCTGAATCTCTG
>JGI24721J44947_10008181_pt1 | contig 13721 bp, 11 predicted proteins | sample YelNatPaOPGAMG01_FD_44947 | JGI IMG/M metagenome (IMG submission 44947)
CGAGAACGACTGAGAGGCGTCTGCACATCGGTGGCGGACGTTTTGTCTAGGGCGGGCGGTGCGCCGCTCACCATCAAACTGCACCGCCTATACAACGTTTGTCGCTCGCAAAGCATTCATTGTTTTCGGTGTGTAGAGCGTGGGTATATGATCCCCCACGTTCGTTCAGTTCTGGCCCGTCTGGGGCGCCAGGTACGTGTACCTCTGGGACTCAGCGCTCGACCCGTGAGAGTCTGGCACCGCGATCCGAGGATTCCCAGCTGGTCGCACCGCTATACTTGCTGGGTAGGTGCGCTAGCATGTTCGGAGCAGCGTCTGCAGCGTCCGCTCGGGAGCCTTCTGCAGAAGATGTGTAAGAGAGGGCTTAGTATGCCCTCAGCAACTCGTTCTAGTCCTTTGGAGACGGTTCCCGTTCCTACTATGGGAGAGTCTATCACAGAAGGTACACTTGTGGCGCTGTTAAAACACGTTGGCGACGCGGTGAAAGAGGACGAGGTTGTGGCACAAATCGAGACGGATAAAGTCACGGTTGATGTTCGATCTCCTGTATCTGGAGTAATACGGGAGATCATGGCAGCCGAGGGTGACAACGTTACCGTTGGTAAGGACTTGTTCCGAGTTGAGGTGGGCGCACAAGGCGAGACAGTCGCGGCACAGCAGCGCCAGGCAGAAAAGCTTTCTCAGAGTGAACCTGAGCCCAATCACATCGAGCCGCAAGAAGAGCGATCAGGAGGGCCAGCAGGGTCGCCACCGCCACCACCGGCAGACGTTGAGCACGGTGAAGAGCACGCAGAGGCAGCGGCTGCGCAACTCACGGGGCGCTCTGTTGTCCAGCGTGGAGCAGCGGCAGCTGCAGCTGCAGGCGCGCTCCTGCAACAGGACGAAGCCGGCGAGCGTCGTGTTCCCATGAGCCGCATGCGGCGTCGTATTGCAGAGCGGCTTAAGCATGCTCAGAATACTGCTGCTATGCTAACGACATTCAACGAATGTGACCTGACGAGCCTTTCGGAAATGCGCGCAAGCTTTAAGGATGGTTTCGAGAAACGCTATGGGTCAAAACTGGGATATATGAGTGCCTTTGTGAAAGCCTCAGCGATTGCACTCGAGGAGCAACCTGAGGTGAATGCTGTAATCGATGGCGATGAAATTCTCTATCGAGACTACGTGGATATATCTGTCGCAGTAAGCACGCCTACCGGACTTGTGACCCCGGTGCTGCGTGGAGTGGAGAAGATGAGCTTTGCGGATATTGAACTGCAGCTGGCCGATTTTGCAAAAAGAGCTCGAGAAGGTCAGATTCAGTTGGAGGAGCTCCAAGGCGGTACGTTCACGATCTCGAACGGAGGCGTATTCGGCAGTCTTCTCAGTACCCCCATCATTAACATGCCACAATCGGCAATTCTGGGCATGCACGCGATTCAGAGACGGCCAGTCGTTGTCGGAGACGAGATCGCTATCCGGCCTATGATGTATTTGGCCCTGACGTACGACCATCGCTTAATAGACGGTAGGGAGGCAGTGACGTTTCTACGTAGAATCAAAGCGCTCATTGAGGATCCGAGAAGAATGCTAGTTGGCGTTTATGGCTTTTGAAAGTTCCTACAGATAGATATCTGTTGCAGATCTCTTAACCTTCGCCTCTGGTAAATCCTGCTCATGCTATTCGGAGCACTCGGTACGCTTTGCATCGTGCTGGGCGATCGCGCATGCTGCTCCCAGAAGACGACGCAAACCAAAGCATTCCAGAATAATCCGCATATAGCACGTGTTGGTGCCCAAAGCACACCGTCTCAGCAAGCGCAATGTCGCTGAAAAGATGAGCCTACATACGCTCACCAATCGCAAACTCGAATTAGAGCCCGTCTAGGCACCGCAAAGCTTTTCTGTAACCGCTGGTGACCACGGAAGTGGATCCGACGCCGCGGCACGCGTCTGCGGTAGGCTCGGGACCCAGACGGCTACAGCCGTCCGACCCGTCTAGTGAAGAATCAAACTGAAATGAAACTCTGACCTTCCTGCTGTGATCGTACTTTGCATGCTTTTCGGACCGTTTTCTAGATGTGCAGCCCCGGCACTCGAACGATGGCAAGAAGCGCTTCAGGATTCATACGTAGTTTCCTGGTGCTGAGTTGCCGTTTCGGAGTCACTCCTTTGACGCTTTGTCACAGGAACTCGGTACGTAATCGAAATCGATATGGTTCGCTGCGCTCTAGGGCAAGGTTCGTGAAATAACAGCCACGACCATCGAATTCATACGCAAAAGAATGCATTATTTTTGTTTTGTCACATAGTGCATGCTCGCATCACGCGTCTTGCATGTTTTCGATGTTTCTGTTTCAAGGCACCCGTGGGTGCAGTGATTCGCGCCAGCGGACTGAGGTGGAAAAGTACTCGACACCGTTTCTTGACGGCATTCGCACAAGCTCATTCCATAAGCTTACTGAACCTGGTCAAGCCCAGTAATCAGTTCCGCTCGAAAAACAAGTCATCCCCTATTTGGGGCCATCATCCCCAAGAGAAACCCGTCATCGTAGTGGGCGTTCACGAACGCGGTAACCGGGGTCGTCATCGAGGATGGCCCCAGGTACCCCCGGACGACGTGTACTGAGCGTTGCAACAATCGTGTACGCAATGGAAAGTAGCCTTCGGACGAGCGTGTATGCTGGACGTACGGGAAGACCTGTCCAGTGTCAAGTGTGACCGCTGCGAAGCGCACACCGACGCTGTATACGAATGAGCTGACTGTAGCGAGCGACGTGTAGGTGGCAACTCGCGCTTGTGCATGAAATGCGTCAACAGCGGCTGCGAGTGGCGAAACCGACACTTTCTATATTGCCATGAACGTCCATTGATTGCCAACAAGGGAGCTGGAGAGACAGATGAGACCGACATTGTTACAGCCGCGGATACGAGACAGGAATGGAAGCAGTCGTTCCAGGGCAGACAAGGGATGTTTTTTATGTAATTTAGGGCGAGATCTGAAGATCTGTGTACCCGCCCGAGTTCGAAGAACCGTGCCTTTTTATGCTGACATTGGTGTAGTTCTCTTTTAACTGATCGCAATCAACGCACCTATGCCGACATTTCACATGCTGTGATGTCGTGCCTGTGGTACAAGCCCAGCGCTGACACCTGGTAACCCTGCATTGCAAAAAGTTCTGCTATCCAGGATGCACAATTGTCAAGATTCCGCTCGTGATGCCAGGCACCGAAGCGCGAACCAGGATGATGCTCCGCATCAAGATTTACTAGATATCTTTCTCGCGGGGAAGACCCTGCCAGTATGTATGAGTAATGGACAACTCTTGACTGCCTTAAGCTTCCCCGAAAGGACAAAGGCTCTTCACTATTTGTGCGGGTGCTTTACTTGCGTGTTTGAACTGTCGCAGACTTTGGTGCACTGCCAATACATAAAGGGAACTTCGGGAATGAGCCACCAGGCCAAATGCACCTCCGCTCTGCGCTGAGAGCTCTCAGAATATTTTCGAGTACTAGCATGCTGGAGTTCGCAGACTCGTACTGCTCCGGTGCTGTGCATCGCGAAGCGGAGAGCCGAACTTCTCACATTAGCGCTATGTTAGGGGTTTCCGACAGAGACGAGAGTTCGCGCTTTGAGCTGTACCAGCGCTAGACGTTCTGGAAAATCAGGTATCTATACGTAGTTTGATCATCTACGCTGAAAGCTCTGCAAGTATTGAACGAAGAAAAAAAGCGACGTTGGGAATCTTCCATGTTACCACTACACCAGCAGCGCAGCAGAATGCGCTGCCCGGGAATCGTGCGGGATTACATAACCCGGGGCAGAAGAAGATTCCATATATCAACGCAATTTGATCTCTAATTCAGTATATAAAGGTCGAGCTATTGTGACATTTAATCGGAACCCGGCCGCCGTACTGCTGGCTGCTCGAACCTACATAATTCGCGATCCGTAGTTGTGAAGTCGCTCTTGGGCGATGCCTCAAGTCTCTGGCGACCTGCGTCGTTACGAACTTGAGCTGTCGCATGTTATAGAATCAGCAAATGCAGATATTAGCAGCCTCGCCTCCGAAGCTGGCGCTGAAGCTCGGCGACACGTCGTGTCCAGAATAACGCACTGGCTGCGGACGGCGAACGACTTGCTCGCCCGGATGGAGTTGGAGGCCAAGTCCACCGAGGGTGATGACCTCGACAGGGCGGCCGCGGAATCCGTAGTCTCCGACGGAAGGCAACGAGTCGTGCGCTTGAGGCGAAGTCTGCGGGGTGTGGAGCAGGCACTGCAGCGAGAAGAACTAATTTCGCGCTCTCAGCAATCCTCGGGTCCGCGGGTCGCCCGCGAGGTGGACGCAACCGACGCGCCCTTGCTGGACACCACGAAGGAGCACCGCGCTGGTGTAGCTGGTGTAACGGACACACTCGTGAAAGCTTCTCTCCACATCCAGGATTCAAAGCGCGTGCTTGCTGAAACAGAGTCCGTTGGTGCGAATGTTCTGGCGGACCTTGAAGCTCAGGGCCGCACGCTTGAGCGTTCGTATAGCCGCTTGCAGAGTATGGGTTCTCGTCTGCTCTCCAGCAGTGGGATCATCTCTGCGATGCGTGGCACAGAGCGAATGCGACGACTGCTTATCCTTGGATTGGTAGGTGCCGTTCTTCTGTCTATTGGTGCGTTGATGACGATCAAAGTTTGGCCGCACAAAGGCGGCGTTGTTGACGGGAATTGATGTGTGCATGCTGCACTGTACTCAATCCAGACTGGCTCCTGGGGTTCTTGAGACGAATTACTTGGACATGAAGCGTGAGTATGCTCGAGCTACCAGCAGCAACAAACTTTTCGACGTGTGCACGCGGATGTTCGGTACGTTGCTGAGCAAAGGCCCTAATGTCAAAGCTCACCGGCCGTTNCGTGACTGTGGTACTCCAATGTTCTTGGCGCGAGGAACAGAGTTTGGCCAGCTCACGGATAGACCATTTTTCTCCTGTCAGCAGCAATGCGCGCTTGCTCTAATGCAGATATTTTTCTTGTAAAGAAAGATCAAACGTATACAATTTCAGCTTNCAGGTGCTACTATCTACAGGAAAACTGTAGAAGGGAGCCTTTCCCAAGAATCCAGCTAAGCTTCGCTAGAATGCGTCAGAAATTTCACCCCGCTAAAATGAATATCGTTGAACATGAACGATCGCTCCAACATGGATCGCCGTTTCCAGGGTTTCGCTGACCCATGATCGCTAAACATACCCAAACGGTTGCATCGCTCTGGATATAATGTTTAGAGTTGTCTATGTGCTGCACTCGATTAAATGTCAAGCTCCCTTACTATTGTTCGATCGCTCGAAAAACACCCTATGATGACGAAACGCTCTGGGACCGTGACTAAAACGGACTTTCTGTCAGGCACCCCTGCGTTTTTGCGTGATATTGCCGACTTGTACCAAATAATAAAGCACCATTATCGTACTCCAAATGCCCAAGGGAACCGTTCCCCGTGTATATATACGGCGTTCCTGCCTTACCGTGTTGCTGACTGCAAAAAATTGGGAACTTTTCTCGAGGCGGTGAACAACTGCCCCTTCGCCCAGCCACTGAGTTTCGTTCATCGGAATTGCTCGGCGTTTTAGCAGATTGCGCGCATTGGAGACTAAGCGATTTCCTCGTTATTTTTCTTGAAATAAAGCTGCTGGGCGCACTGGAAGCACAGAACATTTCCTGATGTTNGTCGGGCGGTTCAAGTCTCGGTANAGAGAGTGCACGCGCACATTTGTTGCGGAAGAAATTCCATCTCAGCAAGCCACGCACCTTCTATCGCCTCCCAACCTGACGTTCGACCAGCTTACTGTGCACCTTTCTGTGCGTCCAGGTCTGTTTATCTCTCCTCTCNTCTGGCGGTTTCCGGGTCACCCATGATTTTGCATTTCTTTATGTCGTACTAAATTTCTCAATAGGAATCGCAGAGAATCGATTCCTGCACAGGCTGTACCATTCGTCGAAAGTGCAGCAGCGTAGCTCTCGTGCTTTACAGCACGTCAAGCGAATATGCTCCTTTCAGCAAAGGACTCGTCTTGTCTTACATTTCGTTTTCAAGGTCATTAAAAAATAGTCCGAATGTATGCCTCTCGTTCCGGTACAATGAGAACGGTTAGCGACTCAGAGCGGCATCAGCCACTCGAGCCAAAGATTATCGGCTTGAGTCATTGTGACATTCTTAGACACTCTGGCTGTAGTGAACTTAGCATCAGCCTCTGCTCGATGCGAAGTTCAGAGCATCGACATGGGTCCTGATGCCGTCATTCCACTTGTTGGTATGCATCCTGGCTCCTTCCATGCCTGATTCACGTAATTAGTCAGCTCTGAGAAAACTGAGCAGCTTCATCTGCCTGTTTTCAAGCCCTCGGCTCCAGTCTATTGATTTAGAGGTACTGCCACGGCCTATATGCTCTGCAACCGGGGTTCCACGCGCACCGCAAAGTCGTTTCCTGCATCTACATTAAACGGCAGAGAATTCATCTAGTTCTTCGACGCACTCCGCGCCCTCACAAAAGACATNCGGATGGATTTGCACTCGGTCGCTGCCCACCCCGCAGACTTCTTTCAAGNNATTCCATTAAAATGAAAGTCTCTGTTCGATTTTTGCCACTGTTCCCTCCAAAGTCCCTCGAATCCCTCATAATAGCTCGAAGAGGCCAGCCTTTGCTCACTGAGNAGTCCATGCAATACGGTACANNGGTTTCTGCCGTANTATGCTGACCCTCGATGTAAGATATATGGACCAAATCGAGTAGACGCTNTAAGAGACAATGCCACTCGAATTTGGGGAGGGAGCGTACTCAGATCTGGAAGGTTTCGTCCAGGAAAACCTTGCAGCACAAGATGGAAGGAACACGTGCAGAAAGTTTCAACCATCCTCATGATATGACTTCTGTCGGCCGAATGCCGAGAGCAAGACGAAGAATAGGTATGATAGAAACTGGCTCTCGCTATCGTTGCGGCATCCCATCTGCCACCACCGGCTCGCAATTTGCTTCCATCGATGTCGCAAGAGCCCTCTCCGTCAAAGATCGCTTAATTCCGCCCGACGCGGGTAGGCACAACGGGTACTGGGCCAAGAGTATGCGCTTCATACAGCGCTCGAGATTTAGCGGGTGCATGGTTTTGTTTTGTGGGTTAGCTTGATACTTTTCGGCACCAGCGATGACGGTACTTTCATCATCGATGTGGCATGAGCAGGCGACAACGTATTCTGGGAAGCACGTGTTCTGATTTCTGATTCTTCGATGACGGCGCTTTACATATTCCAACCTAAGCATCAGTCGTGTTAACTCACGAAAGGTCGATTGAAACATTTCAATGGAATGCGGACAGCTGGCGGTTTTGCATCGAGAGTTCGTACACAGAGTTGTGAGAAGGGGAGCTACAGTTCAAGGCGAGCGGAGCGACATTCTTCGAATGAGGAGGTACACGGTGCCTAATGGCATCCTGCTCCCTAGTTTTGGAAGATTCTCCCGGGTGAAGTGTTTTAGCTGGGAGTCGTTGATTGCGTTTCCAGAATAGTCTTTTCGCTTGGAAACTTTTCTTCTTCTGTGTATCCTCGTCGACAGTTCAGGGGAAATTTCCATGTTTTTCTTTTACTGTGCGAGGTGGCATGGATGCGGTGGCAACACTCCATGCCCGGTTTTCTCTCAAAATACAGACGCGATGGACAGACGTTGATACAGAAACTCGCTCCCTCCTATGTATACGTCTCGTTCTACTTGAGCATCCATTCCTCACCTTTCTCGAACTGGGAGCCCCAACCGACCGGAGAGCTCGTTTCCGCTCGTTTCCGCCCACGAGCCGAGCAGCAACACAGCAGTTCCTGTGCACCAATAGCAGACAACGCATTGTCGAAGAACGATTCGCCATCGAACCGAGTCGCGGATGTAAAAGACTCGCCTGCGCATTGGTGCCCATGGAAATGGCGTTCGCCAACAGAGCAGATGCGTTCGACTGAACTCGACCGGGGCGAATAGGCTGGTACGAGGAACAGCGCAGCGCCAATGTCACCTGCGTGCTCGTTGACCTCTTCAGGGTGATGGAAAGCGACGTTGACGCAGAGTCGCACGGAGCCGTGTAAGAACGAGACGCCGTGGAATGCTGCGAAGAACAAGCATGAGGCGTTCAAGACTTCGACCCGTTTTCCGACGCAAAGCAAAACACACGACTCAGTCGCCGTCTGGGCAGATACTCTCGGAATGCGCGTGTGTCGCTTCTCTGTGAACACTTGTTGCTCCCGCTCTGGGTGCCCGTACACATGTCTCCCGTTTCTCCCGAACGAGGTCTCATCGAGTGTGACGAACATCTGCCATCTGCACGATAAGCGTTCGCATGCCCCCGCGAAACTGGCAGCACGGAGCTCAGCGCGGAACGTTCTCGCACAGAGGCGCGTTTTTTCCTGTGTCCATGTGCGTCCCTTTATCACCGTCCGTTTCAACTGTGCGGAGATTGCACACCTTGTGTCTCTTAGATGCTATTTCGCAGATAATATATGTGGAGTGGAACGCATTCATGTCGGGAATGCAGTGCAGACAGAGCCAAATGTGTTCTGTCTGGTGAGTACGACTTGCAGCAAAAGGACCACGAGAACAGCGGCTGATCTACCTGCCGACCAGAGAATACCTGACATGGACAATAAAGACCGTTTTCTTGGCAAGCTAGCACAGACGGCAGGAAGTGTTCCCGCGACCGTTCTCCCACCTACGGGATACAACCTTTTGTTGAATATTCGCGAGGTAAGAAAGGTATAGCAAAGAACGCCGTGCTGGTACAGGTGTTCAAGTATTTACTGGTCTGAGTATACAACCAGGGCACCTCAGTAGATCAGGNACGAAGTTGCTTCTATCGTAGCAACACGTGGTTTCTCTGACTCGCGCAAATGCTCAGTAGGATCGGATGTTGCTTTGATGTAGGTCTTAGTCTGCATATCTAAGAGGCGAGAGATGCACCGTTGAGCCGCAAAAGCCTCGTCACTCTTTTCATCTGGAAGATGAAAGATCTGCTCAGGTGAACCCCCTGCCAAACAGATGAGTCGTGCACGGCGATCGTAAAGGATATCCACTAGCGTAATAAAGCGACGAGCTATATTGCGATCTTCAATTTGGCTCGGGATATTCTCTAGAAAGAANGTTTGGAAGCGTTCCGCAAGCGCAATGTAATCCACAGCGGCAAGCGGTCGATCACAGAGTTCGTCGAAATNGAATCGTGCGATCGAGGCCCGCGGAAAAGCGCGCTCTACTCGTAGCGCTCGGCCAAGCGTTCGCACCACGACTGTTTCATACCTAACTGGGGAGACGCTGCCTCGCACCGAGCCTTCCGAGCGCTTGGCGAGCTTATCCAGGAGCTGTTCAAAGCGTTCGCGATTTGCGGGTGTTTGCGGGTAGATGAACAGAGGAAGTTGGGAGGTGTCCGCACTCTCTTCTAAAAGCGCTTGTAGGCGGTAGTCTACTCGGGAATCGAGTTTCACGACATGGCAATCCCGCTGTACAGCATCAATAAAAGGAATGAAAAGATCCCGCTGAAGGCCGTTTTCATACAGGTTTGCTGGCGCACGATTCGAAGTTGCCACCAGCGTACCACCCCGTGATCGAAACACATCGTAGAAGCGACGCAGTACCATGGCATCCGCAATGTCAGTGACCTGCATTTCATCGAGGCACAGGAGTTGACAGACGTTTGCCATATCGCCCGCCACTATATCGATTGGGTTCGTTGATAGGTCGTGCTGCTCTGCCCGTGCTGCTTCTTCTGGTCTTCCCAGAAGCGCTCTCAAAACTATTCGGAAAAGACCATAGTTACTTTGGTGCTTAGTTCGGGGTTCATTATCCCAATTATGCACACGCTTTCGAAAGTTATGGAGACGATCGTGGATCTCCAACATGAACGCGCTAAAGTGGACCCGTTTCTTATTTGACAGCGGTACATTGTTGTAGAAGAGTTCCATAAGCATCGTCTTGCCAGTTCCAGGCAATGTTGACCAGAGATACGCTCCTTTTGGAGGCTGTCTCGCCGCTCCCTGCTGGGCAACTGACANCTGCGAGTAGGCGACAAGGTCGTCGCGAACTTTTTGCAGAACCTGGACAGCCCTGAGCTGTTCCAAGTCCCTCTGGAGACCGTGGAGCTTCACGTAGTCCAAGTATACGGCCTCGAGGGACTCTTGGGTACTGGGACGCTTTAATGTGCTCAGANATCGNCNTTCCCCACGAATTCNGCGCACCCAAGCACGGTGCTGAGGAAGCGGTCTCCGTTGGCTGCGTCCGTGTGCCAGTAGTGCTGCACACGCTGTTCCTGCACTCCAGTTACAGGCACCGTTCAGTTGACTCGGAGTTGCTCGAGACAGCGCTGGTGCACTCATGCTGGTCCTCGTGATCAGAGCCTGCGCTTCCAAGCCTGCCCGAATAATGAAACCTACATAAACAGTTCGTAGACCCTCTTCGTGCCCTCAGCGCTCTGAGCTGCTCCGGCGTCTGGAAAGCGTTACCCGTGCGGTGCCGTTGCCGACTCGCAGTTCTACTCGGAACCTTCTGAAAGCTAGCTAACGAGTTCCACAACCAATAAGAAAACCCATGTTCTACGCCAATAGAGACTCAGAACGCAAGTTCCAGCACGCCTTCTGGTGGTAGAGGCGACTTGCCCAGCGCAGTCGCTNGAAAGAGACGCCGCAGNTCGCGTATCAGGTCGTTGCTGGATATCTGCACGCTTTGGAGTCTCGACGAAAGCACGGAACGTTTGTGAGGNTTTTCCCTTTCTCGTACGACGAGAGGGTTACGCTGACTTTACTGGTTATTGGCAATAGCACGGAGGCTGCTACCGACTTGGAAACGCAGCTTCACACGGCTCCGGCCCGCCTGTTTTCGTAGTAGTGCTGCGAAAGTGCCTTCACTGCGGTTCCGACTGACCGGTTTTGTGTTCCTGGTTTTCGCTCGAGTCCATAGATTGCTCCAAGAGCTGGTGCGCTGTGGGACGCGAGCAAGTCATTGCTGCTCTCGACGGCGTCGCCGACTGCTCTTTGTCAGCGCATGGGGCCGAACCGTACCTCAGGGACTGAGAGACGCTAGACGTGTCAAAGTTGTGACCGCTGCTGTTCGTTAAGGCGTCTATAGGTGGCACCCTCAGTTCTCGCGAAAACAAGGCGAACCGTAGCTGCTTNAGAGGCCATGTCCACAAAACGTGCAGGTCAGCGATCGGAGGCGACACCCGAGGCGAGAGCGGAGGCACGAAACCTCGTTGCTGAGCCACGTATCGGCATCTACGAGGGTAGGAGGCGGCTCGCACTGGAACGTTGGCTCTCTGAGCCGCCAGCACCAAGTCACAGTAGCTTGCAGAACACATTGAACGCCGTTTTCAAAGAGCCGTGGCGGACACTGGAAGAGCCGCCTCCGCGAGTTTCTTTTCTGTGTCGAGTAACCAGCGTCGTATGGGATATTTTCGTCGCTCTTTCTGCTGGTGTAATCTGGATAGCAGATGCGATCTTGCTACGTGTCCTGCTTGGTGCGCGTCTCGTGTCCTCAACCAGCACGGCAGCGCAAGCGGCGTTGCGCAGGAGGCAAACAAGGCTTGAGCGGCAGCGTCTACTGGAACGCCTTTGTCAGGCAGATTCGTACTCCTCATACTATGAAACAGCGGCTCAACTTGACTGGCTCGAAGGTCGCAGCAGGTGGAAAACATCGCTTACCGATGCATTCCAGTTGTACGATCGGAAGGGTCTCATGCGGCAATTATCCCAACTAAGTGCACTATATCGACAGGGCGACATCCAGCGACTCATGTTCAACTTGCGAGGCTGCTTGACTCGAGATTTTTGTGGTATTCACCGGGCGGAGCTTCACAGGAGATGTCGAGTTGGAACGAAACGTGAAGTGGAAGACTTTGTGTACGTTGTTAGTTGGCTGTTGGAGTATATCGCGACCACCGAAGATCCAACAGTTTCCTGGCGGGAACGACTGGAATTCTTCAACCAGGTTCGTCATGCGTACGGCAAGTCGGCACTGTTGCTTTCGGGTGGAAGCACCATGGGTCTGAGCCATTTTGGCGTCCTGAAGGCGCTCCAGGAGCTTCGGCTTTTGCCACGAATTCTCTCAGGTGCGAGCGCTGGAGCTTTGGTCGTCGCGTTCGCTGGTGTATTCTCGGACGAGGAGCTCATCGAGTGCTTGGAGAGCTTCCGAAACCCGTGGACTGGTCGACCATTGCGCTTCGAAATATTTGATCCGTCGCTGTCTTGGTACCGAGCCATGCGGCGATTTGCCAAACGAGGCGTACTCTTCGACATCCGGCGTCTTCAAGGGTGCATGCGTGAGAATCTGGGTGATCTTACTTTCCAGGAAGCGTACAATCGCACCAAACGTATCATCAATATGACCGTGACGCCGGCGTACGGTCCACCAGTGCTACTGAACTACTTGACGGCGCCAAACGTTCTCGTATGGAGTGCTGCTTGTGCTTCGGCGGCGTTGCCGTTGATATTCGCTCCGGTGGAGCTTTTCGCGAAAGATGAAAGGGGCAGCATTATTCCGTATCACCCGGAGGGATTCCAGTGGTCGGATGGAAGTATCAGCGCAGATATACCGTTACAGCGCATTGGCGAAATGTTTAACGTGAATCATTTTATCGTCAGCCAGGCAAACCCGCATTTCATTCCGAGAGGGAGTATGCTGATGAAGGCTCGCCTCATGCAGGCCATCAAAGCGGAGTTAAAGTTTCGATACAGCCAGCTGGAGGGCCTTGGGCTTGTGCCTCGAATTTTTCGCATGACGATTTCGATTCTGACGCAGCCTTTCGAAGGCGACGTCACTGTTCTGCGGGATCTCAGTCTGGCAGATCTCCGCAAACTCTTTCGGAATCCCACGCTTCAAGACATTCGGGCCGCGGTTGCCCGCGGGCAGCGGCTCGCCTATACGAAGCTGGACGAAATCCATCACAACTGCTTGATAGAGTTCACTATCGATGATTGTATTGAGTACATCGGACGCCGTTTCCAGGATGCTGCCACTGCAGTGGTTACGCCCAGATCATCCGCAGAGACATCCAGCACCAGCCGTTTGTTTCCCCGAGTGCCAAGCTGGCTCTGGGCTGATTTTGGCAGCTTCGGTGGCGGTTCTGCTAGTCGGTCACCGCCGGCGAGTCCGAAAACTCGCGGTGAACGCCGTGTACACCGCATATCGCTAGGGCACGGTCAGCGACACGCAACTGATGCCACGCTGGAGACCATTCCCGACACGGAGGCAGGTGAGGAAAGCGCCTGCGACGAGTCCTTTCACGTCCGACGAGCGAGTCCCGACATTCGCGCTTTACATTGGAAGCCGGCCTCCTCGTCCATGACCTGCAGATCGCCTCCGCGGCGGAGCCACAGTGCGGAAGTTTTACACAAGTCTGACGAATACCTCAGGATTTCGGATTCACTGGACAAGAGACAGCCTCACGGGGAGGAGCGGTCAGAGTGTCCGAGCCCCGAGCAGTCACCATCAGATAGCGCGGATGAAGATGAACGGGTCATGTGTTGAAAAGCAAAGGCGGCCGCGACACGCTCGTGTCAGTACGAAACGGAACGGGTTCACAGAGCTACATCGGGCATACGCCCTAAAGTGTGATTTACTCCATTGTCCTGAGCAGCAGCCTATACAGGCTTTTTCTCCGACTGCTTCCATTCCTGTCTCGTATCCGCGGCTGTAACAATGTCGGTCTCATCTGTCTCTCCAGCTCCCTTGTTGGCAATCAA
>JGI24721J44947_10008184_pt1 | contig 13719 bp, 8 predicted proteins | sample YelNatPaOPGAMG01_FD_44947 | JGI IMG/M metagenome (IMG submission 44947)
CCAATATTTAAAGAAGGTCTAGTACTATACGGATCTGGGAAATTAGCACTTGTTGAATAACCCAATCTGAATTTCAAATAATTAACTTGTTTATTTCCTTGCAGCCAGTTCACCACACTAGTTGGAATAAATGACACGCCTACGTTAGGATAAAACAAACTACGATTGCTTTTTTCAACTGTAGAGGCCCAGTCGTTACGTCCACCAAAGTTTAAAAATGCATAATCTTTATACCCTAATTGACCTTGTGCGAAAGCACCCATCAATATTTTTTCAGTATTAAAGTTTAAAGGAGCACCTGCCTCACTATTAATATCATGTGTAATAAAGTTACCATGATTCATTAATCCATAAACCAATTGCTGTGAGCTAGTCATACCAGTTTGTGAAAAACTGTACTTCCTAGCATTGAATCCCGCATCTAAATTCAAATTGAAATTACTACTCAAATTTCTGTTGAAATTCAACAAAACTGTGTGATCCATTATTGTATTTAATGCAGTAGAGGTGCGAAGTATACCAGTGGGAGTAAAAATACCTCCTTTGTTTTGCGCATACATCTGAGATTCTGTATAATTATCAATACCCACATGGTATGACAAGTTAATACCTTTAGCCAAATCTAAGCCTATTCTCATTTGACCAAAAACCCTACTTACCTTATCGTCAGTAAATGCATTATATAATGTCCAACGAGGATTTTGAATATCATTACTTCCTCTATAGTATACAGAAGAGTGATCAAACGGATTTTCATAAGGCAAACCCATCAAATCCACGGCAGTTGGGGTATACATAACGTTACCAAAAATGGAAGCATTGGTTGGGTTGTTACCATAACTGTTACTGGTAGGAGGTGATTTAACATCGTTTGACACATAATTCAGAGTTCCACTTATAGTTAAATTATTTGTCAGTTTNGCAGTACCGCCCACTCCAAAAGTATTTTTGAACATACTATTCATTGGAATATAACCTGCATCACCAGTGTAACCATAGTTCATATTATAATTTAACTTACCTGAAGTACCCGATACATTGATTGAAGTTGTACTTGTATTTCCGGTTTGGAAAAAGTTATGTACACTATTATAGAATTTGTAGGCATAAGGTGCACCAACAAATTGAGGGAAAACACTGTTCAGTGCAGCTCTATCGTAAGGATGTTTTACAATAGCAGGAGGGTTAGTAAATTTTGCACCCCAGTTACTAAAAAAGGCTATTCCTAAACTTAAATCAAAACCACCGCCATATTCCTGATTATAATCGGGTAAAATTGCTTTGGTTTGAAAATAAGATTGGGTTACAGATACTTCTTGCTTTTTTCTTACTGTACTTGTTGAACCATTTTTTGTTGTTACTAATATAACACCATTTCTACCAGCAGAACCATAAAGGGTTGTAGCGCTTAAGCCTTTTAACACGCTTATGCTGGCAATGTTATTGGGGTCTAAATCAAGAAATCTACTTGAAGTTTGGTTACCAAAAGTAAAATTTGTAGACTCATTATTTGTACCACCATCAAAAGGAACTCCATCTACAACCCATAAAGGTTGAGAATTTCCTGTAATTGTGCTAATACCTCTAATATTAATGTTTGTACCACTACCACTCAATCCACTTGTATTCACTATGCTTACTCCTGGGGCTTTACCATTTAATACCCTAGCTATATCACCCTCAGGTCTAGCTTCCAAATCCTTACTCCCAACTGTAGAAACCGCATAACCTAACGCTTTCTTTTCGCGTTTAATACCCAAGGCGGTAACTACCACTTCACTTAAATCCTCATTTTCCGGAACCAAGGTAATGTTCAAAGTTTCATTACCATGTACAGTTATTTCCCTCTTGGCGAAGCCAATACTAGAAACTTGAATTAATGAACCCGCCTTAATGTTCAGCTTAAAATTACCTTCGGCATCAGTAGAAGTGCCTTGCTTTGTTTTTTTGTCAACAATAGAGGCCCCATCAATTGGCTTGCCTTTATCGTCNANTACTTTACCCGAAATTGTTACTGTTTGGGCATGAACACCCGCAAAAAGTAGCAAAAGGGCAGAGAAAACCATCAATAATTTTTTTCTCATGTTGGTGTAGTTTTGGTGAATTAATCCGTTTATCACGGTATATTGCCGTTCAAATTAGCTATTTGTTAATTTTCAACCAAAAAAATTAACAATTATTTTTTAAAAATCTCATAATCTTTTCTTTTTGCGTGTAATTGCAATGCTTAACAACCAATTATAGATAACAATCAAACCACATTCAATCCTTTTTAATTTTTTTATTAAAAAGTCATTATGTCGTATTATATTTTGGCTTTATGCCAAAATTGCACCCGTCCGGTCCTTTTTTGTATGTGGGTAAGTTTTAGGGCTTTTTCATCAAAAAATATTTTGCCATCTGCCCCATTATTGTAATTTAGTGGTGGAATTTAATGGGTTAGTAAGTAAAAGGGTCGGCTTTATTGCTGGCCCTTTTGCGTTAATATACCATATAAATTGCCAAAGTCATCTGCATCTATTTTATTAAATGCTATCGAAAAAAAATGCATTAAGCAAAAACGCTAACAACCATCTTTCTATCTGAAAAATATATTGCTACTTAAAATTTGCACTTGACTAAAAAATTCAAATGCAATAAATCAGAATGAAGTAAACCTATTGACGTTTTAAATAGGTATGCGTTTGTTAAACATTGCTACATTTTATTACAGCAAATAATTACAGCCCATTAACTTTGAAATAAGATGAGTAAGATAAAAACAGCATTTTTTTGTAGCAACTGTGGTTATGAAAGCGCAAAATGGTTAGGCAAATGTCCCAGTTGCAATAATTGGAACACCTTTATTGAGGAAGTAATTCAAAAAAATAATCAACCTGAACTAAATTGGCAAAATTACGGTAGCAAACAAACTACCAACAACAAGGCAATAGCGTTAGATGAAGTTAATCCGAATGAACAAGAACGCATTATTACTGCAAACAATGAACTAAATAGGGTTTTGGGCGGTGGTATTGTACCAGGAAGTATAGTATTGGTAGCTGGTGAACCAGGCATAGGCAAAAGCACTTTGTTTTTACAAATTGGTTTATCATTACAAAACTTAACGGTACTCTATATTAGTGGAGAAGAAAGTGAACAACAAATTAAAATGCGTGCCAACCGTATTCAGTTAAAACATCCTTCCTTTTATTTATTAACAGAAACAACTACGCAATCCATATTTAATGAAATAAAAAAATTGCAACCGCAATTAGTTATTGTCGATTCTGTTCAAACCTTACAATCGAATTTAATTGATGCGGGTGCAGGCAGTATATCGCAAATACGGGAATGCACTGCCGAATTTCAACGCTTTGCAAAAGAAACCAACACACCTGTATTTTTAATTGGTCATATTACGAAAGACGGCACCATTGCAGGACCCAAAATTTTAGAACATATTGTTGATGCTGTATTACAATTTGAAGGCGACCGCCATTATACTTATCGCATATTGCGCACACTAAAAAATCGTTTTGGCAGTACATCTGAATTGGGTATTTATGAAATGACCGGAGACGGTATGAAAGAAGTATCCAATCCTTCTGAAATTTTATTAACACAACGCGAACATACATTAAGCGGAAGTGCCATAGCTGCAACCGTTGAAGGCATAAGGCCTTTACTAATTGAAGTGCAGGCTTTGGTTACACAAAGCGTTTATGGTACACCACAAAGAACNGTCAGTGGATTTGATTTAAGACGATTACAATTATTGCTNGCTGTATTAGAAAAACGAGGCGGTTTTTTATTTGGCACTAAAGATGTATTCATCAACATTGCAGGCGGATTAAAAGTTGAAGACCCCTCTATTGATTTAGCTTTAATTGCTGCTTTACTATCCTCGTATGAAGATATTCCATTACCGACGCATATTTGTTTTGCAGGAGAAGTAGGATTGAACGGTGAAATAAGAGCAGTAAACCGCGTTGAGCAACGCATTGCCGAAGCTGAAAAATTGGGATTTGAAAAAATTTTTGTTTCACGCTATAATCAAAAAGCCATTCAAGCAAAAAAATACAGCATTGAAATTGTTGCTTTAAGCGAAGTGCAAGAACTTTATCAACAACTTTTTTAATCAACACTTTCATTCATAAAAATTCATTTGTGCCGCTTAAAGCATATTTGTTTTATTTTTAAAGCATGTTGACGATTGTAAAAGATTATTGGACAAATTTTGTTCATTTATTTTTTCCGCATACTTGCATTGGATGTAATGCTGATATTATGCCCGAACAATTTTTATGTACCCAATGCTTAATGCAATTACCCCAAACCGGTTTTTTTGAAGCAGCCGATAACCCCGTTGAACAAAGCTTTTATGGCAGAGTAGCTATTGATGCAGCAGCAGCTGCATTTTATTTTACCAAACAATCACTTGTACAACAATTATTATTTCAATTAAAATATAAAGGTCGGCAAGATGTTGGTGTTTGGCTGGGGCAACAAATAGGCCATCAACTTAATATTTCCAAACGCTTTCAACCTATTGATGCCATTATTCCCTTACCCTTGCATCCTAAAAAAGAAAAATTACGAGGTTACAATCAATCAACTTGCATTGCCAAAGGTATAGCTGAAGTTTTACAAAAACCGGTTTATACGAATGTCATTGTTCGTAATAAGTTTACACAGACACAAACGCAAAAAAACAGGGTTCAGCGTTGGGAAAACATGAATGACGCTTTTACTATTGTTGAACCTGAAATATTAAAACAACAGAATATTTTGTTGGTGGATGATGTAATTACAACCGGTGCAACATTAGAGGCTTGTAGTAATGCTCTTTTATCGGTTCCGGTAGCCTCCGTGCAAATTGCTACAGTAGCCTATACACTTTTATAGGTTTTATTTAAAAATTAAACATTCAACCCCAACAATTGTTAGTAATTTCCGTTATTGTTTTTTGCATTATCTAAAACCAAAAACTTTTAACCATGAAGTATTTGTTCACCATTGCAGCCATAGTTGCTTTAACCTCATTTACAACAATGAAAAGTAACACCATTTATCAATTCAAAGTTCCTTCTATTAACGTAGGCACCATTGATTTTGCCAAATATGAAGGCAAGAAAATTTTAATAGTGAATACCGCATCTAAGTGTGGATTTACTCCACAGTATGAAGCTTTGGAAAAACTCTATGAAAAATACAAAGACAAATTAGTGATAGTGGGATTCCCTTGCAATCAGTTTGGCAATCAGGAACCTGGTAGTAGCGATGAAATCGTTCAATTCTGCAAAAAAAATTATGGCGTTACCTTTCCTTTAGCAGAAAAAATTGATGTGAAAGGCCCCAATATTTCACCTATCTATAAATGGTTATGCAATAAATCAGAAAACGGGGTATTAGATGCCACCATTACCTGGAACTTCAACAAGTTTTTAATTGATGAGCATGGTAAATTATTGGCTTATTTCCCGAGTACTGTTACACCCGATAGTCCTGAAATTTTAAAGTATCTAAATTAACACCACCCGGAAATATTTTGTAAAGGAAGATGTTGTTTAAGCATCTTCCTTTTATTTTGTACCCATCATGGAACTGAAAGATGTAATTGGACAATCAGATTTAAAGCAACAACTCATAACTATGGTGCAGCAAAATAGGCTGGGCCATGCATTATTAATGGTTGGTAAAGAAGGAACAGGTGCCCTACCTTTAGCTATTGCATTTGCACAATGGGTAGTGAGTCAACCTGCACAAAACGTCCACAGCAATGGAATAGATTTATTTGGAGAAACTGCCCCTCCAAGTAGTAACAATAACTGGATTGGTCCGGATGAAATTACAACATTGCCGGCCTTTCATAGAGCTATTCAATTCATGCACCCCGATTTACATTTTTCCTACCCGGTAATACCCAAAAAAAGTGGCGACAAACCTATTAGCACCGATTATTTTGCTGAGTGGAAAGAATTTGTAAAATTATATCCGTATGGAAATGTATATGATTGGTTACAATTTATTGGTGCAGAAAATAAGCAAGGCAATATAACTGCTGAAGAGTGTAACGATATTATGCGCAAACTAAATTTAAAAAGTTTTGAAAGCGCATACAAGGTTTTGGTGTTGTGGATGCCCGAATACTTAGGCAAAGAAGGCAATAAATTATTAAAATTAATAGAAGAACCACCCGCCAACACGTTGTTTATTTTAGTAGCCGAACAAGAAGATGGCGTATTACCTACCATTGTTAGCCGTTGTCAGGTAATTCGGGTACCTATGATAGACAAGCATGACATAGAAAATGCATTGGTACAAAAAGCCGGTTTAGCTCAAACCACTGCAGCACAAATTGCGGCAGTTTGCGAAGGCAATTATCGTGAGGCTTTACAAATGATACAAGATACTGCCGCAGATTGGCAAAGTTTGCTTCGAGAATGGTTGAATGCCACCTTAAAAGCCGGCCCAAGTATGCAATTAAGGTTTGTGGAAGAAATTGCCAAGGCGGGGCGAGAAAAACAAAAACAGTTTTTACGATATTTCATTCACTTATTGGAAGAAAGCTTACACATAAGGTTATTGGGAACAGAAGCCATGCATTACTTACCTGCCGAAGCCGATTTTGCACAAAGGCTTAATAAAATTGCTTCCGTTAGTCAACAGCAGGCCATTGTAAATGAATTAGATAATGCCATTTACTATATTGAAAGAAATGCCAATGCCAAAATGTTGTTTATGGCCTTAACCATAAAGCTTCAATTTATTATTCAAAACAAGGTAACCCTACATGTTTAAACACTATTGCCAATAAATTTCCTATTTTTGAATTTGTAGAACTGAAAATTGTGGGGTTGTACCTTTTTTCCTGTGTGGATAGGTGTGAAGGGGGAAATAGCATTTGTACCTGATGTATTTGATGTACTTATATAATTTTATCAGGCCTTACCAATGTATAGGAACGCCATAGCTCACTATTGTTNTGAACGTTGAAGTGAGTGACACAACAGGCGTTGAACAGGGAACTGCTGTTGGTAACATACCCCTCCTACGCTCAGTTTTCTACGGTATTTTAATTTAGTTGAACTTTTAAATGAAAACGACATAATGGGATGTGGATCATGTGGCACCAAAAAACCAGGCGGTTGCAAAAGTAATGGCGGTTGCAGTACCGGCGGTTGCAATCGGTTAAATGTGTATGACTGGCTTCAAAACCTGCCATTAACTTTTAGCGATGCCGATTGTAAAATAATTGAAGTAAGCTTTAAACAAGGCAGCAGAAAAGAGTTTTTTAGAAATACTTCTCTACAGCAATTTGAAAAGGGGGAATACGTAACTGTTGAAGGGGTTGCCGGTTTTGATGTGGGTGAAGTTAGCCTTACCGGCGAATTGGTGCGCTTGCAATTAAAAAAGAAAGGGGTTGATGAAATGAACCCCGATATAAAAAAAGTTCTTCGCCGCAGCACAGAACGCGATTTAGAAAGCTATCATTATCAAAAAGATCGAGAACCTGCAGTNCAAGCTCGCAGCCGCGAATTGGCCAGGCAATTGAATTTACAAATGAAGTTGAGTGAAGTAGAAATACAAGCCGATGGCAAAAAAGCTACTTTTTTTTATACTGCAGAAGACAGGGTTGATTTTAGAGAACTAATTAAATTATATGCCGCTGAGTTTAAACTAAAAGTTGAAATGCGNCAAATAGGCATTCGCCAAGAAGCTGCAAAAGTGGGCGGCATTGGCAGTTGCGGCCGCGAACTTTGTTGCAGTACCTGGTTGCAAGATTTTAAAAGTGTTAATACAACTGCTGCTCGTTACCAAAACTTATCTATTAATCAAACCAAATTAAGCGGTCAGTGTGGTCGTTTAAAATGCTGTTTGAATTATGAATTGGATACGTATTTGGATGCATTACAACATTTTCCGGAAAATGTTGACACGTTGCAAACTACTAAAGGCAATGCCGTTTTAATTAAAAAAGATATTTTTAAAAATTTGATGTGGTATATGATGGAAGGGGGAAGTAAATACTATCCACTTACCATTGAGCGGGTAAAAGAAATAAAGCGAATGAATGCGCAAAATATTTTACCTGATGATTTGGAACCGGTTGATGTAGTAAGCGGAAAACCGAAAGCTATAGAACCACAATTTGTAGATGTTGTTGGACAAATTACTTTAAAGAGCTTAGAAAAAACTAATAAGCGTAACAAAGGTGAACAACGTCGCGACAATCGTGATAACCGCGATAACCGCAGCAATGAACAGCGGCAACCCAATAACAACGATAACAGAAATCGCGGCAACAATAATAATAACCGTAACGAAAATAGACAACGTAATAATAACAATAATAAAAACGATAATCGCAACAGACCTCAACAGCAAGGCAAGCCCGTTAATAAACCTAATTTGCCTAAAGGAAAGGATAATGCATAGATTGATTTTTAAACTAAAAAAAAGAGGCAGTGTGAAAAACGTGCCTCTTTTTTTATTTTACGAATAGTTGAATACTACAATGCTTCCATTTGTGCATCCACAAATTCCATTAATGTTTTAATATGCGCCGGCGACAAATTAAATTGTAAACCTGCAGCCGCATATAGTTCAGGTAAAGTTTTGGTGCCGCCTAAACTTAAAGCACGCATATAATTTTGTAAAGCCTGCTCAGGGTTTTGTATGTATTGCATCCATAAACCAATAGCACCCAATTGTGCAATTCCATATTCAATATAATAAAATGGCACTTCAAATAAATGCAATTGTCTTTGCCAGCCAATAGCACGGTAAGCATCTAAACCTGTATAATCAATGGCATCAGTTGAAAACTCTTTTAAAATGCGCATCCAATTATCGGTGCGTTCTTCAACAGTATGGTTGGGATTTTCGTAAACCCAATGTTGAAATTTATCAATAATAGCAATCCAAGGGAAAATAGTAATGGTACGTTCTAACTGATGTGCTTTTGCACGTTTCAAATCGGCCTCGTTATCAAAAAACGTATCCCAATGGCTCATTGAAAATAGTTCCATACTCATACTGGCAACCTCTGCAATTTCCATGGGGTATTCTTTAAATGCAGATAAAGGTAAATGGTGTGCTAAAAACGAGTGAATAGCATGTCCACCTTCATGCACCATAGTAGTAACATCACTCATTTGTCCGGCAGCATTCATAAAAATAAAAGGTGCGCCACTTTCAGCTAAAGGACAATTATACCCACCGGGTGCTTTGCCTTTGCGGCTTTCTAAATCGAAGTGGTGTAATTGATCCATTTTTACCAAACAATCCGCAAAAAAGGGATTCATTTTACGAAAGCAAGCTTCGGATTTTTCCAGTAATTCTTTTCCAGTTTTAAATGGTCGTAGGGGTTGTGTACCTGCCGGTTCTGCTTCTGTATCCCAAGGGCGCAAGGTATCTAAACCCAATTGTTGCCTTTTCTTTTCATAAATTTTATTGACAATGGGTAACACATGTAATTTCACTGCTTCGTGAAACTGAAAACAATCTTCTTTTGTATAGTCAAAGCGACCTAATTCAACAAATTTATAATCGCGGTAATTGGCAAAACCTGCATTGAGTGCCACCTGATGGCGCTTTTGAATCAGTTGACTATATAACTGATGCATGGCATCTTTATCTTGCAATCTTCTTTCCTGAATTTTTCGATAAACAGATTCTCGCACAGAACGATCACTGCTTTCTAAAAACTGTGCAGCCTGTTGCAAAGTATATTCACGGCCATCTACTTCTACCGTCATTTTTCCGGCAATAACCCCATATTGTTGTTGCAATACTCCTAATTCAGCCTGAATGGGAATATTGGCTTCGCGAAACAACTCAATATTTTTCTTAACGGAACGTAAGTAGGTGAAATATTGCTTTTGATCTAATTCATTAACAAAGGGTGAATTAATTAATTTTTTGTTCAACGCATCGGCATAAGGCTGAATTTTGGGTTGAATTTCCATTACAAAAAAATTGTAAGCCTCTTCTAATGCAGGATTGGTAGTATCGCAAGTCATTTTAATTTGTCGCCAGCAGGCATCTTCACTTACTACTGCTTCTAACTCACTAACATCGCGAAGCCAATCTTCCAACTCAGCTACATTATTAATGGAACGCTCTTTTAGGTTTACAAAATAGGGTTCTAATAACTCCCAGGTAGTAACCGTAAAATCGGCGGGTAAAAAATGGCGGGGTAACTTTTCAATATTTGCATTGGCAACTATCGTTTCCTGCATACATAAATTGTTTAAATGATAAAATTGATGACCCAGAGCTTTATAATAAACAAAGCCTGTTAATAAAAAGGTGCACAAAGGTACCAAAAACATGGGTGATGGCTGCTAAATAAAGTTTAATTTTACCGCTTCAAAATGTTGAAGTGTTGTGAGCGATAAAATACAATTGTTACCCGATAATATTGCCAATCAAATAGCCGCCGGTGAAGTAATTCAAAGGCCCGGAAGTGCCGTAAAAGAATTGTTGGAAAATGCCGTAGATGCCGGTGCAACAAAAATTCAATTGATTGTACAAGATGCCGGCAAAAGTTTAATTCAGGTAATTGATAATGGCAGTGGCATGAGCGAAACTGACGCCCGAATGGCATTTGAACGGCATGCCACCAGTAAAATTAAAGCTATTGATGATTTATTTCATATAAAAACAATGGGTTTTAGAGGCGAAGCATTGGCCTCCATAGCCGCTGTAGCTCAAGTTGAAATTAAAAGCCGCCAACCCGAAAGTGAATTTGGCACTTATTTGTGCATAGAAAACAGTAAAGTGTTACAGCAAGAACCTTGTGCTTGTAATCCGGGCACCAGCATTAGCATGAAGAATTTGTTTTTTAATGTACCGGCTCGAAGAAATTTTTTAAAAAGCAATGCTGCAGAAATGCGTCATATTATTGATGAGTTTATTCGTGTAGCAATGGCATTTCCGCAAATATTTTTCAGTTTAACTCATAACGGTCAGGAAGTTTTTCATTTGGAAGCGGGTTCATTAAAACAGCGAATAGTGCAGGTTTTGGGTAATCAATACAACGCCAAATTAGTTGCTGTTAAAGAAGAAACCGACTATCTTAACGTGTATGGCTTTGTGGGAAAACCGGATACAGCCAAAAAAACGCGTGGCGATCAATATTTTTTTGTAAATAATCGCTTTATTAAAAGCGCCTATTTAAACCATGCTGTAAGCGCTGCATTTGAAAATTTAATTGCGAAAGACAGTTATCCAACTTATGTATTGTATATTGATGTGGACCCCTCACAAGTTGATATTAATGTACACCCTACTAAACAGGAAATTAAGTTTGAAGATGAAAAAATTATTTATGCTTTTGTGCAAGCAGCAGTAAAACATGCATTGGCACAATTTAGTATTGCACCTTCATTAGATTTTTCTTTGAATGCAGATATACAGCAATTGGATGCCGTTAGTAAGCCAATGACACATGAGCAAAAACAACAAACCCAAGCTTCCAACTTATACAAAACCTTTACCCAAAAGCATCAGGCACATTTTATTGAAAAAGACAAGAACAGTGAATTAAAAAACTGGCAGTCATTTTTTGAAACTACTGAGGCTTTGCCTATTGATATTGGCGGCGCTGATACGTCGTTATGGCACCCGGCACCCGAAAAAAAACACATCTTTAATCCTTTACCCGAAGCAACATTAGTACAATTGCATCAAACCTATATTATCGTGCCCACTGATAGTGGTTTTGTATTACTACACCAACAACTGGCACATGAACGCATATTGTACGAAAAATTTCAAACAGCCATGCACCTAAAACCTATACCGGTGCAGCAAAGCATGTTTCCTTCTACTATTGAATTATCAGCAGCCGATGCTACCCTTTTAAGTGAATTAATACCTGAGTTGCTAAAAATTGGTTTTCAATTAGAAGCTTTTGGCAATAATACTTTTGTGATACAAGGAACACCTGCCGATGTAGTACAAGGAAATGAAAAATTAGCCATTGAATTGTTGATTGAACAGTTTAAACATTTTAGCAGCGATGTAAAATTCAGCAAACGTGAAAAATTAATCCGTTGCATGAGTCGCCAACAAGCCATTAAGGCCGGCAAAACTTTATCGCAAAGCGAAATGCAACAACTTATAAGCGACTTGCTGCAATGTGCAACACCTAACTATACCATTAATGGCAGTCCCACTTTTTTAGAATTTAAAGAAGATTACTTAGACAGAATGTTTGGGAAAAATTAATTACACCATTTTTTGAAAATTAGCAGCAGTGAAAACAATTAACTGCTTCCTTGAAAAATGTGTTATGAAACAGAGGTTTCATGAAAACTTTTTTTAAATGCTTTTTTCTGCATCATCAATAATAATACAACAACTAACAAAGCCCAAGCGGCTGCCAATAACCAAGTGCTACCTGCATGCTCTACCCTATTCTCAGTGGTAATAAAACTTGCAATTGTTTGATAAGCTAAATTAGCCCCCCAATGTATTCCTAATGCGGGCCACAATGAATGAGAAAGCCGGATAGTAATGGCCAAAGCAATTCCTAACAAAAAAAGATAACTCAAAACTGCCCACCCATCATTCAACCGCCAAATATGATTCAGCACAAAAACAATTGCCGAAAGCAATACCCAATGCCAAGACTTTAAAAATGAAAAATGGGCATACCAATAACCACGAGTTAATATATCTTCTGCTAAAGAAGGAATAAAAGTAATGAGCATGATTTGAGGCAGTTGCATCATCCATTGTTGCCATACCTGCACTTTCGTTATTGTTTCAAATTGAAACAGTATGGATGCCAACCACGATAAACTAAAAAATAAAATACCAATGCATAACCCGCCCACCAAAAACAACCAACGATGTTTTATTTTACCCAATCCATACCCTTCCCATCCCTTCCATCCTTGCATACGAGCAATAATATATGCAGCTACTAATACCATTGTTTTAAAAACAGCTGAAATCCAAAAGGAATTAAAGAATTCAGGAAAATGGTATAAATAAAACAGCACAACAAACCCTGCAGCAAATGAAAAAAATGATTTAAGCGTCATGCAATTTTTTTGAAAAATTATGTTTGAAATATTTGGCTGACATTCATTCTTTTCAAATTTTCTACAATGAGAAAAAACTGAATGAATAATGCATTAATTAGATTGAATGTACGCAGTTAAATATTTTTCAACTACATTTCTAACTGCAGCGGCACTGCTAACATGGTTGTTCACCAAAACTGAAAATATAATAGGCTTTCCACTTGCAGTAGTTACAAAGCCGCTAATTGAAACATGATTACTTAATGTTCCTGTTTTAGCTAATAAGTTACCTGCAAAATTTTTATAATGACCACTAAGTGTTCCTGCATTAGCCGTTGGCAAAATAGCAGCAATACGGGCCATACCAAAGTTGGTTTTCATTTGTTGCAAAACGGCCACCAAATCGGCAGGGGTAATTAAATTATAACGGCTTAAGCCACTGCCATCAACCCATTTGGGTTTTTGAGGCAAAGCAGCAAAATCTGATTCTAATAATTTCGCAATAATTTTTTTATCATTCATTTCACCTAATAACTCATTGCTTACCATTAATAGGCTTTGTTCAGCAAAGAAATTATCACTGCGGTGCATCATAATTTTCAGCATGCTGTCGGTAGCCTGCGATTTTACTGTTTGCACATCCGGCAAACGATTCAATTTGAAATTAGCTTCACTAACAGATACATGTAAAGTATCA